>QMCE01001772.1_pt1 | contig 11944 bp, 14 predicted proteins | sample 1821851 | NCBI WGS metagenome assembly QMCE01 (sample SAMN09453174, study PRJNA476694) | Termite gut metagenome, whole genome shotgun sequencing project. | isolation source: worker | host: Odontotermes sp. | place: South Africa:Pretoria | collected 2016-01-28
AAAAATTTGAAAAGAAAGAGTATTGTCTCTTTCGGAATACTCTTTTTTCTCATCACTTTTTCCATAGTTTCTAATCTTTTGTTCAGTACGGGAACTTTTATGAATGAGCGTTTTATATTTATTTCGTTACTCGGATTCGCTATAATTCTCGCCTATTACATTCATAAATTATCCGAATTGCCAAAATTCAAATGGTTAACAATTACTATTTTAACTATATTATTTTCATTTTACTTACTCAAGGGAGTTACTCGAAACCGGGTTTGGAAAGATGATTTTTCTCTTTTCACAACAGATGTTAAGATCTCTGTCAATAGTATTAAATGTAATATCTCTGCCGGAGGAAGTTATGTGCAGCATTATAAAAAAACGAATAAAAAATCGGATCTTACGCAAGCGTTGAAATATCTAAACCGAGCGATCAAATTAGACCCTTACAGTTATTACGCCAATACATTGTTAGGGGAGGCTTATTTTTTCAGTGAAGAATACCATCTTGCTTATCAATATTTTAACAATGCACTTTTAATTAATCCGCAGAATGAGACGGCTAAAAATAATGTAAAAGCTGCGGAGACAAAACTTAGCGCAAGCAAAATCAGCGAAGCAGACGAGAAGATGAAAGAGGGCGAATTTAAAGAGGCGATGGAAATTGTTGATAACTATTTAGCTACGGAAACTGCAACGGCAAGTGTCTATAATATAAAGGGTAAAATTTTTGGAATGGGAATGAATCAGTTGGATAGTGCTATAAAATATCTTCACAAAGCCCTTGAATTGGATCCGGCATTTGTCCCCTCTTATGAAAATCTCGGTGTGGCGCATGCGGTTAAAGGAGAATACGACAAGGCGTTAGAATATCTTTTAAAAGCCCATGAATTAGATCCCAACAATTCATCTATTATTCATAATATTGTTAATGTGTATCGCAATAGCGGTAATCAATCCAAAGTTGACGAATGGAGTATGAAGATGAATTAACGAAGAGTGCTTGGAACTCTTTACAAGTTTTCTCAATTTCAAAATCAAGCACACTGAACTTCTCTTAGTCCGAAAAAGTGGTTTACTGCGAACTACTCGCCGACGTCAAAATAATTTCGTGTATGATTTCGATGCCCGCTTGTTGGAAAATATTGCCCACCGGACACACTTTGATGGTCTGCTCCAAACACCTTTCGATTTTCTCTTCCGGCGCGTCTGAGGTGATAAAAAGTACGCAATCTACATCGGTAATCGTGGATGCTCCTTGTTCTTGCTCGGCATAAATTTCTATTTTCAGCGCCGAAAATTTGATGCGCATCTTCTCTGCCATCAAAGCAAAAATCGTGTTAATACAGCCGGCTAATCCCATTACCGTCAATTCCAATGCAGTAGGACCTGCATTTTCACCACCTTTTGCTTCGGGAAGATCAATCACAAGGCTGTGATTGCGACCATTGTCAATAACCGATTGATAATCTTTAGTCCAAATAGCTGTTGATTTCATTGTTTTTATATCATTTCTTCATAAACAGACGTGGATTCTCCTCTAAATCAAGACAAAGAATCCACGTCTTTTGATTTTTTTCGCTATGCAAAGTTACGCAAAAATATTTTCTATAGCATCTTTATAACGGCTCATTACCAAGCTACGTTTCACTTTTAAAGTTGGGGTAAGGATATCTGTCAATTGTGACCACTCATCGGGAATAAGAACAAATCTTTTTACCTGCTCGGTATCGCCAAAAAAGGCGTTATATTTATCCACCTCTTTTTGAAACCTCTTTAGGATAACGGGATTTTTGATAATTTCTTCCGGTGAGGTGTACTCTTCATCATGGCGTTCGCACCAACCTTTCAAGAAGGCGAAATCGGGAGAGATCAAGGCGGCCGCAAATTTTTGATTTTCACCCACAACCACTATATTCTCAATCAACGGAGATTCGCCGAATTTCTCTTCAATCAATTGCGGATTCACATATTTTCCGAAAGAAGTTTTGAAGATATTCTTTAGACGTCCGGTAATGCGAAGGCATCCATGCTCATCAAACTGCCCCAAATCTCCGGTATGAAACCAACCGTCCTTATCTATCACCGTTTTTGTCAGTTCCGGTTCTTTATAGTAGCCCAACATGACATTATGTCCACGACAAATAATCTCTCCGTTTTCAGCAATTTTTATCTCTACGCCCGGAAGCGGAGGACCTACCGTACCTGCTGCTCGTCCGTATTTCCCGCGGCAACTCACGGCAATAACCGGAGAGGTCTCGGTAAGACCGTAACCCTCAAAAATAGGCATGCCGATAGCGGAGAAAAAAGAAGCCATACGCGGCTGTATGCCGGCAGCTCCGGAGACTACGATATCGAAATTACCACCGATATTAGATCTTATTTTGCTGTATATCAACTTATCGGCTATCTTATGCTTTTGATTATACCACCAACTGCGCTCACTGTCTTCAATTTTATATTTCTGCGCCAACTTAATAGCCCAATAGTAGATAGAGCGTGAGGGCCATGACATACCTTTCCCTTTGCTGTAAATTTTGTCGTAAATCTTCTCCAACATTCGAGGTACGGCAGACATCATCGTCGGGTTAATCTCTTTAATATTATCTCCTATTGTTCCTAAATTCTGTGCATAGTAAACCGACATGCCGAGATATTGATAAAGAAATACCAACATTCTCTCATACGCATGACAAAGGGGTAAAAAACTGAATGCAATCCTTGAACTCGGATCAGGAGTTTGTTGAAGATTCAAAAACTGATTGATAATATTGGAATGCGAAAGCATTACACCCTTAGGAGTACCGGTCGTTCCTGAGGTGTAGATGATCGTCGCACAATCCTTATGCTTTACATTTGCCTTACGTTTCAGTAATTCTGCCTCATTGGGATTCGCTTTCCCAAGTTCAATGAGCTGATCAAGATAAGGGAAACGATTCCTATTGATAAAAGTATAAACATATTGTAATGTCGGCGTCTCATCCATGATGCGCTCTATCTTGTTCATCACCTCAGCACCTTCTACCACAATCAGTTTGGCTTCGCAATGATTTAATATATAGTGATAATCTCTTTCTGAAATCGTAGGATAGATGGGTACGCTGACAGCTCCAATCTGCATAATCGCCATATCCAATATATTCCATTCCGGACGATTGGTCGCAATAATCCCTACTTTATCACCCTGTTCAATACCTAATTTAATTAAGGCAAAACTAATGGTATCCGTTAAAGAGATATACTCTCTAATACTAAACTTGCGCCACTCTCCATTTTGCTTACCCGCTAAGGCAACTTCCTGCTCCGGCCATTTAGCATCATAACGATCCAATAAATCAAATAATCTTGTTACTTCACTCATGATTTTGGTTTTAATTGATAAAACATTGTAAACAATTTGAACATGCAAAAGTAATTTCAAGTTCATTATAATATTCAAAAATGGTTTAATTGAAGCGTTTCAAAAAAAAATCCCATGATTATGGGATGAAATAGTAAAATATGGGGTAAAAATTTTATGAAAATTTCACATACTTATTTTATGTATATTTGCTCTTTCATATTTTCGGATCAAACATGAACAAAACTATACCCTATTATCTTACAAGTAAAAAAAGTATAACTAAGTTTTTGGTATTTACTACACTTTTTTCAATGGTTTTTATCAATATCTACAAGCCGTTCGGATCGGAATATTGGAAAGATTTTTCTCAAACAGAGTTTTTTTTAGTTTCCGGTATTGTTGTCTTATCGGGAGTTTCGATATTAGTAATCAGTAGAATCATCATGTATTTTTCGGTAAAATGCTCTCCGATAACTTATTGGCAATATTTCACTTGGATTGTAGTCGAAATAGCATTTGTTGCCCTTATCTACTCATTTATTTCAAAATTCGGATATCGTTTACCCAATGATTTCATTGAACTTTTTTACTCCGCTTTTTTATATACCGCATTAGTCCTCTTTCTGCCCTATTCTGTTACATGGCTCTATTTTGCGTTGCAAGATGCTGAAAAAGTGATTAAACAGATTACTTCCGAAGAGAATTTTATTGATCTTGGTGTAGAGAAAAATGAAAAAAATGATCTTTTACATTTTAAAGATGATAAAGGTCATTTACGTTTTTCCGTCTCCATTCAGAATTTACTGTTTATAGAATCATCAGACAATTATTTAGAAATCAATTATTTAAACAAGGGAAAAGTGACACGATTTATGTTGCGTAACAGTATGAAAGTGATGGAGGAGAGGCTCGGCAGCAGATCTCTCATGCGTTGTCATCGTTCTTATATGATTAATATTGAAAAGATTAAAGTCTTACGGAAAGATAAGGAGGGGTTATTTATGGTTTTAGACATCGAAGATGTTCCCGATATTCCCGTTTCTAAAAGCTATACCGAAAAAATCACTCAAATTTTCTCGGAACAGTCATAACATTATCGCAATTGATAAACGATCTCTCGACCGTTTTCTTTACTATTATCAATGATCAAATCGGCTTTTTTAAGTTTTTCCTCTTGAGGGATTTGAGAATAGATCCGTTGTAAAATCATCTCTTCCGATAGAAAAGCGTCGCGTTGCCGAAGGCGCTCTCTCCGAATCTCTTCGGGAGCATCAACTACAATCACCAAATCAAATAGGGATTCCAACTCATTTTCATAAATGATTGCCGACTCCATAATCGCAATATCGCCTCTCTGTTCCGATGCCCAACGATTAAAGTCATTCATTATTAATGGATGGATAAGAGCATTGATAAAGTGCATCTTATCTACATTACTAAAAACTTCGACAGCCATTTTTCGTAAATCAATCTCTTCTCCGGTAAAAACATCTTCTCCAAAAAAAGCTTTCACTTGTTGTTTTACATCCGGTTGATGATAGAGTTTTTTCGCCTCTATATCAGCACAATACACCGGAATCCCCATGGAAAGAAACAGGCGCGAGATGTAACTTTTTCCCGTACCTATTCCTCCTGTCAATGCAATTTTCAGCATACTTATTTCAGATAAATCGTTAATGATTCGGGAGATTCGATTCCTACAAAATCCTCTTGAAAAACGGGATCTGTTTTAACAAAATCTCCTAATGCTTTTTTTGTAAAAGTGTAGACATTGCGTTTGGAATTATTCTTTATTAACTGATTAACAGAAAGATGAATAATCCTATTGCGATCATTATATCTGGGATGCAGAAAATGGACGCCGCGAGCACGAAAAGTCATCATCAGTACTGAATCAGAGAGTGTCACGCTCTGTTTATTCGCAGGTAAATTTTCACAAGCTACACGATAATCCATCGTTACCGTATACTCTTTTGAAAAATTGATAATTGCCCAAGCGACAAACGCAATCAGAAAACAGATCAAGAATGCGACAGAAGGCAATTTTACTTTATAGTTCGATTTACCTAAAGAGTCATCCATCGTAGAAGATTTACTTTTATTTCTCTTCTTTATTCTTCTTACTTAATTCATTAGCATCAATTGCAACGGCAGCTTTATCAATCTTCAATTTTCCTCCGTCTTCTACTTCAATCGTAAAAGTGGTCTCTTCTATATTTACAATTTTAGCATGAATTCCACCGATGGTTACAATTTTATCTCCTTTTTTCAAAGAATCTCTAAAATTTTGCATCTGTTTCTGCTTTTTTTGTTGCGGACGAATCATGAAAAAATAGAATACAACAATAATCAGTCCGATAAAGAGTATCATTTCCCAACCGCCACTGCCGAATGACTTTCCTTCGCCTTGTGCTTGTAATAAAAATAATGTGTTCCAGTTCATAAAATATAATTTAGTAGTTTAAAATAATTTACGGTTTTATCACCTCTGCTTCCACTTTAATAACGGTATAGATAGGGTGTGTATTTGCCATTACCGCCACAGCATTCGATACTTTGCCTTCCTTCGTTTTGGAATCGAAAGTCACTTTAATTTCGCCGGTTTCGCCCGGTCTGATCGGAGCTTTAGGGGGTATGGTTGTTGTGCACCCACAAGAGGCTTGGGTACTTTCAATGATCAAGTTACTTTTTCCGGTATTTTTAAATGTAAAAGTGTAGCTCAATCGTTCGCCTTGCATCACTTTCCCAAAATCATGTACACTCTTTTCAAAAGATATAATAGGCAGATTCTCAACATCTTTTTTCTTATTCTCATCCGCACTCACAAAATTCTCAATATCTTCAACCGAATAGATCACTTTCTCTTTATTCTGATTATTGCAAGAGATGAGACCTATTGAAAAGAGAAAAATGACCCAATATTTAATGTTATTCATAGTGTATTTAAAAATTATCGTTTTCGTATAATACGTTAGTTATCAATCAATCCTCTTCCTATTTTTTGCAATCTTCCTTCCTCTTTCAGTTGAAAGATCATTTTATCCAATATTCCATTGATAAAGGTTCCGCTTTTAGATGAGCTATAAGTTTTTGCCAACTCTATATATTCATTGATAATAACTTTCACCGGTATCGTGGGGAAGTCAATGAGTTCACTCAAAGCCATTTTCATCAGAATTTTATCCATCATCATCACTCTTTCACCTTCCCAATTTTGCAGTTTTGCCTCAATCATCGCCTCATATTCGGCATCTTGCAAAATTGTTTTACGATAAAGATCTATGTAAAACTCTTTATCCTCTACCGCATCTTTTAACAAAGGCGTTATTTTATTATCCGTTATTTTACTCTCTTTAAACGAAATAATATTTTGATATAGCATCAATAAAGCCTCATTATAGTCATCAAACCAATGCACATTCATCTCTTCAAAAAACCAGTGCAATTGTGTATGCTCTACAAAACAGTTTTCAATAATAGTAAGGAGCAACTCTTTATCCTCTTTATAAGAGCGTTCCTCTTTCGCCATATAGTTAATGAACTGTGGTGTCTTTTCTATATCGTGATAGAGTTGAATAATCATATCCTTTTGTGTATCAGCCCATATCACTTTATAGTCACGCCACAAAATTTTCAATGCCGTATTCTCTTCTATTTGAGCGATAACTAAATTATCTACAAACTTAGTATTAGGCAAAAGATCCTCCTTTGTCGGATTAATCTTATTTTTTTGATCTTCAAACTTATTTAAACGATATCGTTTAAGCTCCGGAAATATGGAAAAAAAATAGAGAAACAGTCTGTAAAACGATTGTAACGAATCGGTCAATTTTTTCTCTCCCGACACAACACTCTCTTTTTCATTCAGCGAATATGCAAAAATAGCTTGCATCACTTTTGTCCTCAAATAACGTCTACTTACCATTTCATTTTTTTTGCGATGCAAAAATACAAAAGAATTGCGAATTACAAATTACTTTAAATTTTATCCTTGAAGCGAGTTGATTAAGATGTTCGGTTACTCAGTTACTACACTAATCTTCTGATTATCTCTTCTTTATCTCCAAATAGCATATCTATAACCGGAATCTCAATCATCGTGTAAGCACCCGGTCTTGTTTTCATAGCTGCACGTGCACATGCAACCATCACTTGGGCGGTAAGCGCCGGATTGTTGATCTTCATATTAAACTCAAAGAGCTGATTTTGAGCAGTTCCCGACACCCCTTTACGGGTTAAATTAACACCATGCCCCATATCTTGCAGATTGTCGACATTCTCAACTTCAATAACATAAGTTTCATCGTCACAGAAATAGGGATCTTTTTTGATTTGATCGGCTACTTCACAAAGTTCATACCCTTTTTCAAGTTCAACATAAACCATGCGGCGATGGATGCCTGTTCCGACAGGAATTGTCACGGAGAGAGCTTTATGTACGCCTTCGATTGCTTTCACCGCAACGGTGTGCCCCATACTCATACCGGGACCAAAGTTAGTGTAAGTGATCCCTTTAGGTGCAACAGCTTCCAACAGAGCGCGTACAACAGAGTCGCTTCCCGGATCCCAGCCGGCTGAAATGATGGCTACAGAACCGTTTTCGCAAGCTACTTTGCCTAACTCTTCGCGGAGTTTCCAAATAGAGGAGTGAATATCATAGCTGTCAACAGTATGAATTCCAAGCGTTAGCATCTCTTTGGCAAATTGGGCAACACTCCTTGTCGGCACACACAAAATAGCGACATCCACATTTTCTAACGCTTTGATATGATCTGCAATTTTGATGGCAGCCAACTCCGGAGGAACGGTACATAAAGACGTTGCACGACGAACAATTCCGGCTACTTCAAAATCGGGAGATGTCAATAGGGCTTCCAATACACTTTTTCCGATATTACCATACCCAACAATTGCAGCACGAATTTTCTTTATTTCCATCTCTTTTATGTTTATTAAAATAGGATTGCAAAGATAAAAAAAATACCAAATTGGAAAGATAAATGTATGAGTATAACTCTCTTATTCGGAATATAAAAAAAACGGCGCTATTTGATTCCTCTTTGATTCAAGGCTTTGTGATATTTAGCGGCGTTACGTTCATGCTCGGCATGGGTAACCGCAAAATTATGCCGACCGGAAAAGTCCTCTTTAGCACACATATACAAATAATTATGATCTTTATAGTGCAATACGGCATCTATGACAGTTGGCGAAGCAATGCGAATAGGTCCGGGGGGAAGTCCCGAATATTTGTAAGTATTATAGGGAGAATCAATTTCAAGATGTTGATAAAGAATGCGTTTAAGGGTAAAGTCTCCAACAGCAAATTTCACGGTCGGATCGGCTTGAAGAAGCATTCCGCGTTTTAAACGATTGATATAGAGTCCGGCAATGATAGAATACTCCTCTTTTACACTACTCTCCTCCTCTACAATGGAAGCTATTATGGCAATCTCTAACGGCGTAAAGCCAATTTTAGCGGCAAGCAGTGTCCGTTCATCATTCCAAAATTCTTGATAAAAATGGAACATCTTTTTCAGAAAATCATCTGCGGAAATATCGTAATAGAGTTCGTAAGTATTGGGAATAAACATCGCGGGCAGTGTCTGTCTGTTGAAGCCGAATTTCTCTAAATAGCGATCATCTAATAATAAACAAGCCAGCTCATTCGGTTCGAAAAAGAACTGATTATCCACTTTTTCGACGAATTTTTCGATAGTACGTGTATTGTTGAAAGTAAACTTTACCGGAATGTGTTGCCCGGCTCTAAGTAAACGGATCAACGCCCTGTTATTCAAATCGGAAGCTATCTTATATTTACCCGGCTTTGGTCTTTTAAACTTCATCAATTGAGCTGTCTTCACAAAACTTTTTTCATTAATCAATAATTGATGATGGTTTAATGAATCAATGATTTGCTGTAAATCGGCGTCTTGTGGAATGATCAACGTTTTAGTTCCGTTTTTTGTATTCGGCGTAAAGAGCAATGCGCTGCCTATCAAGGCTGTTACCGCGCCAATCAGCAGGAACAAAACGGCGAATGACAAAGTAATTTTTTTGCTTATTTTCTTACGCATTGAAAAAGCAGTTCATTTTTAAAGCTATTCTTGGTTTTAACCCAATCTCTCTTATTTCCGGTCAACTCAAAACCTTCTTGAGTAAAAAGAGAGATACTCTTCTCATTCTCTTCCAAAATATTACAATAAATTTGATGCAGATGCAACACATCAAAAACGTACTCTTTGATCAACCGTATCGACTCTTTTGCATAGCCTTTGTCACGATAAGCTCTATCAATCAAAATGCCTACGCCTACCCGATCATGTGCCGGCTCAAAATCAAAGAGATCGATTGTCCCTACACTGTTTTGAGTTTCGCGTTCTTCAACCATTAGGCGGAGTTGCTTGTTGGTATAAATATCTTGCGCAGCGACCTTAATAAAAGTTTCAAGCAGATGTTTGGAAAATGGCGTTTGGGTATAGCTCACCTCCCACACCTCAGGATCATTTTCCCAACGATAAAGAAGCTCAATATCTTCAGGCTCCAAAGATCTCAACTTCACTAAATTTCCTGTTAGAACGGGCATGCGATCAAACGTTTTATCACACGCAAATAGTGCGTATATTGTTCCTGTTTTTTATTAAAAATACCGGTAGAATCGATCCTGTCGACTCTCACCTTTCCGGCGGCATGAATGATTGTACCGTCTCCTGCAATGATACCGGTATGAATCACCTCTCCGGCATCATTTCGGAAAAATGCTACATCACCGGAACGGGCTTCCGTAATAAAATCGACATTTTCGCCGTGCAAAACCTGTTGCGAAGCATCGCGCGGCAAATCAACTCCGATACTTTTAAAAGCCAATTGCACCAATCCCGAACAGTCGATGCCTGCCGGTGTTCTTCCGCCCCACAAATAGGGAGCTTCCAAATAAGTTGACGTAAAGCGCAAAAGATCGTATTGCTCTGCAGAAAGGAGTTGATTAGATTTTGATTCTTGATTTTCAGGCAATTGAACAACAAAAATAGATTCTCCCAAAATTAAAATGTTATCTTTCGGCATGGGGAATGAGGAGCCTATCCAGATCGGAAAAGTAATGTTAGACTCAAACTCCTTGATAAAGAGTAAAAAATCTTTCAGCATATATTTTTCCGAATGGAGATAATCCTCTACGTCCAATTCGTGAATAGGGTTGAAGAGACTTTCGCTGATCCATCCCTCATACCCGCAGTCGCAAGTAGCAATTTTCAGCCATTTCTCCGACTTCTCAATTAGTTGATACGCCTCACCGAAAAGGAGTTGCGAAACCATCTCCGCTCTTTCCGAGGGCTCTTTCCGCATCGGGATTACCGATAAATTACAAATGCCGTAAGTTGTCATATTTAGAAAGGAAGATCATCCATCACTCCTTCATCCGTAAAGGTATCCGGAAAATTATTAGCGGGAAGTTCGGGCGCCGTTCCTTGAGCGGAAGGCGTTGTGTGCCCTGTAGGAGCTGTTGATTGAACACCCTGTCTTTCAATCTTCCACGCTCTCACATCGGTATACCATCTTCCGTTAAACTCCCTTGATTCTAAGTTAAAAGAGACAATGATCGTATCTCCGAGTTCTAAGGTTGCAAGCGTGTCAATCTTATCACCCCACAAATTCATACACACCTTTCTGGGGTACTGCTCAATGGTTTCAATAACAAACTCTTGCTTTTGCCAACTATTGCCGGTCTTCCCGATTCCTGACTGTAACTCTAATTTCTGAATTAATTTTCCTGTAATTTCCACAATATTTGATTTATTTCTGTTATAATAATGCTTAAATTCAAGTTACAAAAATAGCTTTTTTTTAGTTCATAATTGATAATGAATTTAAGTTTATGATTTAATGATTTTTAGCATATAAAGAAAGATGTGGAATGAGACAATTTTGATCGCTTTGGACAATGGTACCGTAACAGATTTTTTCCATCTGCAAAACGGAAAGCTCTATTCTCAATCCGGAAACGCTGATTTCAATTCTAATAATCAAATTTTTTAATACTTTTGTAAATAAAAATTGAAGCAACGGATAAAAAGTGTATACAACTCCTATCTTCGCCAAATTCCACAAGATGAGCTACAAATGAAAAAGATGAACAACTAACAAAAATATAGATAAATTGAAAAATACGAATATTCAACGATTCATTGACCGTACTTTGTCGAAATCCATACTCCACCAAATAGGATTAGTGCTTATTTTAGCCGTTACAGCGTTGGGAGTATTGATCATTCTACGATCTCTATTTAGCCATACGGTAGCGCATAAAGACTTTTTGAATTGGGTGCTCCATTTTATAAATCCTGCAAGCTCTTTTGGAGAAGAAAAAAATATTTCCGATAGATATTGGTCGTTAATCATCGGATTTGTCGGGATGATCTTTTTAAGCGGGCTTCTCATTTCAATATTTAATAACATTGTTGCTCGTAGAATAGAAAAAATACAAAACGGACAAGTATCTTATTCTTTTAATGATCATTATCTCATTATCGGTTTTGATGAAATGACGGCAAGCATTATCCGACAAATGTATGCAGAAAATAGAGGGCGAGAGATTGTGGTTCAAACTGCAAAAAA
>QMCE01001774.1_pt1 | contig 11940 bp, 7 predicted proteins | sample 1821851 | NCBI WGS metagenome assembly QMCE01 (sample SAMN09453174, study PRJNA476694) | Termite gut metagenome, whole genome shotgun sequencing project. | isolation source: worker | host: Odontotermes sp. | place: South Africa:Pretoria | collected 2016-01-28
ATTTTTTCAATTTCTTCATTTATACTTTTCCAATCAGCAGAATTCATATCTGCGGTAGTTAATAGATAGTAACGGTTAACGGTTTTATATACTTTAAATTTTTCATATGAATCAATAATCATTTGAGGTGTAATTTGTATTTCATGTTTTATCTCCACCCCCTCAAACGCATTTGTTCCAATATTCACATCCACATCTCCTATACGTCCAGAGCGAGTATCAGCAGAAGTATGTGATTCTAATTCGCAAAGCTTTTTTCCTCGAAAACGGATTACTTCATTCATCATACACTGATATGCCGCATAAATAGCTAGCACGGGAAGTCTGGCAGCTCCTTGACATTGATATTTATAGGTGAAATGTTTTTGCAAAATCGTCATTATGTCTGCAATGGAATGGCTATAAGGTTTAGCCATCTCCACTTCCAAACCATCTCTTTGTTGTATCAATTCCACAAAAAATCGAAGCAATATATCGGCACTTTTCACACCCTTAACCTGTACTTCATCTATCAATTGTAAAAATGCTTCCTTTACAACAATAGGTGTTATTTTCCCTTGGTAATCCAAAGTATATGCATATGGCTGTTCTAAAGACCGTGTCAACCAACCAGTTTCCGCCATCGAAGGAAAAGATGATTTCTTCATAAATGGGGTTATATACTTCGTGTCCACTGTACGGCCTGAAAATCCCCCCTCAATTTGAGTTTGATGACATCTTATGTCTTGTTCAATATGACATTCTTTATAAGTCAATAGTGTTATTAAAACCGCTAAAACCCCCTTGTTGTTTTCCGACTTATCAACTAATAATTTAATATTTCTAAGAATTTCTTCATCCAACGGGGGTGTGTTATGTTTTTCGGCAACTATTTTTAACGCTTCATTATATACACCTTCCAACACTTCTGTATAATTCATCTTTATAATCCTTTCTTGGGGTATAATATTGTTTTTTTATCTGTTCCGCAATTTCCTGAATCATAGGAACACATACCGAATTGCCTATTTGTTTATATTGCTCTCCCGTCGTGCAGTTTCTTATAAAATCGTCTGGAAATCCCATTATTCTAAAACACTCGTTAATTGTTAGCTTTCTCACCTTCCCCTCATTTGTCAATATAAAAAATCGTCCAGACGTTTCTTGTGATGACAAGGTTGGATGTGTACCCTTCACTGAATAAATCCTATTCGGCTGTTTGTGCACTCTTGAAAGATGCTCTGTTCCTTCTCTAACTCCCACCTTACGAATAGATTTATTTCTGTACCCCACAAAAATCAAGCCAGAAGCTTGCTTTTTAGGTTCTTCAATCAGTGTATATTCTTCTTTTTTTAAATATTCGAACTCACCACTTTCATCAAGAAAGTCACTAAGTTTCAATTTTGCAGCCTTTTTTATTAGTGAAAAATCAAACTTTCCAAAACGTGAAGCAATAATTATAATCCTTTCACGATTCTGCGGAACTCCAAAGTCTGAAGCATTTAGTAATTTCCACCCCACGTCATATCCTAAATTTTCTAATTCAGAAATGATAGTCTTTAAAGTCCGCCCCCCGTCATGATGAACTAAATGTTTTACATTCTCAAGAAATACAATCTGAGGGCTTTTAGTACTTATTATACGACATATTTCAAAAAAAAGAGTCCCTCTTGCGTCCATAAAACCTTTTTGCTTACCAGATATACTGAATGGCTGACATGGAAACCCTGCACATAAAATTTCATGCTCTGGAATAGAGTCTATATTTATCTTTGCTATATCCCCCTGCGGCATTTCTCCAAAGTTGTCGTAATATGTTTTTTGGCACTCTCGATTTATATCACATGAAAAAACACAGCTGAATCCTGCTCTCTCCATACCTATTCGAATCCCACCAATTCCGCAACACAAGTCAATAAAGCGCATTATTTAGTCCTGCCTTTCTATTTTTTCCACTGCTAATATTATAAATGACAAAACGAAAAACGTCAAGCATTTTTCGAACAACTGTTTGCTTTTTTCGCATCCTACACTTCAATCCGCATCTGAACCTTGTCGTGTTTTCTATGGGTTTTTGAAATATCGGCTGCAAAAATATCATCAACCATATATAAAATATTGGTTTGATGACAAGCGGCACGCGGGCGCGCTCGGCGTTCGAGTTGCGCAATTGCGACGTGAACAAGTTCACGCACCACGCCCGCCGCACCATTGATTTGTGAGCAAGCTCACATCAATAGTGCGGCGGGCATGGCTTTCTCGCAATTGCTTGGTTCGACGCCTCACTTTGCCTTCACGGTCATTCCAGCTCTATCGTTCCTGGCGGCTTCCCCGTGCAGTCCACCATGACTCGGTTCACTCCCTCGACTTCTCCCACAATCCTTCCCGTGACTTTCTTCAGCAGTTCCCACGGAACTTCTGCCGCCTCTGCGGTCATGAAGTCGGTCGTCAGCACGGCCCGAAGCACCACGGCGTACTCATACGTCCTCTCCTCGCCCCTCACTCCGACGGAGCGCATATTGGTAAGGGCCGCAAAATACTGGTTATACTCTCTATCCAATCCTGCTTTGGCCACTTCTTCACGGAAGATGGCGTCGGCATTTTGGATAATGCGTACTTTCTCGGGCGTCACCTCACCCACGACGCGTACGGCGAGGCCCGGTCCGGGGAATGGTTGGCGCATAACCAGTTTCTCCGGGATGCCCAACTCGATACCCATCCTACGCACCTCATCCTTGAACAACAGTCTCAACGGCTCTATGATGTCCTCGAAATCCACCACGTCGGGAAGCCCCCCCACGTTGTGGTGACTCTTAATGACGGCCGAACCGCCTATGCCGCTCTCCAGCACGTCTGGATATATGGTGCCTTGCGCCAAAAAGTCCACTTTGCCAATCCGTTTCGCCTCTTCCTCGAATACGCGAATGAACTCCTCGCCGATTATTTTTCTCTTCTTCTCTGGGTCCTCTACTCCCTTTAACTTATTATAGAACCTTTCTCTTGCATCTATTCTAACGAAATTCAGGTCATACTGCTTGGAAAAGACTCCTTCTACTTCTTCCACCTCGTTCTTACGCAACAAGCCATGGTCCACGAAGATACACGTAAGCTGTTTGCCTATGGCCTTACTTATCATGACGGCGGACACGGAGGAATCCACTCCACCGGACAAGGCGCACAGCACTTTCTTGTCCCCTACTTTTTCCTTGATGGCCTGTATGGACTCCTTCGAATAGGAAGACATGTTCCAGTCACCTTTGAGCCCACAGTCATCAAACAGGAATTGATGCAAGCCTCCAAGGGCCTTCTCATCCCGCAGTTGGGATGCGTCCATGCAGGCAACGTCTTGACCCTGTTGGGCAAACTCCGATGCGTCATCCACGATATAGAGGATTGGGACGCCCGCCCCCGCAAGTTCCCTTGCACGCTCCTGTACGGCTTTTGTATTACAGTTGCCCGCCCCTCCCGTAAATATGACGGCCTTCGTCCCGCCTTCCTTTATCTTGTCCAAAGCGGCGGTATAAGGATACACCTCACAATACACGTTCCGCTCGCGAATCTTCCTTGCCGCCAACTGCCCATTCGGCCCGCCACAATCCAATACGACAACTTTTTCCCTCATTATCCAACCTCCGCAATCTCATCTTAGACGTCCTAGATTCTTGTAATGTACACATCCTTTATTATAGCGACAAGCTCAGCCATTTGCAAGAAAAGTTTCATTCACTTCGTCCAACGTCTTCTCATAGGACGGCAACATCTCCTCCATGAACGCCTCTACTTCGCGCAAGCCCATGGAATGCAGCCCCTTTCTAAGGCTTTCTTCCGCAACGAGGAACTCCCCGTTGCCCGTCTTCCTCTCATGGATGCATTTAATCAAGGCGGATAATTTGTCCGCCCCCTTTACCAGGTACCACAGCTTGTCATCGGCCTCTTCCCTTTGGAACAGCGGCTTATAGTGGGGCCTGACGTCTTCCGGCAACATGCCCAACAATTTCTCGGCCGCCATCTCCTCCGCCTCCCTGAACACCCTCCTCATCTCGGAGTTCAGGTATTTGACGGGCGTCGGCATGTCGCCCGTAAGTATCTCCGTCGAATCGTGGTACAGCCCCATCAGGGCCGCCCGCTCCTCGTTCAAGCCCTTGTCAAACCTAACGTTGCCTATTACCGCCAAGGCGTGGGCAATCATCGCCACTTCCAGAGAATGCTCGCTGATGTTCTCTCTGTCCGAGTTACGCATCAGCGCCCATCGCTCTATGTATTTCATCCGTCCCATCATGGCAAAAAAATGACTCCCCATTCTCTACCCCTCCTCCACCAATAATTTCTTCACGTAGGCCCCCGTATAGGAATGGGGGTTCTCCGCCACTTCCTCCGGCGTCCCCCTGGCGATTACGGTCCCCCCCATCTCCCCGCCGTCGGGACCAATGTCAATGATGTAGTCCGCCGTCTTAATGACGTCCAAATTATGCTCGATGACGACAATGGTGTTGCCCCCCTCCGCCAAACGGTTGAGAATCTCCGTCAATTTGTGGACGTCGGCAAAATGGAGCCCCGTCGTGGGCTCGTCCAAGATATATATGGTTTTGCCCGTGCTGCGTTTGCTCAGCTCCGTGGCCAGTTTGATTCGCTGGGCCTCTCCGCCCGACAACGTTGTAGAGGGTTGCCCTAAGTGGATGTAGGACAGTCCCACGTCGTAAAGCGTCTGAATCTTACGGCGAATGGTGGGCATGTGTTCAAAGAAATGCAACGCCTCCTCCACCGTCATGTCCAACACGTCAAAGATGCTCTTCCCCTTATACTTCACGCTCAAAGTCTCACGATTGTAGCGTTTGCCGTTACACACCTCGCATGGCACATAAACGTCGGGCAGGAAGTTCATCTCTATCTTGATGATGCCGTCCCCCCTACAGGCTTCGCACCGACCCCCCCGCACGTTGAAACTGAACCTGCCCTTCTTATAACCCTTCGCCTTCGAATCCGGAGTGGCCGCAAACAAATCGCGTATCAGGTCAAACACCCCCGTATACGTTGCGGGGTTGGAGCGCGGCGTCCTCCCAATTGGGGATTGGTCGATGTTGATGACCTTGTCCAGTTGCTCCAGCCCCTCAATCGTCGTATGCTTCCCCGGTATCGTTCTGGCTCGATTCAGCTTCCTCGCCAGCTTCTTGTAAAGTACCTCGTTCACCAGCGAGCTTTTGCCCGAACCCGACACACCGGTCACGCAAGTCATAACCCCCAACGGTATCTCTACGTCGATATCCTTCAAATTGTTCTCTGCCGCACCTTTTATGGTAAGGGTACCCGTTGGCTTCCTCCTCGACGTCGGCACGGGTATCTGAATTCGATGGCTCAAATACGCCCCCGTCACGGATTGTTTGTTCTTCATAATGGCCTTGGCATCGCCCGTCGCAATGACCTCGCCGCCATGGTCCCCCGCTCCCGGCCCGATGTCCACGATGTAGTCCGCCGCCAACATGGTTTCCTCGTCATGCTCCACCACGATGAGCGTATTGCCAAGGTCGCGAAGGTTCTTAAGCGTCTTAAGCAACTTGTCGTTATCCTTCTGGTGCAGTCCGATACTGGGCTCGTCCAAGATATAGGCCACTCCGACCAGTCCCGATCCAATCTGCGTCGCCAATCGGATGCGTTGCGCCTCCCCACCGGACAGGCTGCCCGTCGTTCTGGACAACGTCAGGTAATCCAACCCCACGTCCACCAAGAATCCCAATCGGGAGCGAATCTCCCTGAGAATCATCTCCCCAATCTTCTGTTGTCTCGCCGTCAGCTGCAAGCCCTCCATGAAGACGGCCAAATCCCGTATGGAGTATCTGGCGACCTCCGCTATATTCTTATCCCCGACGGTGACCGCAAGCGCCTCCGGCTTGAGACGGTCTCCGCCACATTCCTTACAAGGGGTGACCTTCATAAACGTCTCGTATTCCTGCTTAACGGCTTCCGAAGCCGTCTCCCGATACCTTCTCTCCACATTCCGAAGAAGACCCTCGAACTCGGTTTCGTACACGCTCTCCCTCTGCCCACGGTAATGCACCTTGAACCGTCTCCCCTTCGTCCCATTGACGATTACTTCCCTAACGTCGTCGGACAAATCTTGGAACGGGGTGTCAAGGGCGAATCCATACTCCTTGGCCAACCCCTCCATCAAGCATCGGGTATAACTGTTCGGATCCCAAGCGGACTGCCATCCCGGAACCGTAATCGCCCCCTGTGCAATGCTTTGGCCGGCGTCGGGTATAATCAAATCAACGTCAAACTCCATCTTGTAGCCAATGCCATGGCATTCCGGGCAGGCGCCAAACGGATTGTTGAAGGAAAAGCTCCTGGGCTCTATCTCGTCAATGCTGATTCCACAATCGGGGCAGGAAAAACTCTGGCTGTAGTTCAGCCTTTCCCCGTCAACCACTTCCACGATGAGCAGGCCGTCCGACAATTTCATTACATTCTCGATGGAGTCCGCCAAACGCTTCCTCGCCTCTTCTTTGACGATTAAGCGGTCCACCACTATCTCTATATTGTGCTTCTTATTCTTGTCCAGGGTAATCTCTTCCGACAATTCATACAGGTTCCCGTCCACGATTACCCGAACGTAACCACTCTTCTTCGCCTGCTCGAATAATTTGGTATGCTCGCCCTTCCGCCCCCTGACGACGGGCGCCAGCAACTGTATCCGACTGCCTTCCGGCAACTTCATAACCTCGTCCACCATCTGGTCAACCGTCTGCTTCTTAATCTCCTTCCCGCATTTGGGGCAATGCGGAATGCCGATTCTGGCGTAAAGCAGCCGGTAGTAATCGTATATCTCCGTTACCGTCCCCACCGTGGAACGCGGGTTGCGGTTCGTGGATTTTTGGTCGATGGATATGGCGGGCGACAGCCCTTCTATACTCTCCACGTCCGGCTTCTCCATCTGTCCGAGGAATTGCCGGGCGTAAGAGGACAAGGACTCCATATAACGCCTTTGCCCTTCCGCATATATCGTGTCGAACGCCAAGGAGGATTTGCCCGAGCCGCTAATACCCGTCAACACGACAAACTCGTCCCTCGGTATGCTGATGTCGACGCCCTTCAGATTGTGTTCCTTCGCCCCCCGTATGTGGATGTATTTCTTCTTCTGATCTCTCACCATTCTTCCTCCAACCGTCTCCTTCTACCCATCGCCGCATCGAGGCGGCAACCCTACATGGCTTCTAATTGTTGCTTCAACTTAAGCACTTGGTCCCTCAAGTCGGCCGCTTGTTCGAAGTTCAACTCTACCGCCGCCTGGTGCATCTTCTTCGTCAGAACCTGGATCAGCTTCTTCAATTCCTTCTCATCCATGGATTCCGGATCCTTCTCCAACTCCGCCTTGTTGCGGGAAGCGGCCTTCGTAATACGGATGAGGTCCCTCACCGCCTTTTTAATCGTGGTCGGGGTGACGCCGTGTTCCTCATTATACTCTTGCTGAATCCCCCGCCTTCGATTCGTCTCCTCTATCGCCTTCCTCATGGAGTCCGTCATGGCGTCCGCATACATGACGACCCGACCGTCCACGTTCCTCGAGGCTCGTCCCACCGTCTGTATCAGGGACGTCTCCGAACGCAGGAACCCTTCCTTGTCCGCATCTAAGATGGCCACCAGCGTCACTTCCGGTATGTCCAGCCCCTCCCTCAACAAGTTGATGCCGACCAACACGTCGAAGACGTCCATTCGCATGTCCCGAATGATCTCAAACCTCTCCAGCGTGTCAATGTCGGAGTGGAGGTATTTGACACGGATTCCCAACTCCCGAATGTAGTCCGTCAACTCCTCCGCCATCCTCTTCGTTAGGGTCGTTATCATGATTTTGTTCTTCTTCTCCACTTCCCGCCGTATCTCCGCAACCAAGTCGTCAATCTGTCCCTCGACCGGCCTGACGTCTATCTCGGGATCCAACAACCCGGTCGGACGAATAATCTGCTCGACCCGCATCAATTCATGTTCTTCCTCATATACGGACGGCGTGGCGGACACGAACATCATTTGGTTGATTCTCTCCTCAAACTCCCCAAAGTTCAGGGGACGGTTGTCCAAGGCGGACGGCAGGCGGAACCCGTACTCCACAAGAGTGGACTTCCTCGCCCTGTCACCCGCAAACATGCCCCTTACTTGCGGCACCGTAATATGGGACTCGTCCACCATAATCAAAAAATCGTCCGGGAAGTAGTCCATCAAGGTATGGGGGGTGGAACCGGGCTGCAAGCCCGACAAATGTCGGGAGTAGTTCTCAATCCCCGAGCAAAACCCCGTCTCCCTCATCATCTCTATGTCAAAATGCGTCCGTTCCGATATCCTCTGGGCTTCCAGCAGCTTGTCCTCCTGCTTGAAGTATTGCACCCGGTCAATCAACTCCTCCTCTATCGTCAACAGCGCCTGCTTCATCTTGGCCTCCTCCACGACGTAATGGGAGGCGGGGAAGACGACCATATGGTTCAGCACGTTCAAAATCTTGCCCGACAACACGTCTATCTCCGATATCCGCTCCACTTCGTCCCCAAAGAATTCGACGCGGTAGGCCCTGTCCGGCGAAAAGGAGGGGAAGACCTCGACCACGTCCCCCCTTACGCGAAACGTCCCCCTCTTAAAGTCCAAATCGTTCCTGGCGTACTGGATGTCGACCAACTTGCGCAACACGGCGTCCCTATCCCTCGTCATGCCCGGACGCAGGGACAGCGTCATGCTTTGGTAGTCAACCGGACTGCCCAAGCCATATATGCAGGACACGCTGGCAACCACCACCACGTCCCTCCGTTCCGTCAGGGCGGCGGTCGCAGAGTGCCGCAAACGGTCAATCTCCTCGTTAACCGACGCGTCCTTCTCTATATACGTGTCCGTGGACGGCACATATGCCTCCGGCTGGTAATGGTCATAATAGCTTACGAAATATTCGACTGCGTTGTTCGGAAAAAACTCCTTGAACTCCCCGTACAATTGGGCCGCCAACGTCTTGTTGTGTGCAATGACCAAGGTCGGGCGGTTCAATTCCCGTATGACGTTCGCCATCGTAAACGTCTTGCCCGAGCCCGTTACCCCCAACAACGTCTGAAACTGGTTACCCTCTCGAAAACCCTTCACCAACGCATTAATCGCCTCCGGCTGGTCGCCGGTCGGTTCAAAGTCAGAGACCAACTCAAAGTGATCCATAACCGCCCTCCCTTTCTCCGCCACCTTGCCACCTCGTACGGCATACGGCGCGCAGTCCGCCTTGTGTGTCACTCTCCGAATGATAACTATATTCTTGCCCCATTCCACCAACCTTTCGCGGGCGCGCTCTCATGTTTTTGCGGGTCCCAAAGTCATGTGTTTTCATGCAAGCATGAAACACATGACCTTTTGACCCTGGAATCATCATATCACAACATCTTATTCATTGCAATCATTTTTTCGAACTTTTGTTCTGTTTTTTGCCAGAATTATCTCGCATAACCTGTGCCAAAAAACAGACACTATGTAGTGAAATAATTTGACGTTTCCTTGGGATGGGGGGTTCTGCTTGATAGATTTGCAACCATATTGGGACAAGTGGAAATGGTTGGCGTGGACGGTGGTCGTCTCCCTTTTGGTATACCTCGGACTCCGCTATCTGTTGCCCATCCTATTGCCCTTCCTCATCTCCTTGCTGTTGGCCAAGATGGCCGAACCGATGGTGAAGGCCCTTCATGAGAGATGGGGCGTCTCCGTCAAACTGGCGACCCCCATCGTCCTCCTCCTCATCATGACGGCCTTCCTCATCACCCTGTTCTTGTTCGGCGTCGCCCTGTTCAACCAGGTCAAGGGCGTCTTGGTCAACTTTCCCGTCTACCAAAATAAATTCATCCACTACATCGGAAACGCGTGCCAAGACTTTGACGAATTATTTCGGCTAAGGGACGGCGAGAGTTGGCGGTTCGTCAACGACAACGCGGACTACCTCTCCAACGTCATTGTGGAGAAAATCCTCCCCACCATGACGAAAAAGACTCTGATGGCAATCGTCTGGGCCTTTGGCGCATTGGCGATCACCTTCATCGTCTTCATCAGTGCCTTGTTGATATTGGAGGATATGGAGGAATGGGACGACAAATACCGACGGAGCAGACTCTACCCCTACCTTCACCCCATATTGGGCAAACTGGCCAACACGGGGACGGCCTTCATCCGCGCGCAAGCCATCATATTGGGCAGCGTCGCCCTCTCCTGCAGCGTCGGCCTGTGGTTGATTGGCAACCCCTATTTTCTCCTGCTGGGCCTGTTAATCGCCGTTATGGACGCGTTCCCCATCCTCGGCAGCGGCATGGCGCTGGTGCCATGGGCCCTCGTGGAAGCCATACGCGGGGACTTTTACCAAGCCTCCGTACTCATTACCCTATATACGCTCTGCCTTACCATCCGCGAGGTACTAGAGCCAAAGTTGGTCGGCAACCGCATCGGGGTAAAACCCCTCTTCATCCTAATGGCCTCCTTCATCGGAATCCATTTGTTTGGTTTTAGCGGGGTATTTCTCGGCCCCATCGCTTTGGTCACGATCAAGGTTCTACTGTCCACCCCCCCGCCCAAACGCAGCGACTTGAATTCATAGGGGGCCTTCCCCGTCCCCCTTCCTCCCATTATACCCTTTCGTGGCTCTCTTCCTCATACGCCGCCCTGACCGCGTGCGCCAACTGGTCGGCGCAGGAAGCTCCCCCCCTGCATTGGATGCCCTTGCATTTCTGCTCTATTTCATCCACCGTCCAACCGTCCACCAATATGGGAATGGCTTTCAGGTTGCCCTCGCAACCACCAAGGAATTTGATGTTGTGTATTACGTCGCCCTCTATGTCCAAATTGATTTGGGAACAACACGTCCCCTTCGTTTTATATGTATAGTTCATTGCATTCCCTCCTTCTAACCAACAAGATTTTTCGCCTTATATGGGACAACATTGTCATTATAGCAAACTTTTCAACAAAATGGAATGGAAATTAAAGAGCGTCCCCTATAAAGTTATGATTGACTTACCCTCTGAATACGCTATAATTTAACCATTACGAGGGTGCTGCGCACCACCAATTAGGAGGCTCTATGCCGATTGACTTAATCCTTTTAGACACCAAATCCCTCATCGGCGTCCTGGTCTGGGGCAACGTCGCCATGGGATTCATCGTTCATTTATACCATTCGTCCCACAAACACGACTGGAATTTGCAGAAAATTCACGGGGTGGTATGGATCCGACTCCTTTCCGCCTTGGGATACCTGCTCATGTTCTATCGCGGAACCCTTCCCGACCTTGTATCCGTCAACGCGAGCAACACCTTGCTGTTTCTTTGCTATTATGCGGAGTCCCTGCTGATTCTGGAGATGGCGAACATTGAACACCCTCGCTTGCTCTCCGCCATGTCCATCATTTTCATGACGTGCGTCTTTTCCTTTAACGTGCTTGAACTCTATTACCGAAATCCCTCTTTACGTATCGGAGTCGCTTCCATCGTGGTCTTCTCCCTATATTTACTCCCCACCCTCCAACTGCTGTTCTCGCGAACCACCAGTACGTTTCGTCAGCGGATCAGCGTCATCTACCTGTTGTTGTTGGTCGCCCTGGTCCCCCGCGGCATCTTGTCCTTTTATGGGGGCCAGCCCACCATCTTTGCGAACAACTATTCACAGACCCTCCTGTTTCTATCACTCGTCTTGATGACGTTTTCAAACACCATCGTATACTTGTTGTTTATGCGGGAAAAGAGCGAGCGTCTCATTGAGAAGCTTGCCACCACCGACAGCCTGACCGACACCTTGAACCGTCGCAGCTTCTATGACCAGGGCAACAAAATGTTTGTAGACCATCAATTGTCTGAAACCTATCTCGTCTTGCTCTTTTTGGACATCGACGACTTCAAGACCATAAACGACGAGTTCGGCCATCTATTTGGAGACGAGGTGTTGCTCCACTTCACCAACGTCATTAA
>QMCE01001775.1_pt1 | contig 11940 bp, 11 predicted proteins | sample 1821851 | NCBI WGS metagenome assembly QMCE01 (sample SAMN09453174, study PRJNA476694) | Termite gut metagenome, whole genome shotgun sequencing project. | isolation source: worker | host: Odontotermes sp. | place: South Africa:Pretoria | collected 2016-01-28
GGGGAATCGAACCCCTATTTGCAGAATGAGAATCTGCTGTCCTAACCGTTAGACGAATGGAGCTTATTTAAATTACGAATTGCGAATTTGTGTTGTCGCGACGCTTTCCGCGACACAAAAGTAGTAATATTTTTCATAATTCCAAAAATAAAGGCTCCCATGAAAGGAGCCTTTATTTTTGTATGACCGTATGGGTTATTCCGCAATGGGAGTAACGCTTACGAAAGATTTGCCTGCGCTCTTCTTGCTGAAGACGACCGTGCCGTCGATCAGTGCGAAAAGGGTGTGGTCCTTACCCATGCCGACATTCTCGCCGGGATGATGGGTCGTACCCCTCTGGCGAACGATAATGTTGCCCGCTTTGGCGAATTCACCGCCGAACAGCTTTACGCCGAGTCTCTTGCTTTCGGACTCACGTCCGTTCTTCGAGCTACCTACTCCTTTCTTGTGTGCCATTTCAGATGAATTTTAAACGTTAAGCAACAGTAATGTCTTCGATAAGGATCTGCGTGAGGCTCTGCCTGTGGCCGTTCTTCACCCGGTATCCTTTTCTGCGTTTCTTCTTGAACACTATGACCTTGTCGTCTTTGAGGTGTTTAAGAATCTTTGCGTTCACGGAAGCTCCTTCAACTACAGGTGAGCCTACCTTGACCTGACCGTCATTATCACTCAGCAGGACTTTGTCGAAACTCAGGGAAGCACCTTCGTCTCCCTCAAGACGGTTAACATAAAGTTTCCGACCTTTTTCAGCTTTAAACTGTTTGCCTGCTATTTCTACGATTACGTACATAATTTGAAAATAGATTTTTCAGTCCGCAAAGATATACACTTTTTCCGATACGGCAAATAAATCGGAAAACATTTTGCACCTTTTCCCATTTGCACGCGATACACTCTTTTAATTGCCGGTCGTACAATAATTTGCCGGTTTATTTGTAATTTTGTCCACGGACTGGATATTATTACATGAATCCGTTCGTTAGGAGTTTGTTTGAAATCGCTTCGGTCGTAAAATTCAAACAACCTCAAAAATAATCGGACCCCGCCGTGTATCCGGCGGACATACAAAGTATTTTAGTTAAAAAACAGCGGCCTTGGCCACATCCGGAACAATATGCGCAACACATTGACATTCATAGCAGCGCTTCTTTTCACTACCGCTCTCGCGGCGCAGTCCTCCCACACGACCCGCATAGAGCCCCTGCGAAACGAAAAATGGTGGGGCATTTACGTTGGCGGAACCGTGCCGCAGCCTTTTTCGGCCGATCTTTCGGCCGGCGCACTGGAATGCGGCGACGGGTACTTCACAACCCCCATGATGGTGTCGAGTGCGGGGCGTTATGTATGGAGCGCGTACCCTTTGGAGGTATCCATGAAGGACGGCGTGATAGCGATAAATTCGGAGCGGGAGAAGGTAACAGTACAGAAAGGCGGCCGCGACCTTCGCGAGGCGTACCTCGTTTGCAGTCACAAGAATATGCGTCCCGACGGCGCGAATATCCCTCGCGAGCTGTTTACCTGCCCGATATACGATCCGGGCATAACGCCCGGTGTGCCGAACGATCAGGAATCCATACTTCGTTATGCGTCCCGGTTGGCCGACAGCGGATTTCCAGCCGGAATAATATTGCTCCCCGACGGCTGGCAGAGCCTCGCGCGCGAATGCGACTTCAACCGCGACCTATATCCCGATGCCGAAGGAATGATACGCAAGCTGCATGAAGCGGGATTCAAGGTTATGCTCACTGCCACGCCTTACATCAGGGCTGCGGGGGCAAATTATTGGGAGGCCAGGCTTGCGGGGAGGCTGATCACAAACCCGGACGGCGAACCGCTCGTGTTCGAGACCCGGGCGGGCTATTCGGCTTGCCTGGATATTGCTTCGCCGAAGACGTTCGCGGCGTTGCGCGAAGGGCTCGGGTCGCTTAAGAATAAATATAAGGTGGACGGTTTCCTTTTCGATTGCCTCGCCATGCTCCGTCATATCGGCGGCGACAAGGATATGCTGCTCTCGTTCCTCGGCAACTGGAGCGGGCTTGGCGACGGTATGGGCATAGTAGCCCGGTCTCCTGCAATGAACGCGCATCCTGCCGAGGGTGTTGTCTGGATGGAGCGCGAGGCGTCCCTGTCGTGGGATAATATGTCGGCGGCGGTAAGCCGAACCGTCGACGCCGGATTGTCGGGATATATATACTCGCATTTCGGGCAGGGGGATCTTTACGGTAAGTGGATCGACGAGAATCTGTTGTTGAGGTCTGTGCAGCTCTCGCTCTTCATGCCCGTAACCACGATCCCCATATCTTTCGACGCGATCCGCGATCCGGCTTACATTGCAGAACTCAATAAAGCGGTCAGGCTCAACGTGTCGCTGAAGGATTATTTCGCCGGACTGCTGGACGAGTCGGGCGATACGGCCGAACCGTTGGTGAGGCATATGGAATACCAGTTTCCGGGACAGGGGTTCGCCAACTGCAACGACCAGTTCATGCTCGGCCCCAAATACCTCGTGGCGCCAGTGCTCGACCCGTCGCCGAGGCGCACCGTGAGACTTCCGCGGGGAATGTGGACTGCGGCCGACGGGACAAAATACCGCGGGCCGAGGGTGATCACGGTCGATGTGTCGGAAGGCAGAACGGCCTTTTTTACGCTGCAGGGGAAATAGGGGGATCTCCCGCCAGATACGAAAAAGGCTGTCACCGGAGACAGCCTTCTTTTATATTGCATCGGTTGCATCCTGCCTCCGACCGGCAGTCATACCGGTCACTGTTAACTGTTAACTGATCACTGTCTGTCGGTTCGAGAGTACACTTTATGCCCCGAGCCTTCATGTGTTCGTTGTCGCCGATCTCCGATTTGATGTTGTGTCCTTTGAATATCAGTGTAAGCGACATTCCGAGTACGAACAGGGCTACAAACCCTATGGCGAACAGTATGACAGCCCACGATGCAGACATAATTTTGGACAAATGATGTTATTCTCCGGCAAAGTTATTAATTTTGTGAGATAAACAGACTATAAATTTACCAGATAATGAAAATCGTTATCGCAGGTGTCGGGGAGGTAGGCAGCCATTTGGCAAAGATGCTCAGCGGGAACCGTCACGATATCACGGTCATAGAAAGCGACGCCAAACTGCTGGACGAAGTTGCGGGTATGGCCGACATTGTTACCGTCGAGGGCAACTGCACCACGTTCGCGGCGCTTCGCAAAGCGGCCGTGCGCAAGGCCGACCTTTTCATCGCGGTAAACCATGAGGAACCCCGCAACATCATATCGGCCGTACTTGCCAAGCAGTTGGGTGCACGTAAATGCATAGCGCGCATCGACAACAACGAATACCTCGAGCCCAACAACAAGGAGTTGTTCATCAACATGGGCATCGACTACCTCTTTTATCCGGAGAAGGTGGCCGCAAGGGAGGTCATAAATCTGCTGGGGCATACATCTACTACGGAGTATGTCGACTTTTCGGGCGGCAAGCTGTCGCTGGTCGTATTCCGGCTCGACAATTCATCGCTTTTCACAGGCAAAAGCGTCGCGGAGATGAAGAAACTCGCCGGCAGCAAATTCCGCACGGTAGCCATCGCCCGCGACGAGAGGACCATAATCCCCCGCTCGACAGACTACTATTACGAGGGCGATACTGTCTATGTGATAACGACCTACGAGGCCGCCAAGACCGTAATGGGTTATTCTGGCAAGGCCGATGTCGATATCGACAACCTGATGGTTCTCGGCGGAAGCCGCATCGGGGTGAGGATAGCTATGGAACTTCAGGGCGAGATAAACGTCAAATTGGTGGAATACGATGCCGACAAAGCTTACCGGCTTGCCGAGCAACTCGACAAGACCCTGATAATAAACCAGGACGGACGCGACATAGACGCTATGCTGGAGGAGGGGCTCACGGGTATGGACGCTTTCGTGGCGGTGACGGAGAGTTCGGAGACCAACATTCTCACCGCCATGTTCGCCAAGAGAGTGGGTGTCAAGAAAGTCATAGCCGAGGTCGAGAACCTCAACTACATAAACCTGGCCGAAAGTATAGGCATCGACACCATAATCAACAAGAAACTGATCACCGCGAGCAACATTTTCCGCTTTACGATGAATACCGACGTTCAGGCCATAAAGTGCCTTACGGGCAGCGAGGCGGAGGTGCTGGAATTCATCGTCAAGCCCGGTTCTCCGGCGACGAAGGTGACGCTCAAAGAGCTGGGTTTCCCGGAAGAGGCCATCATCGGCGGCATAGTCCGCGGCGAGGAGGTGTTGATAGCGAACAGTGAATCGCAGATAGAGGCCGGCGACAGGGTGGTGGTATTCGCTCTGCCAACGGCGATTTCGCGAACAGGCAAATTCTTTAATTAAATTTGGTGTTTGGAGTGTGAAGTTATGGAACAGGAAAGAACGATTAAATTTAAGAGTAAAGGGTTTGCGGTCATGATAGAGAACCTCTATAAATATCTTTGTGAGGAGAAAAGGGAGTTTGTTATATCAAAACAACTTTTACGAAGCGGCACGAGTATAGGTGCGAATATTGCCGAGAGCGAATGCGCGATCAGCAGTAAAGATTTTTTAAGCAAAATATATACAGCCATGAAAGAATGCGTAGAGACTATATATTGGCTCGAATTGTTATACGAAACAAAATATATTTCCGAGGAAGGCTTTATTTCTGTCAATAAAGAGTGTGATGAGATGCGAAAAATGATGTCCTCGACAACAAAAACTATTAACTCCAAACTCCACACTCCACACTGTAAGTTATGGCGCTAATTACGAATTTGGTGAACATATTTTTTTCCGGCAGGCGTAAAGAGATGGATCATTTCAAACGCCATGCGGAGGAGGTGCAGCACCGGCAATTCGAATATCTGCTGCGCGAGGGCGCAAAAACCAAGTTCGGACGGGAGTCCGGGTTTGCAGAGATAAAAACCCCCGAACAGTTCCGCCACAGGCTGCCCATATACGATTACGACACCTTCACCGAATTCATAGACCGTTCGCGGCGCGGCGAGAGGGGCGTGGTATGGCCTTCGGAGATAAAATGGTTCGCAAAATCGTCGGGAACCACCGGGGCCAAAAGCAAGTTCATTCCCGTAACCGAAGAGGGGCTTCGCCGTTCGCACCTGCGCGGACCCAAAGATATAATGGCGTTCTACTGCCATCTTCATCCGGAAAGTACCGTGGTGAACGGCAAGATGCTCACCCTCGGCGGCTCGAAGAAGATAGAACGCGAAGGCGAAAAAGCATATTCGGGCGACCTGTCGGCCATTCTCATAGAGAATACTCCCGCCATAGGCAACATTCTGCGCGTTCCTGATAAGCAGACGGCGCTCATCGCCGATTTCGACGATAAGGTACGCCGGATATGCGAAGAGTCCACCAAGTCGGACGTGCGTTCGTTCACCGGGGTTCCGTCGTGGAATCTGGTGATGCTGAACAGGGTGCTCGAATACACAGGCAAGGACAACATCCTCGACGTGTGGCCACGGATGGAAATATTTATCCACGGGGGTATGGACTTCCGTCCCTACCGGGCGCAGTACCGCAAGCTGATCCCGTCGCCCGACATGAGGTATATGGAGACGTACAACGCTTCGGAGGGTTTTTTCGCCATAGCCGAGGAGCCCGGCAGAAGCGATATGCTGCTGATGCTCGACTACGGCACCTATTACGAATTCCTACCCATCGACGATCTCGATTCGCCCCACAAGGCGGTCCCGATAGAGGGTGTTCGTACCGGGGTGAATTACGCCATGATAATCACGAGTTGCAACGGGCTCTGGCGCTACATGATAGGCGACACGGTACAGTTTGTGTCGACCGACCCGTATACGATAAGGATAACGGGGCGCACGAAGCACTACATCAACGCTTTCGGCGAGGAGATAGTGATCGATAACGCCGAGGCCGCGATCCATAAGGCGTGCGAGGCCACCGGCGCCGAGGTTGCCGAATATACCGCTGCGCCCGTTTACATGAAAGATGGCGAAAAAGGGGCGCACGAATGGGTCGTGGAGTTCTACAAAACTCCCGCCGATATGGATGATTTCACGCGGGAGTTGGATAAGGCATTGCAGGAGGTCAATTCCGACTACGAGGCCAAAAGATTCAAGGACACCACGCTGCAACTTCCGAAGATCACGGTCGTACCAGGCGGCACATTCGTGTCGTGGCTCCGTTCGCGCGGCACGGTGGGGGGGCAGAGCAAGGTGCCGAGGCTGTTCAATGACCGTACTTATGTCGATGCGCTTAAGCAATTGACAACGAAATGATATGTTATAACTTGACAACTCCATACTTCACACTTCAAACTCCATACTGAAATGTATATAGCAATTGCAGGCAACATAGGGAGCGGCAAGACCTCGCTCACGGAACTCCTCACCGAAAGGTTCAAGGCCAAAGCCTACTACGAGGATATCAACAACCCCTACATATCGGACTTCTACGAAGACATGAGCCGTTGGTCGTTCAATTTCCAGATATACTTCCTCGGCAGCCGCATACGCCAGACGCTTGAATTGCAGCAGCGTGAGGGTTATGTCATACAGGATCGTACCATATACGAGGACGCTCATATTTTCGCCGACAACCTGCACCAGATGGGACTCATGTCGTCGCGCGATTTCGGCACCTATATGAAGATATACGAACTTGCCACCCACCTCGTTCCGCTTCCCGACCTGCTCATATACCTGCGCGCGAGCGTACCCACTCTCGTCAGCCAGATACTCAAGCGTGGACGAAACTATGAGATGAGCATAGACATAGACTACCTCGAAAGACTCAACAACAAGTACAACAACTGGATACAGAACATATACAAAGGCGAGGTGCTGACCATAGATATCGACGACAAGGATTTTATCATGAACCCCGGAGTGGTCGACAATATCGTGGCTTATATAAGGGATATCGAAGGAGTTTGAGTAATTGACAAGCAGGTATTTATAATACCACACACCACACTATTTTAACACGTGGCATATAATCCCGATTTTATAGAACTGTTGAACGTGGCGGTCGGAAAGGAGGCCGCATCGCTTATAGATGCTCTCGACGGCGAGCCGCCCGTATCGATCAGGTGGAATCCCTACAAGACCGCAGGTGCTCCTGACAGCGTCACGGGCATACTTGCACGGAACCCCGGTACCGTTGTGGAGATATCCGCCTGCGAATCAGTGGCGTGGAGTAAATACGGGCGTTACCTTGCGGAAAGGCCTTCATTCACGCTCGACCCGTGGTTTCATGCCGGTAAATATTATGTTCAGGAGGCCTCCTCGATGTTCGTGGAGCATATATTCCGTTCCGTGGGCAGTGAAGGATGGCGTATCCTCGACCTGTGTGCGGCTCCGGGAGGCAAAGCCACGTTATACTCCACTCTCACGGGACTCGGCGGGATCGTCGTCGCCAACGAAGTCGTGCGCGGCAGAGCTGGTATACTGGCCGACAATATACGCAAATGGGGTCTCGGCAATGTGGTCGTCACGAACAACGACCCCGCCCATTTCGCATCCTTGCGCGAGTGGTTCGACCTGGTGGCTGTCGATGCCCCCTGTTCTGGAGAGGGGATGTTCCGCAAAAATCCGGAAGCCTGCACCCAGTGGAGCGCCGACAACGTAAGGTTGTGCACCGCCCGTCAGCGGCGGATACTCGCCGAAGCATGGGAAACCCTGCGCCCGGGCGGAATACTCATATACAGCACCTGCACATTCAACAGGCTGGAGGACGAAGAGAATATCGTATGGCTGGCCGAAAATTTCGACTGCGGGGACGCCGGGATCGAAGTCCCTCCGCGGTGGAACATCATGGAAACGGAAGCCTCCGGTCTTCGCTGCTTCAGGTTCCTTCCGGGTCGTGTCAAAGGTGAAGGGTTCTTTGCCTGCGCCGTGCGCAAGGGCGGACAAAAGGGACGTCCCGTAAATCCGAAACCGCGGAAACAGCTCTTCACAGACCTGCCCAAACAGTCGCTTTCAGAATTGCGCCGATGGGTGGGGCAACCCGAATTCATGCGCTTCGCGGCCATAGGCGACAATATATACGGCTACTACGACGACACGTATCAGGGGATAAAGACCATATCCGAAAGCCTCAACGCCATCCATTCCGGTATATGCATGGGTCAAATGTTCGGAGGCCGGCTCAAACCCGACCACTCTCTGGCAATGTTCCACGATCTGGCCGCCGGGAATCTCCCCACCGCTGAGTTGCCGTTGCAGGATGCTATAAAATTCCTACAAAAAGAGACCATCGCCGATCCTTCGCCACTGGCCGAAGGGCTCAATATAATAACTTTTCGCGAGGCGCCACTCGGCTGGGCTAAACGTATCGGGCACCGTATCAACAACCTCTACCCCCACACCCTTGCCATCACCGGCTGGAAATAACCCGGCCGGCGTTTTTTTACCCGACCGGAGACAAAAATAGCTTCGGTCGCAAAATCCAAACAACCTCTTAACGTGAGTCGGCCGTAATCGTCAATTTATTCCTGACCGGATTGGCATAAATATCGATCAGGATGTCGAGAACTTCGTCGCGGTCGCCGTCGATGCAGGCCGTCTGGGAGTGCAGGTAGCCGATGAATTTCTCCTGTTCTTCCGGAGAATATCTGTCCGCGAATGTCTTGGTGCCCTCCTTGATATCGTAAGCCATATAATTGGTGTTATAGAGCTTGTAAGCCCCGATTATGCGGCTGTCGATAAGGGCGGCCATCTGGCGGAGTATGTCGTTGTTGTTGTCACCCGTCAGGGAGTCTATTTCGGCGCCGGTTATCGGCTTGCATGCCTCCAGATGTACCCGGCCTTTGTGCTGCTTCACTCCCGTAAGGATGCTGTGCATATCTTCGCCCGGCGACTTCACGTAGGGTCCTCTGCGCGAGTGGTATATGAACCGTGCTTTTAGTGCGTCGCAGCTTTCGTATTCATACGATACGGCGGCGGGGAGTATGTTCAGGCTTTTGAGCGAGGAGTATATGTCGTCGCCGCCGGTCATGGTGAACATTTTCAGCAACCCCTGATCGGTGCGGTCGTTGCCGTCCTTGGTGCGGCCGTCGCGCTGGGAGATCCATATGGAGCGGCCTTCGTTCACGACGTCGTGCAGATGCTGCGACAGAATGCGTGAGTTTTGTACGAGGTCGCGCGCGCTTCCGCCGCGGAGTATCTTGTACATTTTGTTCGACCTGCCGAAATCTTCCACGAAGTCCGAACTGATGAGATTACTGCCGAAGCTGATCTCAGACGTGGGCAGTCCGGCCTCTATCAGCATCAACTGGAGCAGCGCACCGTCGAGTACTATGTCGCGGTGGTTGGTTATGAAGAGGTGTCCCTTGCCGTCGTGGAGGTTTTCCATGCCGCCCACGGTGAACGAGCTCATGGTGGCTTTTATGATGCTGTATAACTGTTTTTTGACGAATGCGTGCTGGAATTCGTCGGCCGTTTTTATTGTTATCAGCGTCTGCCGTATCTCATTTATATCGGTGCCGGGGAATGCGAACCGCACCATATCTTCGAGAACGGGGTGGGCTGCTATGCGTTTCATCGCCGCCGGTATTTCGCTGTCGTGGAATGGCCGCAGGTCGTCGCGGCAATCCTTTTCTGTTTCCAGGGTCGTTTGCATATAATGTATGTGTTTCTGTGTTGACTTTAAAACGATAACGGAACTTATCCGGGTAAATTATGCAGTTCGGGTCAAAAATCACGGGTTTCGCCCATAGGCGAAACCCGTGCAGGCAATATGTTCGGTATCAGCCTATCTCGATGAGGACGGTATTTTCAGGAACGGTATCGCCCGGCGCAACGGCTATGCGCCTTACCTTGCCCGCAAAGTCCGATGAGATGCTGTTTTCCATCTTCATCGCTTCGAGTACGGCCACATCCTGGCCTTTAACCACCTCGTCGCCGTCCTTCACCAGAATATCGATTATGCGTCCGGGAAGAGGGGAGAGTACCTTGTGTACGGGGTTGCCGGTATTGGGGGCGGGAGCGCCCGGCTTAGATCCTTTGGCGTCGGCATTTTCGAACTCTATCAGGGCGCCGTTCTCGGCCACGGTATCGCCTTCGGCTACGAGGATGCGTTTCACCCGTCCGGCGAATTCCGCGGGAATGCTGTTCTCCATTTTCATGGCTTCGATTATCATAACGTCCTGTCCCTTCGACACTATGTCGCCTTCTCCGACCAATATTTTGAATACGCGCCCAGGCAGCGGAGAGACTGCAACGTTGCCCGTAACCTTTTCCTTTGCAGCATCTACGGCAGTTTCCGCCTTAGGTTCTTCTTTAGGCTTGACGGCTTCCCAGCGCTCTTTTTTCCGTGCCATCAGGAAGTCGCGCGCCACCATCGGGAAGAGTTCGAGAAGAAGCACTTCCTTCTCATTCTCCGCAAGTCTGACCCCTCCGCAGTCGGCGAGTTCGGGATTTGGCTGGGTGGTGTATTTCGATGTGTCGTAGGGGACTTCCTCCCTCACGCCCACGATCCTGAAGCGGAATTCGGGATCTACCGGCACGGGTGTTTTTCCGTATTCGCCTTTTACGAGGGCTACGAACTGGTTCGACACGTTGGAGTACATCGGCTTGCCCTTCTTGATGTCGAGGGCGCAGTTGACCGCCTGGGCGCCGACTATCTGACTGGTGGGCGTGACCAGCGGGGGAAGTCCGGCCGCCAGACGCACTTCGGGTATCAGTTCCATTGCCTTCTGGAGCAGGTCTTCGCTCTGGAATTGCTTGAGCTGTGCTACCATATTGGTATACATACCTCCCGGTATCTCCGCCCTTTTGACAAGTTCGTTGGGGCCGGGGAAACCGAAATATTCCTCTATTTTGTGGCAGGCGTCGACGAGGGTCTGTTCGTCATCCTTTTCGGCCGCTTCTATGGCGCGGTCGAATTCACGGTCGATGTCGGCCGGAACGGTATCCCTGAGTGGGTCGAACGGCTTGGGGAACTTCTTCACCGTGTCGAAATCGCACAGTTCGCCGCGTATGGCCGACAGTTCGTTGTTTATCTTGCCCACGGCTTCGAGATCTATGCCGAGGTCGATGCCCATTTTCTTGCAGAATACGTACACAAGCTCCACTGCGGGTGCTGCCGGGCCTCCGGCAAAGTTCCAGATATTGGTGTCTACTATGTCTGCCCCGGCTACTATGGCCGCCACCACCGACGCGAGTCCGTAACCCGGCGTGCAGTGGGTGTGGAAGTCTATGGGCACCGTGATGCCCTCTTTCCTCATCGTCCTGATGAGGCCGGCTATCCTTTTGGGCGGAATGAGACCGCTCATGTCCTTTATCGTGATCATGTCGGCGCCGAGGTTCTGCATCTCCCTGGCCTTGCCTGCGAAATACTCGTCCGTGAATACGGGCTTGGGGTTCTTCCTGCCTTTCAACTTGTCCATGAAACCGAGCTCCGGGTATTTCGGATCTATGGTGTAGCACACCGCGCAGTCTGCCGTGCCGCCGTATTTCTTAACGTATTTTATCGTCGACTTGACATTGTCCACATCGTTGAGCGCGTCGAAAATGCGCATGATGCTCAGACCCGCCTCTATGGAGTTACGGCAAAAGCCCTCTATGATCTCATCAGTGTAAGGTGCGTAGCCGAACAGGTTGCGCCCGCGTGAGAGGGCTGTCAGTTTCGACGAATCGCCCACGGCCTCTTTGATGGATTCGAGCCTGGTCCACGGATTTTCTCCGAGGTACCTCATTACCGAATCGGGTACGGCTCCTCCCCATACCTCCATTGCGTAGAAATTGGCGTCCTTGTAGTAGGGCAGCACCCTGTCCACCTGCGACTGGTTCATACGTGTGGCGAAAGACGACTGCTGACCGTCGCGAAGCGTCAGATCACGGATCATTAATTTTTTGGACATACTTGGAAATTGGTTAATTTGGATACTTTTGGGAACTGATGTGATTACATTTTAAACAAAATTATGTAATATTTTT
>QMCE01001776.1_pt1 | contig 11928 bp, 13 predicted proteins | sample 1821851 | NCBI WGS metagenome assembly QMCE01 (sample SAMN09453174, study PRJNA476694) | Termite gut metagenome, whole genome shotgun sequencing project. | isolation source: worker | host: Odontotermes sp. | place: South Africa:Pretoria | collected 2016-01-28
CCCGCCGCGCCGTGGAACGAAATATCGAGATCACAGGCGAGGCCACAAAACGCCTCCTCAATGTCGACCCCGAATTTCCCATCCCCGAGGCCCGACAAATTGTGACTCTGCGTAACCTCGTGGCTCCCGCTTACGATTCGCTCGACAATGAAATCCTGTGGAGCATAGTCGTCAACCACCTGCCGCCCCTCAAAGCCGAAATCAAACGACTGCTCGCACAGTAACGAAATGATGCCACAGAAGAGAATAAAAATCCACGATCGCGAGTTTCGGGTGATGATACCGGCGGCGGAGATCGGGGCGGCGATAGACCGTTTGGCCGCGCGCCTCAACGCCGACTACGCCGCACGAGCAGCCCTCTCTCCGCCCCTGTTTCTGGGGGTGCTGAATGGCGCGTTCATGTTCGTGGCCGAGCTGTTGCGCCGCGTCGAGTTCCACTGCGAGGTGTCGTTCGTCAAGCTCTCGTCGTACCGCGGAACGGGCTCGAGTGGCAAAGTGTCGGAGCTGATCGGCCTCAAAAACAACATCGAGGGGCGCGACGTGATAATCCTCGAAGATATCGTCGACACGGGCGAAAGCATGGAGCATCTGTTGCGTTCGCTCTCCGGTCACCGACCCGCCAGCGTCGAGATCGCCACGCTGTTCTTCAAGCCGGGCGCCTTCACGCGCGACTTCCCGGTGAAGTACCGCGCCCTGGAGATCGGCAACGAGTTCATAGTCGGTTTCGGCCTCGATTTCGACGAGTTGGGGCGTAATTTTAAGGATATCTATGTCGTTACCGATGGCGAATAGCAAAATAGAACCGTGCCCGCTGCCACTGGTCGAGGAGTTCTACACGCTTCAGGGCGAGGGGGCCCACACGGGCCGCGCGGCGTGGTTCATCCGCCTCGGGGGGTGCGACGTGGGTTGCAGTTGGTGCGACGCGAAGGATACGTGGAACCCGCGCCTCCATCCGCCCGTGCCGGTGGACGAGATAGTGCGCCGCGCCACAGCCGACAACCCCTCGCGGGCGGTGGTGGTGACGGGCGGTGAGCCGTTGATCTACCCGCTGGACCCCCTCACCGAGGGGCTTCACGCCGCCGGGATCGCCACTTTCCTCGAGACCTCGGGGTCGCACCCCTTCAGCGGAACGTGGGACTGGGTGTGCCTCTCGCCCAAGCGCCGCCAACCGCCCCTCGACGAGGCGTGGGCGAGGGCCGACGAGCTGAAAGTAATCGTCGAGACCCCGGAAGACCTCGCCTGGGCCGAAGCCTGCGCCGCAAAAATGGATAATGCGCTACGCAGTGCTAAAATAAATTCAGCGTCAGCCAATTATCCATTATCAACTATCCATTGTCAATTATTCCTCCAGCCCGAGTGGAGTCGGCGCGAGGAGGTTATGCCGGCGATCGTGGACCACATAAAGCGAAACCCGCGCTGGCGCTCGTCGCTCCAGTCGCACAAATACATGCACATCCCGTGAAAAACCTCTTCGGCTGGGTCAACGGCACACCCCGGGCGCTTGTGTTCGCCCTGCTGGTGGTGTTGGTTGTGGTGTTTGCCCGCGACGTTCTTTCGTCGTGGTACCTTCGGGGCGAGATTGGTCGTCTGCGGGAGCGTCGCCGCGAGTTGGTCGATTCGTTGGCGGCCGACAGTGTGCTGCTCAGGCGGCTGGACGACCCCGGGTTTTTGGAGCGTTACGCCCGCGAGCGTTACCTGATGCGTCGCCCCGGCGAACAGGTCTACATCATCGGCCGGGGCGAGAGCGAGTAGGGGGGTTGCGGTTAATTGGTTCCAGAGCCTTTGGTGGTGATTAACAGCACTCCGTTGGCCCCCCGCGAGCCGTAGATTGCGGCGCTCGAGTCTTTCAACACCGTGACGCTGCCGATGTCGGACGGCCGAACGAGACTGTTGGCTTGAATGAAATTTATCATTGGAGTTCCGTCGACCACCACGAGCGCCTCGCCGTCGTCGGCGCTGAACGGATTGCTGCCGCGAATGAACAGATGGTCGCCCTGGATGGTGACTCCGCCTATCCGTCCCTGGAGGTAGCTTTTCAGGTCGATGAAATTTCCGGCTTCACTCACGTCGAGCGTTCCCACGGCGGTGGTGGAGTTGCGTTTGCTGACTGTTCCGAATCCGACGTTGAGGATGTTGTTCGCGCCATTTCCGGAGTATACGACTCCGACACGGTTGCGGTTGCGCAGCACGACGTTGAGCGAGTCCATGCCCGCCACCGGCAGTTCGTAGATTCGGGAGCTCGTGGCAAGGACGATCGTATCGTCGTCGGTGACTTCGAACACCCGGCTGCCGTTCTGGTCGAGAAACAGCAATTCGTTCTGTCCGCCCATTCCGACCATCATGTCGGTTCCCGTTACGGGTTTACCTTTACGATCGCTCACCGACACCTTCAGGGGGCGGGTGGAGGGTGGTTGATTCTGTTGCGCGTTGGCGGCGGCGGGGGAGAAAATCATCGCCACGGCCACGGCGAAACAGACAGAGAGGGTGGCTCTGAGCCTCCTGTTTCTGTTTTCATTTTCCGTTTTCATTTTCTCAAAAGGTTAATTTTGCGTGAGTTTCGCCAATCGGCGAAACGATAAGTGGTTGTGTGACAAATGTTTTTTCCGTTCCGCCCCGCCCCTTTCAGCGACGGATTTGAGCCTCCGCACCCGTTTTGGTGGTGATGAGTAACACTCCGTTGGCTCCGCGCGAACCGTAGATGGCGGTGGCGCTGGAGTCTTTCAACACCGAGATCGAGGCCACATCGCGGGGGCTGAGCATGCTGTTGACCTGTTCGAAGCTGATCCAGGGCGTGCCGTCGACCACTACCAGGGCACTGTTGTCGGCCATCAAAGAGCCTACTCCGCGGATAATCACCTTGTCGCCGACGAATTCGACCCCCGCGGCCCGTCCTTTGATGTAGCTTTTGATGTCGAGGAAACCGTCGATATCGGACAAGTCGACTGTTGACACCGAGCTGGTGGTGTAAGCTCTCGAGGTGGTGCCGTAGCCAATGTTTATATCCTCGTTCTCCATTTGGCGGTTCTGGTTCTGGATGAGCAGCCTCTCGGGATTGCGAAACACCACCTGAAGCGAATCGAGACCCTCCACCGAATATTCATAGATGGTGCCTCCGGTCATCAACAACACCGTATCGTCGTCGGTCAGCCCTCTGAGGGTGCGGTTGCCATTTTTGTCGAACGATACCATATCGCCACCGCCGCTCTTTCCCACCACCACTCCGGACAGGGAGATCGGGTTTCCTTCGGCGTCGCGCAGCATCACCTTCACGCTGCGCCTCGGGAGTCGGGCGGACCGGGCGGGTCTCTGCGGCTCCTGACGGAGGGGGGAGGCGAAGGTCTCGATGCCATCGCCGGCAATTTTCTCAAATGTGATGTCGGGCATGTCGTTCTCGTCGCCGGAGGGCTGGGCCGTGGCGATCGGTTCCGGGCTTTGGGCCATGGCCGGCTCCGCGGTGGGCTGCCGGGCGATGTCGGGTTCCGAAACGGGCATGGGCTGCAGGTCTGGCGCCGGAGCCGTCTCGACGATCTCTGTCGGGGCCGCGAACTCTCCCTCGGTCGGGGTCGCGAACTCTCCCGGGGTCGGGTCTGTGAACTCTCCCTGGCCGCCAATCTCTCCCCCGATGGCGGGCTCGAGGGCGAAGAACATCGCCACGGCCACGGCAAAGGGTATGGTAAGGGTGGCTCTGAGCCCCCTCAGTCTGATCTTGTTTTCTGCTTTCATCTTCTGGAACCTTTTTTTAATCATTGAACTTTTAAGGCCGTTGGCCATCACGGGTATCGACCCGGTGGCCTCCCGCAGGATGGCCAGCATGTAGTCGCGCATACCCACCCCGGTGTCGAGCGTTCCCCTGTCGGCCTCGAACTCGTGGACGCTTCGCAGCTCGCGCCGGGCGATCCACACCACCGGGTTGAACCACATCGCCACGGTGAGCAGCTCCATCACCATCAGGTCGAGGTAGTGACGGTGGGCTATGTGTTGCGCCTCGTGGCGGATGATGATGGCGAGCTTCTCGTCGGCCACGCCCTCGTTCACATATATGCTCCGCAGAACCGAGAAGGCGCTGTGGATCTCGGCACTGAAGTAGATCGTGCAGCGGTCCGCCATCCGACGCCGGGCCCGGCGCCTGATGCGTCCGAGCGACGCCATCTGCCAACCGATTATCGCGGCGAACAGCGCAACCGTGACGATGTAGATCACCGCCACGCCCGGAAGCCTCACCACGCCCGGCCGGGCAACCTCCATGGCCGGAGCCGCCGTCATCTCCTCCGCAATCACAACCGGAGAGCCCACAACGGGCCCCGCGTTCACCTCCACCCCGGGGATGGCGGCAAGTGCCGGGGTGCTCCCGACAACAGCCACCTCACGCTCCCCGACAACCGAGGCGAAAGAGTAACCCCGCCCCCCCTGGACGGAGACGAGCGAGAAGAGCAGACTGAGCACCGGTATGGCGACAAGAAAAGCCCTCGACGCGCGGAACGAAGCCTTTCCGCGAAACAGCGCAAAGTAAAACGCCAACAGCAGCCCCGAGGAGACGAGCAGTTTTACGAGAAACATCACAAACGGATTCATGGCTTGGAGTTTTTGTGTGGTTTTTTACGATTTTGTTTCGTTGAGCATCTCCACAAGTTCGCGTATCTCGTGCGGAGAAAGTTCCTCGTTTTCGGCGAAGAACGAGAACATGGCCCGGTACGAGCCTCCGAAAAGGTTGTCGCGGGTGTTGCGCATAAATGCCCTCGAGTAATCCTCCTTCGACACCGTCGGGAGGTAGCGGTGGCTTTTGCCGAGCGATTCGAACTCCGCGTAGCCCTTTTGCACAAGGATCCTCATCATGGTCGAGATGGTGCTGTACGCCGGTTTCGGCTCGGGCATCACCTCGATAATGTCGTTGACAAAGGCGCGGCCCTTGTCCCAAAGAATGTTCATCAACCTCAATTCGAGGCGTGTCAGTTCTCTTTTCATCGTATCTGTTTTGCTAATATTTATATCAGTTTTTACAAAGATAAAATTAAATTTTTAATCCACCAACTAAAAACTTAACTTTTATGAAAATATTTTTCGCCCCCCCCCGCCACACCGCCCTTCGTACAATATTCGGCGTCGCGGCGAAATTACATCAACAGGGATCCGACCCAGACCATCAGAAGGGCGAGCGCCACCAGAAGCACGATTCCGCCGGCCAGCGCCACCAGCGAGCGCCAGGGCCCGCGATTGTCAGATTTTTGAGACTCTTTTTCCATCGTCACAGCCACCGTTTATATCTGAAGAACCAGATCGTCGCACCGGAAGCCACCACCATCAGCACCATCGTCAGCCAGAAGGTGTCGATCCGGCCCGGGAACGCCACGTTCATGCCGTAGATGCTGGCGATCAACGTGGCGGGCATGAAGAACACCGACGCCACGGTGAATATCTTGGTGGTTTTGTTCTGCTCGATGTTGATAAGACCCATCACCGTGTCCTTGAGGTAGTTCAGACGCTCGAACGAGAAGTCGGTGTGGGAGATCAGCGACGCCACGTCCCTCATCATCAGCTGCAGCCGCGGGAAGACGTCGTTGGGGAAATGTTCGCTCCGCAGCACGCCGCTCAGCACCCTCTGCCGGTCGAAGATCCCCTCGCGGATGGTCATCATGCTCTCCTGGATGGCGTTGATGTGTTTGATGAGTTGTTCGTTGCTTCGCACCTCGTCGCCCACCTGTCCGCTCAGCTGCGAGATTTTTCGCGATTCGGCCTCCACAATGTCGGCGTCCAGGTCGATGCGTATCTCCAGGATCGACACAAAGAGGTGGAAACCCGTCGGATAGGGCCGCGAGTTGGCCTGCAGGCGCTTGCTCATGTCGGCGAAGGTGCGGCTCTCGGCCTCGCGCGAGGTGACGAGCAACCCCTCGGTGAGGGTGAACGACACCGGTTCGAGCGAGAAGCCCTCGTCCCGCGGTACAAAAAATATGGAGTTCGCAACGATGCTCTGCTCGGTCTCGGCGTACTTCGACGACGACTCGATCTCCTCCACCTGCTGGCGCGAAAGCAGGTCGATGTCGAGGTAATCCTCGATCGCCTTCTGCTCCTTCACCGAGGGGTTGAGAAGGTCGATCCACAGCACGTCGTCGTAGCCCAGCTCCTCGATCTGGTCGGGCTCGGCGTTGCGGATTATCTTTCCGTGTTGTTTGAGATATATTGTGATCATTTTTCTTCCCGCTTTAGAGATTGAACAACTCTGTTTTGCTAAACGCAATTTACAGCGATTAACTGCGGCCGTTGCTACTTTCGCGTAGCCAAATCCGCCGCGGCCGTTGCCGCTCAGCCGGGATTGGCCCTGAGGTTCGCTCCTGGGATTTCGTTCCGGAAGCGATCGAGGCCACGTCGTTTTTGCTCGTCGAAGAAATAGTCTATGTTGCGGGTCAGATATTGGTAGGCGTAGGGCCTGTCGGCGTAGGGGCTTTCGAGAATCGACTCGTAGATGCGCTCCACGCCGAGGGTGAGGGCGTTTTCGAGTGCGGCGAGCGTTTCGGCCGACACGCTCTTGCGCGCCACCCACACGGCGAACGTGAAGGGCAGCCGGGCGTAGTTAACCCACTCCTCGGCCAGATCCCACGAGTGGGCGAACCGCCCCTCGTTGTCGAACACCTTGTCGCCGATCAGCACGAACGCGTCGCCCTGCTCGGGGGCGGACAGGCGCGCCGGGTCGTCGAGCGGCGCCCACTCGGGAGCGATCTTCCAATGGCGTGCCGCAAGCAGCCGCGCAAGCTCCACCGAGGTGTGTGAATCGCCGTCGAGCCACACTTTTTTGACCCCCTTGAGGGGCCCGTCGGAGGTCATCACCACGGTGCGCACGGCTCCGTCGGCGCCAATGCACCACGAAGTTACAACATCGAAATCGGGATCTTTGATCTTGGAAAGCCCCCCCACGGGAACGAGCGCCACGTCGGCCTCACGGGAGTCAAACGCCGCCGTGCAACCGCTCGGGGGCGACAACAGCAAGCCCGCCGACAACTCCTCCGAGTGCCGAAGACCATACAAAAACGGTATGGTATTGAGGTACGAAACCGCAGCAACGTTTATCACCGGACGGGTCATCCATACTTATTCTCAATTGGTTACACTTGCTCGTTGGCCCTTCGGCCACGACAAAGATAGTTAATTAATGGATAATGGATAATGGATAATGGATAATTTGTTACTCGCGTAGCCTAATTATCAATTATCCATTATCAATTATCAATTATTCTCGATTCTTGGAATCGAGAATAATCGTGACCGGGCCGTCGTTAACGAGCGAGACCTTCATATCAGCCCCAAACACCCCCGTTTCGACCACCCGCCCGATCTCACGCGAGAGCTGCGCCACAAATTTTTCGTAGAGAGGCTGCGCGATCTCCGGCCGCGCGGCACGAATGTACGACGGCCGATTACCTTTCCGGGTCGAAGCGTGGAGGGTAAACTGACTGATAGCCAGCACCTCACCGCCAGTCTGCAAAATATCGAGATTCATCACTCCGTCCGCATCGTCGAAAATGCGCAGCCGGGCAATCTTCCCACACAGCCATTCGATATCGCCGTCATCACCCTTGCCGTCGGCCTCCTCGATACCCACCAGCAGCAGCAGTCCCGGCCCGATGCGGGCATGCTCCACCCCGCCGATGGTCACCGCCGCCTCCGTCACCCGCTGAATCAGCACTCTCATAGGTCGAGGCTGTTGAAGAAATCGCCGAGCGAAATTTCGAAATAGTCGCACAGGCGGGCGATGGTGTCGATCGCCAGGTTAACGCTTCCCGCTTCTATCCTCGCGATACTGATACCCGTGTCATACCGGACAGCCTCCTGGGTAAGACCTCTCCGTTTCCGGAGCTTCAGAAACCCGGTGGCGATTTTTTTTATAACGATATGGTCACTTTTCCGCGTCACAATCACAAAGGACGCAAATAAAAAAGCAGAAAAAATAACGAGATCGTGATTATTTTACAAACTGTTATTACCTTTGCCCCACACCACATCGGGCATCGGCCGCGATGCGCCCCGGCGGGGGTGAGCAAGCAACACTCTCCGCCGGGATTTTTATTATCTTTGCGCGTGCAAACCCAAACCACAATGGAACTTCAAAAAATCCAAAACAAAATCTACGAAATCCGCGGCCGCCGCGTGATGCTCGACTTCGATCTGGCCGCCCTCTACGGCGTCGAGACCAAAGCCCTCAAACAATCCGTCAGAAGAAACATGCCTCGTTTCGAGGACGATGATTTCATGTTCGAGCTGTCGGAAAATGAGTATAACTTGTTGATTGACAGTTTGAGGTCACAATTTGTGACCTCAAACTCGAGTCATGGGATCGGAGCCTCGGGTGGGCGTGGCGGACGAAGATACATGCCCTTCGCGTTCACCGAAACCGGGGTGGCAATGCTTTCGAGTGTGTTGAGGAGCGAGACGGCGATATTAATCAATCGCTCGATAATGCGTGCATTCGTCATGATGCGGCAATATTTGTCCTCTGCCGCGACCGATAAATCGGAGTTGGCCGAGATTCGGGCGAAGCTGGAGTTGTTGGAGCGCAACGACGAGGTGTTGGCGCTCAATGACGAGTTGATTGCGCGGGACGGCGAGGAGACCTTGCGGAGTCTGAACGACCTGTCGGAGGAGATGCGCAAGGATATCGACAATCTTTACACGGCGATAGGGGAGTTGTCGCTCAAGCCTGTTCAGGCCCCCAAGCCCCGCCGCAGGATCGGCTACCGTTTGTCGACCGACGACGATTGATCCGTTCCGACAAAAAATCTACAATATCTTGCGAAGGAACTCCCCGGTGTGGCTGCGGCGATTGCGGGCGACTTGTTCGGGGGTTCCGACGGCTATGATCTCTCCTCCGGCGGCTCCTCCTTCGGGCCCCATGTCGATTATTCGGTCGGCGGCGCGGATCACGTCGAGGTTGTGTTCGATAACTATCATCGTGTTGCCTCTCTCGACCAGCAGCGATATCACGTCGAGCAGCTGCCGCACATCTTCGAAGTGCAATCCGGTGGTGGGTTCGTCGAGGATGTAGAGTGTCCGCCCGGTATCGAGCCGCGCGAGTTCGGCCGACAGTTTTATCCGCTGGCTTTCGCCGCCGCTTAGGGTGGTGCAGGGCTGTCCGAGGCGCAGGTAGCCCAGGCCGACGCTTTGAATGGCGCGTAGTTTGGTGTAGATTTTGGGGATATGTTCGAAGAACTCGACGGCCATGTTGACGGTCATTTCGAGCACCTCGGATATGTTTTTGCCTTTGTATCGCACCTCGAGTGTTTCGCGGTTGTAGCGCTTCCCGCCGCACACCTTGCAGCGCACGTACACGTCGGGCAGGAAGTTCATCTCGATGGTTTGCACCCCCGCCCCGCGGCACTCCTCGCACCGTCCGCCCCGCACGTTGAACGAGAAGCGGCCGGCGCCGAAACCGCGGATCTGCGCGTCGGGCGTCGCCTCGAAAAGTTTGCGTATATCGCCCCACACGCCCGAGTATGTCGCCGGGTTGCTGCGCGGTGTGCGACCGATGGGTGACTGGTCGACCACGACGAGTTTGTCGATATTGTCGATCCCCTCGATGCCGTCGTGGGGTAGCGGCTGGGCGTAGGAGTTGTAGAGGTGTCGGCTCAGGGCGGGGCGCAGGGTGTCGTTCACCAGGGTCGATTTGCCGCTGCCGCTCACCCCGGTGACGCACACCATGCAGCCGAGCGGAAATTCGGCCGTCACGTTTTTCAGGTTGTTACCTCGGGCGCCTCGCACGGTAATTTTCTCGCCGTTTCCCGGGCGTCGTTTGGCGGGGGTTTCAATTCGCCTGCGTCCCGACAGGTAGTCGGCGGTGATGGAGCCGGGGGCGGCGAGAATGTCGTCGATGCTGCCCGCGGCCACTATCTCGCCCCCTTTTCGTCCGGCCAGCGGGCCGACGTCCACAATGTAGTCGGCGCTGCGGATCATCTCCTCGTCGTGTTCGACCACTATCACCGAGTTGCCGGCGTCGCGCAGCTCCTGGAGCGAGGATATCAGTTTACGGTTGTCTCTCTGGTGCAGACCGATGCTCGGCTCGTCGAGAATGTAGAGCACGTTGACCAACCGCGAGCCGATCTGCGTGGCCAGGCGGATGCGCTGACTCTCGCCGCCCGACAGCGAGCGCGAGCTGCGCCCGAGTGACAGGTAGCCCAGCCCAACTTTCACAAGGAACCCGAGCCGGTCGCCTATCTCCTTGACGATCTCGCGGGCGATGGCTCTTTCGCGCGGGTTGAACAGCTCGTCGATCTTCTCCATCCACCCGGCGAACCCCTCGATCGACATGGCCGACAGGTCGGCTATGTTGCGGTCGCCGATGCGGAAGTGCAACGCTTCGGGCTTCAGGCGCGACCCCGAGCACACAGAGCACGGTTCGCGGACGAGGAACTGCTCCCTCCACCGCTCGGTTTTGCCATTCTCCTCCTGACCCTCGAGCCACTCGGAGACGCCCTCCCAGGAGGTCATTTCGTTTCCTCCTCCCGATCGGTAGCTCCCCACGTCTATTCGCAGCGGCTCGGCGTCGCCATACAGCACGGCCCCGAGTCCCGCCTCGCCTATCGTGCCGACGGGATCGTCCAACGTAAAGTCGTATCTGCGGCCCAGCGCCTCCATCACGGCGAACAGGCGGCCGGACTTCTGTTTGCCCAGCGGCTCTATCGCCCCGGCGCGGATGCTTTTCCTGTTGTCGGGAATTATCTTTGTCACGTCGAAGCGCGCCTCCTCGCCCAGCCCTCCGCAGTGGGGACAGGCGCCCTGGGGTGAGTTGAACGAAAAGGTGTGCGGCGCGGGGTCGGCAAACGACACCCCGGTGGAGGGACACATCAGGTGGCGCGAGTAGTGCCTCACCCCGTCGGCGTCGTAGTCGTAAAGCATCACCGACCCCTTGCCCTGGCGCATCGCCTCGCGCAGACTCTTCATGAGGCGGTCGCGAATGTCGGGCCTCGCGGTGAGGCGGTCGACGACGAGTTCTATCGAGTGGGCTTTGTATCGGTCGAGCTTCATTCCGGCGGCCAGTTCGGTCATCTCGCCGTCGATCCGGGCGTAGGTAAAACCTTTCCTCACCAGCCCTTCGAAAAGTTCGCGGTAGTGTCCCTTGCGCCCCTTCACTATGGGGGCCATCAGGGCTATTTTTCGTCCGTCGTAGCCGGTGGTGATGAGGTCGGCGATCTGGTCGTCGGTGTAGTGCACCATCAGTTCGCCCGTGACGGGGGAGTAGGCTCTCGACGCGCGGGCGAACAGGAGCCTCAGGAAGTCGTTGATCTCGGTGATGGTGCCGACGGTCGAGCGGGGGTTTTTGCTGGTTGTTTTTTGTTCTATCGCCACGACGGGACTCAGGCCGGTTATTTTGTCGACGTCGGGCCGCTCCATGTTGCCCACGTATTGGCGGGCGTAGATCGACAGAGTCTCCATGTAGCGGCGCTGCCCCTCGGCGTAGATGGTGTCGAAGGCGAGCGACGATTTGCCGCTGCCCGAGAGGCCCGTCACCACGACGAGCTTGTCGCGCGGTATATCGAGGTCGACGTTTTTGAGGTTGTTGACCCTCGCGCCGTGTATGCTGATCTTCTCCTCCACGTTTTTTTGACTGCGAATAATCCGGTAAAGATACACATTTATTTCGTCACAAAAAAAGCGCGAGCCAAAACCCGCGCTTCTCTTCTGCGTAGCTAAAATCCGCCGTCGGCGTTCCGACTACTTCTTGTAGATTTTGGTGTAGCCATATATGGCGGCGTCGCCCAGTTCCTCTTCGATGCGCAGGAGCTGGTTGTACTTGGCCATTCTATCGGAGCGCGACATGGAGCCGGTTTTGATCTGGCCGCTGTTGGTGGCCACGGCGATGTCGGCGATGGTGCTGTCTTCGGTCTCGCCGCTGCGGTGGCTGGTGACCGAGGTGTAGCCCGCGCGGTGGGCCATTTCGATGGCGTC
>QMCE01001777.1_pt1 | contig 11927 bp, 5 predicted proteins | sample 1821851 | NCBI WGS metagenome assembly QMCE01 (sample SAMN09453174, study PRJNA476694) | Termite gut metagenome, whole genome shotgun sequencing project. | isolation source: worker | host: Odontotermes sp. | place: South Africa:Pretoria | collected 2016-01-28
AACTCATTAATAATGGTTTAATGGTAAAAAACGGATTGTCGCAATTGATAATCCGTTTTTTTATTGTCTAATAAATAATTTAACTACTTTTGCTAAAGCAAAAAAAGTAGTATTTTCAATTACCTCTAATCATTAACCGTAAAAAATGGATTCTCTCGTAATAATTCCCACCTACAATGAAATTGAAAACGCTGAAAATATCATTCGTTGTGTATTTTCATTAGAAAAGAAATTTCATATTCTAATTGTTGACGACAATTCACCCGATGGCACAGGTGCTAAGATTGAAGAATTACAAAAGGAATTTCCGGAATCGTTGCATTTGCTCAAGCGACAAGGAAAAGAAGGCTTGGGAAAAGCCTATCTCGCAGGTTTCGATTGGGCTTTAGCACAAGGTTATGAATATATAATAGAAATGGACGCCGATTTTTCGCACCCGCCACACGATTTACCTCGCCTGTACGAAGCCTGCGTGCTTAATAAAGGTATTGCAATAGGTTCACGCTATGTGAAAGGTGTAAATGTGGTAAACTGGCCTATGAGTAGAATTTTACTTTCGTACTTTGCATCGAAATATGTGCGCTTTATTACCGGAATGAAAGTACACGATTCCACAGCCGGTTTTGTGTGTTACTACAAAAAAGTATTGCAAACCATTCCGTTCGATAAAATCAAATTCAAAGGCTACGCCTTTCAAATTGAAATGAAATTTAAAACGTGGAAATACGGTTTTGAAATTACCGAAGTACCCATTATTTTCACCGATCGCCGCGAAGGAACATCGAAAATGTCGGGTGGAATTATAAAAGAAGCATTATTTGGCGTAATTCAATTGAAAATAGAGAGTTGGTTTAAAAAGTATAAAAAATAGTTTACAACTCCTCCTCTCCTATCATTCGTAGTTTCACAATAGCCTGCGCCAAATTTTCCACATCATCGAAACGAAGTGTAAGTTTCGATTTTATTTCTTTCAATACACAACGTTTAGGATGGTGTTGCACAAATTTCAGCACTTTTTCAAATGCTTGTGATTGATAAAATGCTGAACTTTGGTTTGCTACAAAATAACACAGCATTACATTGTGTTTAAGCGTAATACGCTCAATTCCAAGCGGAATTGCCGCCCAACGCAGACGCACCACATCAAGCAGAGCAAAACTTTGCGGCGGAATTTCGCCAAAGCGGTCAATCAATTGTTCTTCAAACGATTGCAGGTCGGTTTCGTTTGTGAGCGTATCAAGTTCGCGGTACATTTTTACCCGTTCTTTGGTGCTTTCTATGTAACTTTCGGGGAAAAGCATTTGCATATCGGTATCTACAAAACAATCGTTGATAAATTGTGTGTTTTGCAGGCGGTTTATGGCAATTTCGGCGTTTTCTTCGCCGGTAAACAATTCTTGAAATTCCGTTTCTCGCAATTCGAGCAAGGCTTCGTCTAAGATTTTTTGGTACGTTTCGTACCCAATATCGGAAATAAAACCGCTTTGTTCTGCTCCCAACATATTTCCCGCGCCGCGAATATCCAAATCCTGCATTGCAATATTGAAACCGCTTCCCAAGTCAGAATATTCCTCAATTGCTTGCAAGCGTTGGCGAGCCTCTTTGGTAAGCATGTGGCTTGGCGGCGCAAGCAAGTAGCAGTAGGCTTTTTTGTTGCTGCGCCCAACTCTGCCGCGCAATTGGTGCAGGTCGCTCAATCCAAAATTATGCGCATCGTTCACAATAATTGTGTTGGCGTTTGGAATATCAAGTCCCGATTCTATAATAGTAGTTGCAAGCAACACATCGTATTCGTGGTTCATAAAATCGAGCATAATTTGCTCCAATTTTTCGCCGTCCATTTGTCCGTGCCCAACAATAGTGCGTACTTTGGGACAGAGTTTGTTTATGAGTTTTTCCAACTCAAAAATATTTTTTATGCGATTGTTTACTACAAAAACCTGTCCGCCGCGATTAACTTCGTACAAAATAGCCTCTTGAATAATGTCGCCGTTAAACGAGTGAAGTTCCGTCAAAATCGGGTGGCGATTGGGCGGCGGCGTGTTCATAATTGCCAAATCGCGTGCACCCATCAGCGAAAATTGCAGCGTGCGGGGAATTGGCGTAGCTGTGAGCGTAAGCGAATCAACATTGACCTTCATGCGTTTGAGTTTTTCCTTCATTCCCACGCCGAATTTTTGTTCTTCGTCAATTATTAACAATCCTAAATCTTTGAATAACACATCTTTACCTATCAAACGATGCGTTCCTATTAAAATATCTGTTTTGCCGCTTTTGAGATTTTCAAGACTTTCTTTTTGTTGTTTTGTACTACGCAGGCGGCAAATATAATCCACCGTGCAGGGGAATTCCTGTAAACGCGAAGCAAATGTTTTGTAATGTTGCATAGCTAAAATTGTGGTTGGCACAAGCACGGCAACTTGTTTTCCATCGCATACGGCTTTGAAAGCGGCGCGGATTGCCACTTCGGTTTTGCCGAAGCCCACATCACCGCACACCAACATATCCATTGGGTAGGGAGCTTCCATAGCATGTTTCACTTTTTGCGTGGCAGCACTTTGGTCGGGCGTGTCCTCGAAAAAAAACGAAGCCTCCAATTCTTGCTGCATATACGTGTCGGACGAAAACCGAAATCCTTCCTTCGTTTTACGTTCAGCATAGAGCGCAATTAATTCTTTGGCAATATCTTTTACCTTGCTTTTGGTTTTTTGTTTGGTATTTTGCCACACCGAAGAACCTAATTTGTGCACCGTTGGCGGAATACCGTCCTTACCCTTATATTTTGAAATTTTGTGCAAATTGTGAATACCCACATACACCACATCGTTGTCTTTATACACAAGTTTTATGGTTTCTTGCAAATTTCCGTTCACTTCCACGCGCTCCAAACCTGCAAATTTTCCAATTCCGTGGTCGATGTGTACCACAAAATCGCCGGGCGACAGATTTTTAATATCTTGAATACTAAAACTATCTTTCGATAAAACTTTTTTGCGCACAATTTGCGAATGATAACGCTCAAAAATTTCGTGGTCGGTGTAGCAACACAGTTTGCTATCGTGGTCTATAAACCCTTTGTGAATGGACGTTATAAGCGGTATTAAGCGCACTTGCGGATTAATTTCATCGAAAATTGAGCGTATACGGTCGTACTGCGTCATACTTTGCGTAACAAAAAAATTTGTATAATCACGTGCTTGATTTTCAATTAATTGCTTGCCGAAAAGTTCAAAATTTTTGTTGATTGCCGGTTGTGGCGTTGAATTGCTTTCAAATAGTTGTGCGCTTTCAAAATACGGTTGCGAAGCAAATTCACAAACTTGTTTTTGGGAAATTTGCATCAAAAAATTATCAATCGAAAGTAGTGATTGTTCGGTAATTTCTGCATTTACAGGATTTTTCAATGCTTGTTCTCCCAATGTTTGTAAAGTTTTGGCACAAAGTGAAATATCATTTACACACAGTAAATAATCGCTAAAATATTCCAAAAACGACGTATAGTGCGTAATATGTTCCTTGCTTTGAATATTGGGAATAATGGCGCAGGTATCTACCGTTTCTATCGAACGTTGGTCGTCGCAATCAAAAGTGCGAATACTGTCAACCTCGTTGCCGAAAAAATCAACCCGATACGGTACATCATTGGAAAACGAAAAAATATCAATAATACTGCCTCGCACCGAAAATTGCCCCGGTTCGGTTACAAAATCTACTCGTTCAAAACCAAATTCATATAAAAGTTCATTGATAAAACTCGTATCAACCTGCTCGCCTACGGAAAGAAAATGAATTTTTTGTTGCAGCAATTCTTTGGTAATCACCTGTTCCACAATTGCTTCGGGCGAAGTAACTATGATATATTTCTTTTTATTGTCTGCCAATTTTTCCAAAACTTCGGTACGCACCAGCACATTGCTTCTATCGGGTTGATTGTACAAAAGCGAGCGTTTGTACGACGAAGGGAAAAACAATGTGTTTTTTGCTCCGCACAAACTTGTAATATCGCCGTAGACGTAAGCAGCATCGTCGGCATCGGGCGCAAGAAAAATAATATGTTGCTTTTGCGAAAATAACTGTTGCACAAAAAAACTCGGCAACGAACCGCAGAGGGTTTTTATACAGATTTTTGCGTTTTCGCTACTATGCAGAGCATTTGCCGCTGTTGTAAAAACAGGGTGTTTTTTGAAATATTGGGTAAATTCGGAGATGTTCATAATTCTGCAAAAATACTATTTTTCCTTTGCAAAAAACAACCTACATATATTTCACAACCATATACCCTCCTACCACACAAAGGAAAATTGCATATATGCGTTTAAATAATCGTACCGGCAATTTCAAAGCAAATTTACTACCTATAAAAGTTCCACCTACAATTCCCACTGCTACAAATGCAGCGTAAGCAAGATTGAGATGTCCATCGCCGGCATAAATAATTACACTTGGTAAACCAACCGGCAATTGCAGTGCCGCCAACGATGTAGCCGTTGCCGCTTTGGGATTGTATTTAAAAAAACTAATCAATAAAGGAACTATTATCAATCCTCCTCCCTTACCAAACATTCCGGCTGTAACACCGGCTACAAGCCCCACGAGCACAAACGCCCACCACGGAAAAACTTTGTCGCTGTATGAAATTTGGGGGGCGTCTGCGAGTGCAGTTTTGGGAGTCTTGGTAAATAAGTAAGAGCTTGCGGCATACAATAAATACACGGCATAGAGTTTTGCCAATACACTTACGTCAATATTTACCGCTATTTCACCGCCTATAAACGACCCGCACAACAAACCCAAGGCTATAATCAATGAATGTTGTATATGAATAAGTCCGGCTTTGTAGTAAGTTATTACCCCCATAATTCCCACCGGAAGTAACATTGCCGTAAGCGAAATAGCATTAGCGTCAAGCAATTCCATACTAAAAAACGATACCAACACCGGAACCATTACAATACCTCCGCCTATACCGAATAATCCGGCTAATATGCCGGCTAATATGCCGAGAATTATTAATGCGATTTCCATTAAACCGAACTTAAAAAGAAGGACGAAAAAATATTTCGCCCCTACCCTAATCTCTAAAAATTAATAATTCCTGCGTTCTCCATAAATATATAATACCCTTTTCCCGCATCCATCGTATTCAAAGTTCCCGAAGTTTGATTCAAAAATCCATCAAAATTTTTGATTTGTACAGTATTGTTCCATATCGGAGCGAGCGTTGCGGTAGTTGTTTTTGATTGTTCATAAGGGTGACCAATCATATTCCAACCTTGCTTCAAAGCAACAGAAACATTTTCGGCAATTGCTCCTTGCACTTGCAACGTTGCGACTGTGTTCATTTTTACTAAATAACCATAACCTGCTCTCATTTCGGTTAAACTTTGTAATGCGGCAGGCTGTCCCGGTTTGTAAAATCCATCAGCATTTTTAATAATATCTACATCAATCATTATTGTTGCAAAAATTGATTCAATAGTTGCATTTTCAGGTACTACATAGATTGAAATTAAATTCCAACCTGCGCTTAGTTCTATTGTTTGCGTAAGCGTTGGGACGATTGTTGCCAATGTAGTAATCATATCGGTACTCGGTTCTGATTTATTCTCCGCTTCATCGTAAGCAATTACACTTATTTCGTACTCCGTATCGGCAGTTAATCCTTCTATTGTAATGTTTGTGCCGGTGGTCACAGTTTCATATAATGTTTCGCCAATCCACACTTCGTAGCCTGCAACTTCTATGTTGTCGACAGAAGCAATCCATGTAACCGTTATTTCAGTTTCTTCAATATCACTAAATACAAGTATGCCAGGAACAGTTGGGGCAATTCTATCAACGAATAAAGTTGTAACTGTTTCGGTTCTTGCTGTCGATGTATTTCCTGCTTCATCAACAGCAACTACGCTTATTTCATATTCTGTATCGGCTGTTAATTCATCTATAACAATGCTTGTTGTGGGTACGGTTTCGTATAACACACCATCAATTCGCACTTCGTAACCCACCACGCCTACGTTGTCGGTTGATGCTGTCCACGTAGCTGTAAATGAAGTTTCTTCAACATCGCTTACAATAAGTGCGCCCGGAATAGTTGGGGCAATTCTATCAACGAATAAGGTTGTAACTGTTTCGGTTCTTACAGTCGATGTATTTCCTGCTTCATCAACAGCAACTACGCTTATTTCATATTCTGTATCGGCTGTTAATTCATCTACAACAATGCTTGTTGTGGTTACGGTTTCGTATAACACACCATCAATTCGCACTTCGTAACCCACCACACCTACATTATCGGTTGAAGCAGTCCACGTAGCTGTAAATTCGGTTTCACCAAGATTGCTTATTACAATTACGCCCGGTGTTGTTGGATTTTCAGTATCAATAGGGGTTGAACATTTTTCGGCAGTTGGGTCTATCACGGCTAATACCGGTGTGCGAGCGCAGGAAGAACCTGCTGAAATTTGCCAATCGAAGAAATATCCATACCAGCTATTTTGCACATTGTTTCCTTGATATGTCCCTGTAATTGTTACAACACCGGCAGGAGTTGAATTATATGGATATGTTGCACCTGACTGGTAAAATCTAAGTGCTCCGTTAAATCCTACATTCGATAATCGAATACGCAAATTTGTACCCCACGCTTTGTCAATATTAAAATTGCTAAACGTGAATGTTGTCATACCGGTAGCAGTAATAGTTTTAGGGTCTGATGTAAATGTTTTTGCCGGTGTAAAGGCATTTCCGTTACCGTCCAAAATTTCTACGATAACTGTTCCGTTTGCGGGATTATTCCATAATTCATTAACATACATTTTCATAGATATTATTGAAAATGAGGAGTTTATAGTGAACGCCATTGATATATCGCTACTATTATAATTTCCTGCTGTCCCTGTTGAAGTTATCGCTCCCACGCTCCCGCTTACCGAAGAAGCATCTTGCACATAATATATTTTATTTGCGGTAATTGCAGGGCTGTATGTTGCACCGCTTGCTAATTTTGTTCCTTCGGTTGCCGCATCATACCAATCGTAAGAACCTGCACTCAATACTGCTAAATTTGCCGTTCCGGGCGCACAAATAGTATCGTACTGCACAAGTGGCAATTGTGATGTAATTTCTATTTCATCGCTTTTACTTGAGCAACCGCTTGCCGAAATTGTAACCGAATATGTTCCGGCAGTAAATACTGTATACGTTTGTGCAGTTGCTCCGGCAATTGTTACATTGTCTTTTTTCCACGTATAAGTAATTCCTTCGCCGGAAACTCCGGCATCAAGCAACTTCGATGTTTCGGTACACAGTACCACATCGTCGCCAAGTGTAATGTCGGGCAAAGTTGCCGTAACTTCTACACTTCCTCGAGTTGTCCACGCACCGCTTGTTTCCACCAAATCACAATGATAGGTGCCTGCCTGGTTAATGGTTATGCTTGTTCTACCGTTCTCGGCGGTGAGTGCCGTATTACCTCGGAACCAACGGTAAGTAACTTGTTCACCCGAAGCTAAATTACTTAAATCAACCGTGGCGGTAAGCGTAACAGAACCTGTACCACACAAACTTTGCGGGTCTCCAAGCGAAGGCGTTGGATGTCCGAATTTATTAATATCAATAGGTGCAAGAATTGAATTTATGTAGCCTAATGCACCTACCAAACCTGCTTGATAGTCAATTCCTCCCTCGCTTGCTTCGTATGGAAGTGTGGCATCGGGATATACCGCGGGGTCTTTGTCGCGAGCACCAACCAAAAATCCAAATTCTAATCCGGTTGGAAGTGGGCAACCTTGTCCATTTGAAAGATTTTGATTATTGCCATAATAATTTCTATGATGCGGGTATTTTGCGTGATTAGTTCCAAAACCCACAATAAAAGAAAAATTTCTACTGTTTTTTCCAAAAATATGGTCAATGGACGCTATGGTGTATGGATTTACTGTTGTGGTATTATCATTAAGTTTTGCATTTAATCCGTGTACAAACGCTTGATTAGCCATATAACGAAGTATTCCCCAATCACTATCTGCTTTATCTAATAAATAACTACCGGCAGTGCTTGGAGTGTATCTATTTATCGTATTTTGCAACGCTGTTTTGGCTCTTGCTTTTTGTGTATTTCCATACATACCTAATAAATAAAAGCACAAATCATTGGTGTCGGCATAGCTGAAGTAGCTGTATTGCATCCATTCATTATCGGAAAAAGTGTTTGCAAGAGCTTCGGCTTCTATTAAATATCTTGTTTCGCCTGTTGTGCGGTATAATTCCATATAAAGCACCACTTGGTCTTGTTTATAAGCACCTTTTAAATACTCATAAAAAGTCGGAGATGCAGTATTTCCTTTGGTTGTACCGTTTACAAATTCATAACACACAATTGCTTTTTCCAAACAACTTTGCGCATACTCAGGGTCAAACGGTTTATACAAACGCGCCATTGCAGCTAATGTTGCTCCGCAAAGCGAAGCCATTGTTGTAGCTCTTCCGTTGAGTTTTTTTACAACGCGCGAACCGTTAGCCTCACCACCATTAGCATTTGGTAATGTGGACATAAATGAAGAAGTAACCCATTGTTGATGGTCGGCATTACCATCTCCCACTTCATAATAAAAAGTTGTATTATCACGAATTACTTTTTGAAAATAATCTGTTGCATATTTCAATTCGTCCAAAATATCAGGAATACCGTTTTGCATCGTTACTTTTTTGCCTGCCCACGAGAAATCGTCTACTGTGTTGTAGCCACTGTAATCAAATGAATAATAATCGTCATAGCCTTCTGGGAATTCCGAATAACCGAGAATGAGCGTATATGCGGCATAAAATAACGTTTGTCCGAATTTCACGTGGTCGCCGCAATCATACCAACCACCAGTAAGGTCATACGCTCCGTCAGCGTCTTTTAAAAATGATTTTCCTCCTCTATATTCGGTAGCAGGATTAATGTTCCCTTTTATCTCGTGATAGCGTAGTAACCAGTTTGGACCTTGTCCCGAACGTTGTGCTCCATAAAAACGAGTGGTCATCCATAAGGCTTTTTTGTATTCATCGGTAGTAAATCCAGGCGTTACTTGTGCAAAAACGTTACTTGCAAACAAAAACGCAATTAAGCAAAGAGAAAATATGTGTTTCATTTCGTTATATTTTACAAATTTAATGGTATGACAGTTTTATATTTGGTTTCCCTACATCACATTTGCCACATAAAGCAGAACAACTCCACAAAGTATTCCTGCAACAATTATCGCTTTACAAGCTATGTTTTTTTCTTTAAAAATTACAGCTCCCGCCACAAACGCCACAATAACCGAACTTCTACGAACAAGCGAAATTATTGCTATCAAAGCCTGTGGCTGGCTTAGCGCGTAAAAGTAAAAAAAATCTGCGAATAACAAACAGATTCCTATAAAAGGAATTGTCAAACGCCAAACAAATGAGTGTTTTTGCTTATTTGACGACCAATAAAACACATATGTAAGTATTGAAATTAGAATAAATTGATATACTGAAAACCACACCTGTACTTCCATTCGATGTATGCCCAAAGTATTGAGCAAATATTTATCGTACAATGCGCTTATGGCGGCAAACACAGTTGCTGCAAAAATAAAAACCACCCATTTATTGTGCGAAAAATGAATTTCTTCACGTTTACCCACACGAGCGTAAGCAAACAGACAGACAAAAATAAGCAGAATTGCCGTCCATTGCAATGGAGAAAGTCGTTCACCCAAAAGAAAAACTGCCCCCAAAAGCGTCCACACCGGCGCAGTTGCCCGAATAGGCGAAACTATGGAAATGGGCAAATGTTTCATTGCAAAAAATGCAAAAATCCACGACGTTTGCACGATACAACTTTTTACAAAAATTAAAAATTGCACCCTTGCACCCGAAAACGGAACAAAAAACAACGAATTTTCGACAATTGCGCCACTGTGCGAAAGCACAATCAGCGGCACTATAATGCACAATGCCGTAGCCGACGAAATAAACATTACCGGAAAAACGGCATTGTTCGACAGTGATTTTTTCTTAAAAATATCGTAAATGCCCAAGAAAAAGGCAGAACAAATTACAGGGAGAAACCACATTTTTCTTAGTGATTAGTTGTTAGGGTTTAGAATCATAGTTTTTTGAATACTCTGTAGTGACTACTTATTTATTTTTCAAAAAATTCCACTTCGCCGGTGTGAATATTGTAATATGCACCAATGATTTTTATTTCGTCATTTATTTCCATTTCGTGCAACACAATACTTTGTTTGCGAATTGTTTTTTGCCGACTATTTTTAGAACTTTCAAAATTACATTTTTTCTCTGTCTTTCAATCAGATTCAAAAACAAATTATTTCTCAATTTATAACCATTAATACAATAATTATTTCTACCTTTGAACACTTTTAAAAAACAAAGTACTAATTAATACAATAATTTATATGTCAAACAATTCAAATACATTATTTGGAGAGTTTGCACCGGTATCAGCCGAGCGATGGAAAGAAAAAACCATTATCGACATCAAAGGTGCAGATTTCGACAAGCGAATGGTATGGAAAACGAACGATGGTTTTTCAGTTGAGCCGCTTTACAGATTAGAAGATTTAGCACCGCTTTCGTATTTAGATGTTATGCCGGGGCAGTTTCCGTTTACACGCGGAACGAAAAAAACGAACAACGAATGGTATATTCGTCAAGGAATAGAAGTAAAAAATGCCGCTGAGGCAAATGCCAAAGCATTGGATATTTTGCAAAAAGGCGTTTCGTCGCTTGCGTTTGAAATTGCCGATGCTTCTGCTTGGACGGCTGGCGATATGACTACGTTATTGAAAAGTATTGAAATTGAAGCAATTGAAACCTGCTTTGTGGTAGGTGCCGGCAAACGACATTTGCTAAACTTATTTGTTGCTTATGTAGCTGAACATAAATTTGATGCCTCAAAAATTCAAGGCTCTATCAATGCCGGATATTTGAATAAATTTATTACCGAAGGTGTATTTTGCTGTAATTCACAAGAATGTTGCGAAAAACAATTACAGGAATTGCTTGGTGCCGCTCACGCTTTGCCAAAATTCCGTGTATTGGAAATTAATGCAAATACAGTGAGTAACGCAGGTGCAACTATTTCGCAAGAATTGGCTTGTGCGCTTGCAATGGGTGTTGAATATCTTTCAGCTGCCGATGCGCAGGGAATTAACGCAGGTGTAATTGCACCTCGAATGAAATTTAATTTTGCCGTTTCATCGAATTATTTTATGGAAATTGCAAAATTCCGTGCGGCAAAAATGCTGTGGGCAAAAATTGTAGAGGCTTACAAACCCGAATGTACCTGTGAAAAATGCGAATGTGAACCGCAAGCAACTACCGGTTGTCCCTGTTGTTCAACAAAAGTGTGTACCTGTGCCGGAAAAATGAACATTCACGCCGTAACTTCGGTGTGGAACAAAACGTTGTACGACCCATACGTAAATATGCTCCGTACGCAAACCGAAGCTATGAGTGCCGTAATCGGCGGTGTAAATTCACTTACCGTACTTCCGTTTGTTGGCTGCGAAACGCTTAATCCGCTTGCCGAACCGGCGCAAGAATTTAGCGAACGTATTGCCCGCAATCAGCAAAGTTTGTTGAAAGACGAATGTCATTTCGATAAAATTGTTGACCCTTCGGCGGGTTCATATTATATAGAAACATTGACCGATAAAATTGCCGACAGTGCGTGGGCTATTTTCTTGGAAATTCAAGATAAAGGCGGTTTTGTGGAAGCGTTCAAAGCAGGATTTGTGCAATCATTGGTAGAAAAATCGGCTGCTGCGCGCAATAAAAATGTAGCCACTCGCCGCGAAAATTTACTCGGTGTAAATCAATTCCCTAACTTCAGCGAAATGATTACCGAAGATGTGTGCGAATGTGCATTCAAAGCGGTAAAC
>QMCE01001882.1_pt1 | contig 11921 bp, 14 predicted proteins | sample 1821851 | NCBI WGS metagenome assembly QMCE01 (sample SAMN09453174, study PRJNA476694) | Termite gut metagenome, whole genome shotgun sequencing project. | isolation source: worker | host: Odontotermes sp. | place: South Africa:Pretoria | collected 2016-01-28
GCAGCATGCGCTCCAAACGCCTTCGCTGTGCGTGGGACTTATTCTACGCCCTCAAAGTTATTGGCGTCAACTGATTTTCGTATGCGGTTGCCCTGGGAAGCGAAAACGGCAGTCTTGCCAATAAACGCAAATTGTGATAGTCTAAACCGGCAAAAGAAACCATGTGCGCTCGTAGCTCAGCTGGATAGAGTGTCAGACTCCGACTCTGAAGGTCGAAGGTTCGAATCCTTTCGGGCGCGCCAACAGAAAAACCCTATGTTTGCAATAAACAAGGGTTTTATTTGCCGGTGTGATGGAATGGCAGACATTGCGGACTTAAAATCCGCTGGGAGCAATCCCGTGCCGGTTCGAGTCCGGCCACCGGCACCAAAAGCATTAAATCCGAACCAAGTTTTCCCAGTGGGAGACGGGTTCGGATTCGTGCTTTACTGCGGCTATGATTTCTTTCCGAACGGGAGAAAGCAACGCCCTGAATCCAAGCCGAGAGGCCCACGGAAAAAGCGAAAGCCGGAATGACCAGAAAAGGCGGCGGTATCGTAATCCACGTTACCGCCGCTTTCATCATTAGCCCTTGGCCTCTAGCCGCTCGTTTTCTTTGATTCTTGTTGAGCTTTCCATTCCTCAAACTCGCGCTTACCCTGTTCGCTTTCAAAAAATTTCTGCATCTCCGGCAGCAGGCACCGCGCCAGCGCCTCTATTGCGTGTTCGGGAATATTCGTGCCGTAATCCTTTCGCTTTTTCGCCATTTCGACCTCCGTATGAAATTTTCAAGGTGCATACCCGCCGAAGCGGGCGGTTGTTTTGTATAGGCATCACTCCTAAATCTCCATATTTTGGGGTTTATTCGACACTCGCGCCTGCCGTTTAATCTCATCCGGCAGGGAATCAACAAACCGCCGTAACTGCTGATATTCGCTTTGTAGTTTGGCGTCCTCCAAGCGTTTGGCTACGCTTTCTTTCTCTCCGGCATCGGCTTTCTTAGCAAGGGCATTATTCGTCTTTTCCAGACGGTCGATCTCCCGCCGATATTTCCTGACCTGCGTTTCGAAGCTCTCCATGCTTGGGAAGAATTTTTTCAGCAATAGCAGAACTTCATCCCGCTTCTTACTGGCGTTGATCGGGTTGATCCCGTCCAGAGCAGATTGTATCGCGGCGGCCTGCTTGGTGAGCCGAACGGCCTGTTTGAATACCCGCGTCGGAATGTGCTGGCGGCCCGTCTTACTTGCGCTCTCCCCTCGCTCCAAGTCGGGAAACGCCTTGACCATGTGGGCGAAGAAGTCGTCCTGCCATTTGGTGAGCTGCGTTCGGTTGCCAATGATCTCCTTTGCCGTAAGGCGACCATCCTCGGTAATCGGCGTGAAGCACAGGTGCATGTGCGGCGTTTTTTCGTCCATGTGGACGGTCGCGGCGAATATATTGCCGCTGCCGATCTTCCGCGAGAGAAAATCGACCGCCGTTTGGAAGAACGTCTTTATATCGTCGCGTTTCTTGCCCTTGAAGAAGTCCGGGCTAGCGGTGACGAGCGTATCCACGAAACGAACGCTGTCCTTTCGGGTTTTGCAGCCCGCCGCTTCAATACGGCTGTTGATTTCCCGTAAATAGGCCTGCGTAGGCTTTACGATATGGAAATTATATTTACTTCGCTCGGTACGGATATCAGGGTTGCTGGCGTATCTCGCCTTTGTGCGCTCATGGTGGGCTTCGAGAGCACCAGCACCGCCCTTCTGCTTTGCGAAACGCATTATCGCGTATTGTGGCATGAAAATCTCCTTTCGCTCGGCGGTATAAATAGCATTCATTCGACCATGTAAAGGGTTTTGTCTTACCTGCCCCGTTTCGATAGCTGAAAGCCTTGATATATCTGGCTTTTTCAGGCTCTACTTTTCTACACCTGACCTCTTTCTGCGGATATGCGCGGCTTTCTGCTTTCGCTGAACACCCTTTGCGCAATTTCCGCAGTATTTCGCGTTGTTGGACTTTGACTGAAACGCCCTGCCGCAGACCGCGCATCGTTTCGTGGTTCCGTCACGGAAAAGCTCCGCTTTCAGGGCTTGTCCAGCTTTGTCCTCCAAAAGTACGTGCCGGAAGAATTTGCAGAGCACGGTGTACGAGATACTTTGTACACAAGCGCAATCCAGTAGAAGGCAATCGCCTTCGTAGTAGTTACAACAGGCTTCGCGTATGAGGGCGTTCGCCCGCTTCCGCTGGCCCGGCGTCATTCGCGGCATCGTGCCGTCTCGCTTTCGTTCGATAGGAGGTAGGTTCTTGGTGAAGTTCATTGGCATTTCCTCGTTCGTGTGGAGCTTATTCGGTTATGTTTATATTTTATAGGCAAAGCCCGCAAACCCTGTTATTTAGCGTGATCTGCATTTTCAGCGAGGTATAGACATATAGAATTGCATTACCGCAATAAATGTTATATTATGTAACAAAAGGCATGGAGGGACAGCCATGTATCTGCCCGGAACGCCGAATGAGCGCATCGGAGATTTGCGTTTCCGCAGAGGCCTTTCACAGAAGGAACTGAGCGCGCTTTCCGGCGTCGATACTTCGCAGATCAGCCGGATCGAGCGCGGCGAGATAAAGAATATCAGCAGCGATGTTTTAATCAAGCTGGCGAAGGCGCTACGCGTCTCCACCGATTACATACTCGGACTGACGACAATCAGCGCGCCTAAAAGCTATGATATCAGCGAGCTTGGACTGTCCGAGGGAGCGGTTAGGGCGCTTGTATCCGGCGCTGTCGATGCAAAAATACTCAACCGCCTGCTCGAACACAAGAAATTTTCATCACTTTTGGATATGGTCAGAATCTATTTCGAGGATACGAGCGCGGTCGGCATTATGGGGCGAAACGAGCTATTGAGCCTCGCGACTGCCAAGCTGTCCGACTTCCGAACAGAAAACCCCGAACATGCAACGGAGATAAAAAAGGATATTCGGTTTATCAACGCTCAGAAAATTGGTGAGCATGAAGCTGATATAGAGAAAATCAAAACCGCGTTCCTCACGATCTTGAAAGATATTAAAAAGGATTTGGAGAGCGGCGTTCATGAAAACGTCGCGGCGACGGCGGATTTTGTACGGGAGGCGTTTGCGCAATTAGCGCCTGCGCCTGAATCGCCGGGCCTGTGAATGTCGAAGATGTAGCGGCTGTTGTGGCGAATATGTTTGGACAGGCTGCGGCGCTGGACGAGGAAAGCGCCAGGCAGATGCAGCTATTGATGAAGCTGGTGGCGGAGAAGATTGAGACGAATAATACAACCAATGTTGGCCAGAAAGAAACGCCTGCGAACGGCTAATTGAAGCTGCAAGCTGCGTGTTGCGCAGTGTTGTGTCAAGATTTATAAATGCTCTTGCTATTATTCAGCCGCAGGAATATAATGTGTGGGAGACGTAGTGAATTAAGCGAAATGTGAGATTTCATTATGGATTTTATAACCACAAAACAGGCATCAGAAATATGGGGTATATCACAACGGCGCGTTGCTATTTTGTGCGAGCAAGGGCGTATTGAAGGCGTGAAAAAGGCCGGAACCGTTTGGCTTATGCCGCCAAATATAAAAAAGCCCGAAGACGCACGAGTTAAGCGTAATAAATAAACTTGTTAAGTAGGTGGACGATTGACACACACGGAATCAAATACAAGCGACTGTGTTAAAAAATGGGTTGGAACATATAATAATGGCCTCATGTGGACGCTGTATTGCGGTGATGCAAGGTTGGCTATGTCTGATATTCAAAATGAGAGTATAAATTGTATTGTGACTTCCCCGCCATATTATAATTTGAGAGATTATAAAATTGATGGACAAATCGGACTTGAAGAAACGGTTGATGAGTACATAAATGCACTTTGTCATGTAATGGACGAGGCGTTTAGAATCCTAAAGAAAGATGGTTTGCTATTTTTGAATTTAGGTGATACTTATTATTCGGGCAAGGGACAATCGCATGGAATTGACCCCAAAAGTAATAAACGCCGTTTCGGATTAAGGCCAGTTGATAAAAGCGGTGGTCTTGGCATTGATATACAGAGAAAATCCATTATAGGTGTCCCGTGGAGGGTTGCTATTGAAATGATGTCCAGAAAATGGGTTTTACGCACTCCGATAATTTGGCATAGAGAAAAAGCGTTACCCGAATCGGTTATGGATCGACCCCGCCGCAGTTATGAGTATGTTTTTATGTTTGCGAAAGACAGAAAATATTATTTTAATCGCCAACCGCTTATAGACAAAAAATTCGATGAGGACGTTTGGACAATATTAACTCGTCCAAAAGCTTGCGGAATTGATACAGCACCTTATCCTGATGAATTAGTTGAACGGTGCTTAGAAATTGGCTGTCAGCAAGATGGTGTCGTTTTTGATCCTTTTGTCGGAAGTGGTACAACAATGAGGGTAGCTTTATCTACAGGACGACATGCTATTGGAGTTGATCTTAGTGCCGATTTTTGCAATTATATGTTAAATGAATTGCAGGTGATTTAGGTGTATTTATCGACAGAATATATATTGGCCGCAATAAGGCGATTAGGTGCGGTACATCCTTTTTATGGCATTACTTTTTTATCATGCAAAGAAAACAATCTTCCGATCGGTCACAAGGAAGCATTTTCTATGGATCGCAACACAAGAGCTTTCCTTGAGAAAATCCATAAAATCAATCCATCATCACAGTGCTATTATCAACCGTATTCTTCAAACGATAGAGAAAAACGCTGGCTAGATAAAAAATATCCGTCATCTGGATTGCAATCAATTAACACTCGCACCTTCCCTGAAGCATTTTTGCATATGGCAAAAGAAAAAACTTGGGGTTGGTCAAAGGACTATATTGGCGTATTACAATCAAAATTGCTCAATGGCAAACAAATTCCTGCCCTTGATCTCGCTATTTGGGTTCTCAAGGATGTGGAATGGCCTCAAAATGCTGATTTGGGATTTGTCATTAAATACTTTTTTGAACATTTTAAAATCTCGGCGGAGGAAAAAAGCAAGTTATTTTCTGAGGAAATTCATGGATATCCCATTAGCAATCCTTTTCAGGAAAATCATGTAACATGGGCTGACTTGAGCAAGGAGATTGAACCGCCTCCCGATGCTGCCCCCAATAGAGGCGCGACGCTTTCATTTTTAGGATTAAAAAATGTTGGACCAGCAGAAAATATTTCGATTGAGCCCTACAGTAGATTGAACATTATTACGGGGGATAACGGTCTTGGTAAATCGTTCCTTATGGAATGCGCATGGTGGGCATTGACAGGGACTTGGGCAGACACATTGGCACAGCCGCACAATAGGATCGGTAGCAAAAAGTCTATTATCACCTATGAACTCGCCAGCGATACCAGGGCGTCATCAAAAGTTGATGTTGCATTTGATAAAAAATCAGGTCGATGGCCACGAACTAAAAATGCACCTTCTATCCCAGGGCTAATTGTTTACGCTAGAGTCGATGGCTCCTATGCGGTTTGGGATCCAGCAAAGCAGTACAGCGTTCACGATATCGCACGGAAATCTGTTTTCTCACGCAGTGAAGTATGGAACGGAATAACAGGGAGTATAGAAGGCTTGATTAGGGATTGGGTAAAATGGCAAAACACACCTGATAAATATCCCTTCGAGATACTTAGGAATGTTCTCGCTCGCATTTCTCCCCCCGATATGGGTGAACTATGTCCGGGACAACCCATTCGCATTATGGAAGATACGCGCGATATTCCAACGATTGTTCACCCATATGGCGAAATTCCAATCATAAATGCGTCTGCTGGTGTGCGGCGAATAGTAACGCTTGCTTATTTAATCGTATGGGCTTGGCATGAGCACAAGGTGAATTCAACTCTTACGAATACACATCCTGAGAGTCGCATGGTGATAATAATAGACGAAATAGAAGCTCATTTGCATCCGAAATGGCAACGGGCGATCTTGCCAGCCCTATTAGATATTCAAAGACTATTATCAAGCGAACTCGAAATACAATTCCTTGTGTCAACGCATTCGCCATTGGTAATGGTATCCGCAGAGACTTTTTTTAGCGCCGATACTGACAAGCTTTTTCATCTTTCTGCAAATGATCTAACAGGGAATGCTGAGTTGACAGATATGGATTTCATCAAATATGGCCATGTTAATTCTTGGCTGACATCACCTGTATTCAGTTTGAGCCAAGCGCGGGCACAAGAGGCAGAAAAGGCTATAAACCGCGCGAAGCAACTTCAGCTCCAAAAAAGCACGGATCATACGGAAATACTTGAAACACATAAAGCTTTGCTCAATGAGCTAGCAGAAACTGATCCATTCTGGCCAAGATGGCTGTATTTTGCTGAGCAGAATGGAGTGAACATATGATTCCCGTTGCTATTCAACCCGAGCCTACTAATTTTGATGTAAACGTTCGGCAACGCGGAAATGCTTTTTTAATAAACTCGCCTTCGCCAACAAACCGGCTTTGGCAAAAGCATTCCTATTGGAAATACGCAAGTGATGATTTATATCATGCGTACCGAGGTATCTGCGCTTATACAGGAGAATGGTTTTCAAGAACAGCAACCAGTGTCTCTGTTGACCATTTTATGCCTAAAAGCATAAGTCCTAATTTAGCTTACGAGTGGAGTAATTATCGTCTCACGACTCAAAAAGCTAATGGCAACAAATCTAACCATGTAGGGATAGCCGACCCGTTCATGATACTTTCGGGCTGGTTTGTTCTTGATTTGCCAAGTTGTCTAATCATTGCTGGGGAGACATTAAAGCCCGCTGAACGCGCGACTGTAAATCGCACGATTGATATACTCAAACTTAATGAAGACGATGAGTATGTCCAAGGAAGATGTAATATTATTCGTTACTATGTAAAAAACGATATCACATTAAAATTCATGTGGGATAGGTATCCGTTTATCGCTCATGAGTTAACTAGACAGAATTTGCTTGAAGAGGTTAAAAAAATGTTTAAATCTTTCACTTGAGAGCTTTGCTTGCGAAAGGGAATTTGTCCGTGGGCGAACAGTCTCATTGTAGATAGTCGCCCGTGTCGAGAGAGTAATGCAATAAAGAAAGAGGGGCGAATATTATGCCCGCCCCGCCTCGCTGAATCCGCCGCGCGTTTTCCTCGCTCACGCTCGAAACCCCCGCTCCGTTCTCCTGCCGCTTCAAAGCAAAAAACTGCGAGTGTATATGCACTTCTCACGGCAGACGGCAGGGCAGGCATAACACACTAGACTTTCTCCGAAAGTCAGTGTGCCAAAGGGCGGCCCCTTTGGAAACCCCGGTTTTGGCTCTCGTGGCGTTGCCAGAGCGCCAAAACCCAAAATAAGCGATGACTTACCCGCTCCGCTTGGGCGCGCGCATCGCCTATTTTGCGGGCGGCTTCGCCGCCAAAACGCTATGCGTTTCATACGTAAATATCTTTCCAGATACACGCATATAGTATTGAACTATAATCGGTTACGGGGTATAATAATCGTGTGGGAAAAGGAGGCGCGGCATGAAGCAAGTAAGCGAAAGATTGCGTTCGCTCCGCGAAAGCGTGAAACTCTCGCAGGCGAAGCTGGGCGAAATGATCGGCACAACGCAGGCCAGCATCAACCGCTACGAATCGGCGCTGTCCGAGCCGCCGCAAAAGACGCTCCTGTGGTATGCGGATCATTTCGACGTTTCTATGGATTATATCTTTGGCAGAACGGACAAGCCGCAAGGCAAGCTATATGAATACAAGCCCAAAATCATAGACAGCGCGGAGATGCAACGGTTTGTAGAAATGTGCTTCGATCCCAATTCCCCGATGAACGAACGATTGAAGCAAACTCTAATAACGATGCTTGGGGAGGCGAAGGAATGAAAGGAGTCATTTACGCCCGCTATTCAAGCGACAGCCAGCGCGAAGAATCCATCGAATGGCAAATCCGCGAGTGCAAGGAATTTGCCGAGCGCAACGGAATCACCATCCTGACCAGCTATATAGACCGCGCGCTTTCGGCCAAGAGCGATAACCGCCCGGAATTTCAGCGGATGATCAAGGACAGCGCGAAACGCCTCTTTGACGTGGTTATCGTCTGGAAACTCGACCGATTCGCGCGAAACCGCTATGATTCCGCGCATTATAAGACGATCCTGCGCAAGAACAGCGTGAAGCTGCTATCTGCCAAAGAGGTGATCGCGCAAGATTCGTCAGGCATATTGCTTGAATCCATGCTCGAAGGAATGGCGGAATATTACAGCGCGGAGCTGGCCGAGAAGGTGGTTCGCGGCATGACGGAGAACGCGCTGAAAAGCAAATTCAACGGCGGAGGCCGCACGGTCGGCTACGTAATCGACAGCGACCGGCATTTTCAGATCGATCCCGTCACAGCGCCGGTCATCTTGGAGACCTTCAAGCGGTACGACGAAGGCGCGACCATCGCCGAGCTTGTGCGCTGGCACAGGGAACAGGATTTTCGCTCCGGTAGCGGGAAGCCCATGCGTATCGACTGCGTACAGCGGCTTTTGAAGAATCGCCGTTATATAGGCGAATACCGCTATCGCGAGGTCGTCCAGCCCGACGGAATCCCACCTATCGTCCCGCTGGAATTATTCGAGCGCGTTCAGGCGAGAATGGAGAAGAACAAGAAAGCGCCCGCCCGGTTCAAGGCCGTGAACGAATTGTACCTTTTGAGCACCAAGCTCTATTGCGGAAAATGCGGCGCGTTCATGGTGGGCGAAAGCGGGACAGGCCGCGGCGGAATATTTCATCAGTATTACAAATGCGTCACCGTTAAGCGCAAAAAGGGCTGTACGAAAAAGAGCGTTAAGAAGGACTGGATCGAAAACCTTGTTATCGGCGGCATTATGGACATGCTGTTTACTGACGGTATGATCCATTACTTGACGGATACCGTGTTGGAACTGCAAAAACGGGAAAACCTGACCATTCCCGTAATCAAGCAGCAGCTTGCCGAGGCCGAGCGCGGCATTGAAAACATGCTAAACGCCATTCAACAGGGGATTCTTACGCCCACCACCAAGCAGCGGCTGGAAGCGTTGGAGGAAACGAAAAGCAACCTGGAGGTCAGCCTGCTTCAAGAGGAATTGGAGCGCCCGCTGCTGACGAGGGAGCAAATCACCTTCTGGCTGCACAAATACCGCGAGACCGACGTTACGAACCCCGAACAGCGGCAGCGGCTTGTCGATGGGTTTATTAACGCGATTTATCTGTACGACGATAAAATAGTTATTACGTTCAACTACAAGGACGGCGCGAAAACCATTACGCTGGACGAGGTGAACGGTTCGGATTTGGCTGCGGCTGGGGCACCACCCAAATGTCAAGGCCACGACAAACGAAAATTTGTCGTGGCCTTAACACATTTTTCCGATTTTGCTGCTTATGCTCAATTAGCGACACACTTCCTGTTGTGTATAGCCCCGCAAATCCTCCTCAGCCCCTCGGCTAATACCGATTTCGGACACGCAAGATTTAAACGGATAAAGCAATCGGAATTTTGTACGAACATATTGCCGCCCTCCAGCAACACACCCGCATTGTTCGCGAAAAACATAGGTAGGTCCTCGCCGCTTTCAAAGTAGGCGCTCACATCTACCCAAGCGAGATAGGTTGCTTCCGAAATTCTAAATCGCGCTTGCGGCATATAGCGTTCGATATAATCCTTTGTATAGGTAAAATTATCATCGAGGTAGTCTTGCAACGCTTCGAGCCAATCCAAGCCTTTTTCATAAGCGGCTTGCGCCCCGGCTACGCTTAGAGGATTGTCAAAATTGTAATGCCGGCTGAGCCATTGTTTTCGCAGTCCGTCATTCGGAATAATTATATTGGAGAGCATCAGACCCGCAAGGTTAAAGGTCTTACTCGGCGCCATACAGGTTACGATTCTGTCGCACTGCGGAAATAGTTTAGCCAGAGGAATATGCGTCTTGCCTTTTCGCAGGAGGTCGCAGTGTATTTCGTCTGAAATAATCCACATGTCGTTTTCGATGCAGATATCCCCCAAACGGCGAAGCTCATCCTCCGTCCAAACTCGCCCGGTAGGATTGTGGGGATGGCAGAGGATAAGCAGAGTGGTTTTTTCATCCGCGGCCTTTCGCGCGATGTCCTCGAAATCAATGTGAAAATGGCCGTCGCTATTTACGAGGTTGGAGCAAACATAGCGCCGGTTATTAAAGTCGGCGGCATATTTGAAGTAAGCGTAAGACGGCGTTAAGAACAAAGGCTTTTCATCCGGCTTACAGATGTGCCCGACGAGCTCATATAAAGCGGGAATGATACCGTTGGACATTACCAAATGTTTGCTTGCAAAGGTCCAGCCGTATCTGGCTTCGCACCACCCTGCGAACGCATTGTAATAGTCTGCGGTGAAAATGCGAGTATAGCCAAATATTTTTCGATCCAGCCGCTCTTTTATCGCGTCGATAACGACCTGCGGCGTAGCGAATTCCATGTCGGCAACCCACATGCGAATGAATTCGTCGTCCGAGTATGGGAATACCATAGAGTCATCCGCATGAAAAATATAGTCTCGGAAGCCGTCTGTATTCAGCGCGTTCGTTCCTTTTCGGTCGATTATTTCATCAAAATTGTACTTCATGCAGCAATCCTACTATTTCTAAAATATGTGAGCGGGAGGATTGCTCCTCCCCACGAACACCTATGCAACCGAATAGATTTTTACGTCAGGATCGGAGCTCCATAACGGCTGCAGCCCGACAAACACGTCGTTCTTAAACATCTCGCTGTCGAGATAGGCTTTTGCGTTATCCACACTGTCGAAGCCGTGAAGAACCTGAACGTCCTCGTCGCGGATTAGCAAGTCTTTGGAAACCGCTCCTTGAATCGTGCCGAGGAAGGGCTGACGATAATCCGTGTAGATTTTTGCAGCCGCAGGACGCCTCGCGCCCTCGATGACCATAGTGATTTCCAGATACGCTTTCGCACTCATGTTATTTCCCCCATCCCATTCTTTGTGTATGGATTACTTCCATAAGTGCATTGTATCAAGAGCAGCCCGGTAAAGAAAAGATATTGGTAAATTTATAAGCAACTAATAATTTTCATAGCGCAAGTTGCGTACAAGTTTTGCACAGCGGCAGCTTTTTTTCCAGTTCATCCTTCGTTTGCAGGCGTGACCAGCGGCAGATGCTTTGCAAAATAGGCAGAACGGACTTACCCTTTTCGGTAAGCGAATAAACAACTCTAGGCGGGATTTCCTCATACTGCTTGCGGCTGATCAGGCCGTCGGCCATCATTTCCTTTAGCATAGCCGCCAGAACCGCATCCGTAATATTAGAGAGTTCCTTCCTGATCTCGCTATATCGCATCACATCCGAAGACGCCAATACGCAGACGATTCTTGACTTCCATTTACCGCCGAATATATCAAGGCCGTATTCAATCGGGCACATGATTTCTTTTTCGATTTTGTGTTCGTATTTCATTTCAATCATCACATCACTATATTTTTCATCGTAACTATAGCAATTGGAAGTTCTTGTGTCAATGTCTCTAATTCATTAGCTCCTACGATAAAACCCAACTGGTGCCATGATTGTCGAACATTAATTAACGAATATCCGTTTGTCATTGCGCCATCGGCAAAGTCATGCGCTGGATGGTCGTGGCCTTGACACATTTTCCCGGTTTTGCCGCTTATGCTCAATTAGCGACACACAGCTCCGCTGCCATCGGCGGCCCAGCCGCGAAGCACGGATGTTTCAAGTGACCTCAAGCTCCTGAATTCTCTCAAATATAATCCTTATCTAGTTCTCTTTGCTATCAACATTTTGGTCATGTGCCTCGGGCGGAAGATATGCCTGCTAGGGTGTGATGCGGTGTCGGCCAACCGGACACGCTAAACGGCTAGTTTTCTCACTCTATCGAAGAATTCCGGCGTTTTATAGCCTAATGCTTGGTGCGGCCTG
>QMCE01001779.1_pt1 | contig 11919 bp, 10 predicted proteins | sample 1821851 | NCBI WGS metagenome assembly QMCE01 (sample SAMN09453174, study PRJNA476694) | Termite gut metagenome, whole genome shotgun sequencing project. | isolation source: worker | host: Odontotermes sp. | place: South Africa:Pretoria | collected 2016-01-28
GTACGCTCCGGCGCGCCGTTGGAGGTGATCGAGAACCTGCAGGAGATCGAGGACGAGGGCGAGATCTACGAAAGCATCGAAGACATCTGGCCCGACTATCCGAGCAAGGACGATTTCTTCTTCAACGAAGATGAATATTGAACTGTCAATCTTGGACAAAATTTGAAAATTCCTGACAATCAGGTATTTACAAAATAACTGAACGACTCGCTTGCGGGTCGTTTTTTTGTTTTTGGGGTCAAAACGGGACCTTTTGGTAAAAACAACCGTGAACAAAACCGTAACCAAAAAAGTTTTCGTCCTCAAAAAAAACATAGAGTTTCCGGTGGCGCCGAATGGCACTCAAAGACGATTTATAACACTGATTAAGAGCGTTTAACGATGAATCAGCAACAGTAGATTTGTTCATTAAACCTTTAAAAACAGTGTCATGAAAACAAGAAGTGTTTTATTACCTGACGGTAACTTTACCTTCCGAACGAAGGCAAATGCAAAGGGAATGCGAACCCTATTCCTGCGGTATTATCTTCAAGGAGAACCTGCAACAGTTTCGACGAAGATTTCGATCCCCGAGGAGGATTGGGATCAAAAAAAGCAAAAGGTCAAGCCTCGTAATCCAGAACACGCCCGGTTGAACAACCGGCTGCGGACGTTCAAGGCCGAGGTGAACCGCAGGATCGAAAAGTACGACCGCCCCCTCACGCCCGGGTCGCTGAAACAGCTGTTGGATGGTTCGCCCGCAACCAAAGCAGATGTCGAGGAGAAGGAAAAGTCGAGGGATTTCATTCAGTACGCGCGCGATTACAACCAGACCTGCTACGATCTGGAGCGCATCACCTACTCGACCTACAACAACGACAATTACAACATCGAGATGTTCCATAAGTACATCGCCGAGACTAACGGTGAAGGCGTGCTTCCGTTCAGCGAGATAACGCCCGAGGTGTTCGACGCCTTCAAAAAGCATTGCCTGAAGATCGGCAACCAGAAGCAGAGCATCAACAAAAAGCTGAAGCCCCTTTTCAAGGCGATCGACTATGCGGCGAAGAACGATCTGCTCCCGTCCAAGATCGCGACCAGCATATCGTCCGGTTATTTCAACCTCAAAAATCGCAGGTACGAATCGGAGTTGGAGGAGCAGGAGGTGCATCACCTGACTCAGGAGCAGTTGCAGGAGTTGGTGAGCCTGTACGACGTGGTTAGCTTCGACCGCACACGGGAGTACATTGAGTTGTTCATGTTTTCGTACCACGCCTGCGGGATGCGGTTTTCCGACCTACTGACGCTCGAATGGGGGCATATCGACTGGAAGAACCGCGAGATCAACAAGAATCTGTTTAAGGGTAAGATCGGGCATAACATCCCGCTGGTCGATCAGGCTATTCATATCCTGAAGCTGTGGAAGAAGAAAAACTACAATCCCCGGTTCGTGTTCAACCTGCTCCCTGCCGGGTTCGATCTGAACGATGTGGCGACGCTCGACAACCAACGCAAGTCGAAGAACCGCTCGCTGCAAGTCTCACTGAATGAACTCGGGCGGAAACTCACGACTAAGATATCGTTCAATCTGACCATTCATGTGGCCCGGCACAGTTGGGCGATCGCGGCGCTGAACCGGGGCGTTTCGCTACATAAGATCAGTCAACTCATGGGGCACTCGTCGATCACCACGACCGAGAAAGTGTATGCCAAGTTCCTGCCTGACACATTGGCCGAGGATGTTCACACCCTGATGAACGATAGTTTCGCGACGGCAGATCAGAATTTTTCCCTGTAATGGTCGCGATAGAATTCCTCGACGTCTTTTAGCGCGAACCGGATTTTGCCGCGAATGTGCATATACCTGATCAAACCCTCGTTGCAGTATCTTCGGATCGTGCGTTCGCTCACTCCGAGTTCTGCGGCGAGGGATTTGATTGAATACATTTCTGGCTTTTGCGTCGGGGCCATGATCTCGGCGGGTTGCACGGTCATCTCCTGATCGGTGCTGGCCGAAGCGATGAACCGCTCCATATTGGCGATAAATGTCTTGAAATAGGAAAGGTTGCTCTCCATCTCGGCGGCCATCGCCTTCGCTTTTCTGATCTCGGAATCCGGTACGGTCATAATCGAACATTTTCGTGATCCGAAAGGAACGGACTATGGCTTATCGTCCTGATTTTAGGCTATCTATTTCACCGATTGACTACAAGTGTCATACTTTTATGAAAGGACTGATAGATGCTGAAATCTATGTCGAGACGGTGTTCTCGATGGAATCGGGTGCCGGTAACGGAAATTGGTTTTGGTTGGCCGACTATGCCACGATGCACGAATTCCTGACTGACTGCGCGAGCTGGTTCTCGGAGGAGGAGCCGGAGTATGTCTATCTCGAATGGAGCGGTATACCAGACTGCCTTATAAACCGCACCTGGCTTTGTCCGAACATCTTCGAGATTCGCGATGCACTCCAGATGCTCGACAGCGATTCCATCGGGCGCTTCCCTGAATGGTGTCGGAATAACGGCCACGATCTCACGAGAGACGATCCGCTGATGTTGGTGACGCGGTATCAGGATTACGCGCACCCGAGCTATGAACCAGAGCCGGAGACAGCAGAATCGGACGATAATCCCCGAGTCGAACCTCTGCATCTGTTGCTCGGAGCGGGCTTCGGGTCGATAGAGTTCTTCGACGACGATTACGGATAGACACGACAAGCCATATCACATACAACAGAACACACAGCCGGGCGAGAGCGATCTCATTCGGCTTTCTCATTTTATAACCCTCAAACAATCAATATTATGAAAGTACAAGTTACGGCGGAATTGCGTTCTCGCCTCAGCCACGCGGCGGCAAATGGAAGTACCGTTGCCCGCGACATACTCGCCGAGATAAAATCAGGCAAAGACGCGCAGGAGATCGTGCGCGGGTCGTCCAATTTCTTCGGCACCAAGCGCAAACGCAACTCCCAGACCGATTACAACCAGATCAAGATCATCTTCACCGCCTGCACGAAGGATGTGACCAACGAGAACTTCCCGGACCGGAATAATCCGCAAGCTCCGTGGTACCCTGAGAACCGTGCCGACCTCGATCCGGCCACGTTTGTGGGATGCTTCAAGAACTTGGGCGACTATGACGATGAGGAGATTACCTCGTTCGCCAACTCCATCTGCGTCGACAGTAAAGTCTCGGTCAGGCTCTACACACGGATGTCAGACATCCACGAGGCGTATCTTGGGACGAACTACTCCTCCATCGCCCAGTATGGCCATAGCTCGCTCCACAACTCCTGTATGCGCGGAGAAGGCGAGGCCAGGAACGCCGCCGACTTTTACTACAACTTTGCCGGGGCGCAGATCATCGTCGCAAAGGATGCCGCCAACAACATCATGGGTCGGGCCATCGTGTGGAAAAACGCACTGCATAAAGCAGGTGACGAAGAGATCACTGTCTCGATCCTTGACAGGGTCTATTTCACGCATGATTTTGTGCGAGACATGATCTACGACTATGCCCAGAGCATCGGCATCCAACTTCGCAAGCAATCCAATGACCACACATCATCGACCAGTTTCGCTTTTCTAAACCTCGTGCCGGGAATCGAAGTCGCCGACAGGTACGGGCAATGCAATGGGCTTCATTTCTACATCCGTGTTCCTGCCTCCAAGTGGCACAAGCACGGCGCACCCTATATGGACACGTTCGCCTATCTGGTGTTGCAACCAGATGGCAGCATTCTGCTCTCCAATCGATCGATGACCGGGTGTTTTGCCGAATTGCGCTCCACTTCTGCCATCGCATACCGCAAGCAGAGCATCTGCCCGGTGTGCAACAAAGTTCACAGTGGCGATTCCGGTCCGCTTTGTGGGGCTTGCCGGAAGACCTTTGTCCGCGATACCATCGTCGGACCTGTACTGCTCGGCGGTACTCGTGAATATAAGGGTGCGGTTTATCCGAGCAGACTTCTCAAGAAAGGCCGCCCGCGACTCGCTCTGAGCCTGTTCCTTCAAGCTGAAAAACTCTATAAATAACCGATCATGAAACTTTTGAAATCACTTTATCGCATATCCTCCCCGTCCGGTAGAGAGGACGGCATGATACGGTTCATCTCCCGCAGGCTCGAAAAGTTGGGAGTGGATTATTCCATCGACCGGGTGGGCAATATCTTCGCAACCAAAGGCACGGCCGACACCTACCCCTGCCTTGTGGCTCACACCGACGAGGTTCATCACAGGAGCGGGCGAGGCTTTGAGGTTGTAAATCTGCGTGGCGAGGTGTTGTTCGGCTATAACAAACAAATGAAGACGTTCGCGGGCATCGGTGCCGACGACAAGAACGGAATTTGGGTCTGCCTGAAATGCCTCGAAGAATTTGACGTGCTCAAATGCGCATTTTTTGTAGATGAGGAGCGCGGCTCGCTCGGTAGCAATACGGCGGATATGACATTCTTCGACGACTGCTGGTTCGTCGTTCAGTGCGACCGCAAGGGCAACGGCGACATCGTAACCTCGATCAATGGCATGGGGCTTTGCTCCGACGAGTTTATCCGTGACGTCGATCCCGCGCGATATGGCTATGCTACCACACATGGCCTGCATACCGATGTGTTCACGCTGAAGTCTCGCGGTCTCGCGGTCTCATGCGTCAATCTCTCCTGTGGATATTACCACCCGCATACCGATCATGAACACACCGTCATCCGTGACCTCTACAAATGCCTGCGGTTCGTAAGGCACATCGTTGCCGACTGCACAGGGGTTTACGAACACCGGTACGTCGCCCGCTCCGCTTACGGAACATATCGTTGGGGATATTTCGAGGAGTTCGACGGCTATCCCTGCTCCGGCCCGATGCAGGGTGTGGCGAGGTTGGGGGGCAGAATATAATCGACGAAACTCGACTATTTCCCATCTTTATACTATCTTTGAAAGCAAACGACAGCATAAAAATCATAGTCTTTACGGGTGCAGGCATCAGCCGCGAGAGTGGGATCGCGACGTTTCGCGACTCGGATGGGTTGTGGACGAACTACCGCGTTGAGGACGTCTGCACGCCGGAGGCGTTGGCACGCAATCGTGAGGGGGTGATTGATTTCTACAACATGCGCCGCCGCCGAAGTACTGTCGAAAGAACCGAACGCAGCGCATCGGGCGTTGATGGAACTGGAGCGGCATTTCGACGTCGATATTATTACGCAAAATATCGACGACCTACACGAACGAGCAGGTTCGACACGTGTCACCCACCTGCACGGCGAGGTGCGCAAACTGCACAGTTCGCGCGACGAGCTGGCGACCGTACCGATCGAGGGTTGGGAGCAGAAGTACGATACCCGCCATCCCGACGGCTCGCTACTACGGCCGTTCGTAGTTTTCTTCGGCGAGAGCGTCCCGATGCTCGACCGCGCCATCGATATCACCCGCACTGTCGATCTGATGATTATCATCGGAACATCATTGCAGGTCTATCCGGCGGCTTCGCTCGTTCTTTATTTAAAGTCAGGCACCCCGATCTACCTCATCGACCCGAATACACCGGATACCCACCTGAAAAACCTACATATTATTCAGGAGTCGGCCTCGACGGGCGTGCCGAAAGTGGTAAGACAGTTGTCCGCGTTAAAATAATGGCCTATGAAATGTATTCTATGCAAAGAAAATGAAGCTGATAAAAAAGGCTCTCATATTATCCCCCACTTCCTTCTGAAAACGCTTGTCAATTATGATGGCAGTAAGGAACGAGGCAAAGAGGATCGTGAAGGCCGACTTACCGACCCCGCCTTTCTGGTTGCTCATGGCAACGAACATTGTTTCTTTTTCCATAACAGTATTTTTTAAGGTGAATAGATTCATCTCTCTGTAAGCTGACGAATTGGCGACCCGATTGCCAGAACCGGTAGTCGGTCGGCTGACCAGTGAGCATCTGAATCAATGAATCACTGAATTGCCGAATCCTTTGGTTCCTTTATTCCTCAACCGATTTGTCCACAAATAAAAGCTACAATTATCCATCTGACACTCAATTCGTTTTCGCTGACGAGGATTGTCATTCTTTGGCGTTTTTCGTCATCGCCGGAGTAGCTCCATAGCGTGAAAACTCCCCATACTTTTGCCCTGTGTCGGCACATCATCTCGGCACACGCATATTATGGCAGCATACACCTCTGAAATACGATCCTTCCGAAATCCACAAGTTCCATCGTTTGGAACTCCGGTCTTATCAATTTGCGATCAGCAAATTCGCCATCAAGCGATGGCGGCAAGTTGTGTTTTGAGGTCCCCGAAAGTTTTCGGGGCGCTCAAAACCACTTGCCCACTCGCCTCCGGCTCGGGGAAGCGGGCGAGCCGGCTCCAAAGTCGCAACGCCCGCACACGGGTATCAAAACAATGGAATAACCAGCCAATGCCATGACTGAGATCAAGCGGAAGAATAAAGGCGGGAGACCACCCAAGCCGGATAAGGCTTTGCACCGCCACAGCGTCAGGCTGACGGATGAGGAGAACCTGCGTTTCGAGAGAATGTTCGAGCAGTCGGGCCTGCCGGAACGGTCGAGATACCTCAAGGCGCTCATCTTCAAAACTCCTTTGAAGGTGGTGAAAGTCGATAAAGCCGCGATGGATTACTACATCCGACTCACCAATTTCTACTACCAATTCCAGGCGATCGGCAACAATTATAACCAGACCACGAAGGCCATCAAAGCCAATTTCGGCGCAAAACGGGGACTGTCGATGCTCTATCGGCTCGAAAAAGAGACGATTGAACTGGTGGTTTTAAGCAAGAAGATCGTCGAACTGACACGCGAATTCGAACAGCGATGGTTGCAAAAATAGGCAGAGGGAGTTCGCTTTTCGGTGCGCTCGTCTACAATCAGAACAAGGTCGGCGATGGCACGGCGCGCATCATCGGCGGCAACCGGATGGTCGGCGATGTGGTAAACACATCCGACAACGCGATGCAGCGGATGATGTTTTCGTTCGAGAATTACCTCGCCGCAAACCGCCACACCGAGAAACCGATCCTGCATATCTCGCTCAACCCGTCGCCCGAAGACCGGCTGACCGACGGGCAGTTCGCCGCGCTTGCCGCCGATTATATGGAAAAGATGGGCTACGGCGACCAACCGTATGTGGTGTTCATGCACGAGGACACGGGCCGACGGCACATCCACATCGTTACGACCTGTGTGGATGAGAACGGAGTGAAGATCGACGACAAATATGAGTGGCGGCGGTCGATGGCCACCTGCCGCGAGTTGGAGCAACAGTACGGTCTTGTGAACTCCGCCGACCCGAGGCTCCGGTCGGCCGACCCATATCTCAAAAAGGTCGATTACCGACAGGGCGACATCAAGCATCAAATCGCCAACACGCTAAAAAGCCTCCTTGCCGGCTACAAGTTCCAGACCTTCGGGGAGTACAGTGCATTGCTTGCCTGCTACAACATCGAGGCGAAGCAGGTGCGGGGCGAACACGAGGGTGTGCCCTACACCGGCATCGTCTATACTGCCACCGATGAGCGGGGCCATGCAGTCGGCCCGCCGTTCAAGTCATCGCTGTTCGGCAAGCAGTTCGGCCCTGACGCCTTGACCAAGAAGATGGAACACTACGCAATGGCGTTCCGGCAGAAGAAGTGGGGCCCGACGATACACGACACGGTGAGTCTGGCAATGATGACGTGCCGGGGCGATCAGGAGCAGTTTGAGAAGACGCTGCACGGAAAAGGTCTCGACGTACTGTTCCGCCGGAACGACGCGGGTCGCATCTACGGGGTAACGTTCACTGACCACAACGCCCGTGAGGTGTACAACGGCTCTCGCCTGGGCAAGGAGTTTTCGGCCAATGCCTTCGAGCGGCTGTTCACCGAACCGGTACAGCATCACCGTGAGCAACCACAGGAATTGCCTGAACTTTTCGGCATCGACATCTCCGGTCACACCGAGCCGGAACTCTACGAAGACGAAATCCAACGCCGGAAACGCAAGAAGAAAAAACGCAGGTACATACCGAGATAAAAACTAAAAACCATACGATTATGCAACAGGAAGATGATTTAAGGGGTCTGGCCAAGGTGATGGAATTCATGCGGGCAGTCTCGATTTTGTTCATGGTGATCCACGTTTACTGGTATTGCTTCGGGGCGATGGAGCGCCTGAACGCCGACATCGAGGTTGTCCGCAAGATACTGATGAACTTCGACCGCGAGGCCGGGCTGTTCGGCAGCCTGCTCACTACAAAAGTGTTCGCTGTGATATTCCTCGCCCTCTCGTGCCTCGGCACACGGGGTGTGAAACACGAAAAGGTAACGTGGGAGAAAATCTACGTCGCACTCATCGTCGGGCTGGTGCTCTTCTTCATGAACTGGTGGACACTCTCCCTGCCGCTCGATCCGGTCATAGTGATGGGCATCTACACAGCGCCGCTCGCCGCCGGGTACATCTTCCTGTTGATGGCGGGCGTCTGGGTCAGCCGGATGCTCAAACACAACCTGATGGAAGACCCGTTCAACGAGGAAAACGAATCGTTTATGCAGGAGACCCGGCTGATGGAGAACCAATACTCGATTAACCTGCCGACCAGATTCTACTACCGCAAGCGTTGGAACGACGGCTGGATCAATGTCGTGAACCCGTTCCGCGCGAGCATCGTGTTGGGCACTCCCGGATCCGGCAAATCCTACGCCGTCATCAACAGCTACATCAAGCAGATGATCTCTAAGGGCTTCGCGGTCTATATCTACGACTACAAGTTCGACGACCTCTCGATCATCGCCTACAACGAACTGCTGAAGAACCTCGACAAATACGACGTCCAACCGCAGTTCTATATCATCAACTTCGACGATCCGCGCCGGTCGCACCGCTGCAACCCCATCGCGCCCGAGTTTATGACCGACATCTCAGACGCATACGAGAGTGCCTACACCATTATGCTTAATCTGAACCGGACGTGGATTCAGAAGCAGGGCGACTTCTTTGTCGAATCACCCATCGTGCTACTGGCGGCGATCATCTGGTACCTCAAAATTTACAAGGATGGGAAATACTGCACATTCCCGCACGCCATCGAGTTCCTAAACAAGTCCTACGAGGACATTTTCGTAATCCTGACTTCGTACCCCGAACTCGAAAACTACCTTTCCCCATTCATGGACGCCTGGCAAGGTGGCGCGCAAGATCAGCTTCAGGGTCAGATCGCCTCGGCCAAGATTCCGCTTTCGCGCATCATCAGCCCACAGCTCTATTGGGTGATGACCGGTAACGACTTTACCCTCGACATCAACAATCCTGATGAGCCGAAGATACTGTGCGTCGGCAACAATCCCGACCGGCAGAACATCTACTCGGCTGCGCTCGGCCTCTACAACTCCCGCATCGTCAAGCTCATCAACAAGAAAGGTCGCCTCAAAAGCACCGTCATCATCGACGAGCTTCCGACGATCTATTTCAAGGGACTGGATAATCTGATTGCCACGGCCCGCTCGAACAAGGTCGCCGTCTGTCTCGGCTTTCAGGACTATTCGCAGCTCAACCGCGACTATGGCGACAAGGAATCGAAGGTCATTCAGAATACGGTCGGCAACATCTTCTCCGGCCAGACCGTCGGCGAGACCGCCAAAACCCTCTCCGACCGTTTCGGCAAAGTCCTCCAACGCCGGCAGTCGATCTCCATCAACAGCAACGACACCTCGACCTCGATCAACACCCAGCTCGACGCGCTGATTCCCGCCTCGAAGATCGCCAACCTCTCGCAGGGGATGTTCGTCGGCGCGGTCTCCGACAACTTCGGCGAGACCATCGACCAGAAGGTTTTCCACGCCCAAATCGTCGTTGATAACGACCGCGTCGCCGCCGAAACCCGTGCCTATGAACAAATCCCGATCATCAACGACTTCCTCGACGCCGACGGCAACGACATCATGCGCGAACAAATTCAGTACAACTACGACAAGGTCAAGGTCGACGTCATGGACATCATTGATGAGGAACTGACCCGTATCAAGAATGATCCGGATTTGAAGCATTTGTTAGGGGAGAAGACAATATCAACGTAACTTCTACCACCAATTCTGCTTCCCGTTTTCATAAGTGAAAATGCGTTCTTCTTTTCCCTCGGTCAGGTTGCGGAGCCATAGGAGAGCTCCTTCGGGCACATTTTCATACGTAATCGTGTAGTCCGGTACGGTCTGGCCCCCCATCGAAGCCCATCGATCTGTATCAAAATAGAGCAATTCGTACTGCATGCTCGGATAGATGCCATTCTTGTCGTTACGAGGAACGTATTCGATCCGGCTCAAAGCGACCGGACGGCCGAAATCAACGCCGACCCACGATTCAAAGGCGGCGAAAGTCAGCAAATCGTCGTCCTGAATGTTCGGCAGATCCTGATTCGCCATCGTGACCGGATCACCGATGAATGTCCCTTTCACTTCGTTCCCACTCCGATCGTAAAAATGGATTTCGCCCAACTCCGCCGGCCAGCCGTTGTTGATCATGCGGTAATAACGTGCCGGCACCGGAGAATCGACCGGAATGTCAATGGGCCGCCAATAGGTGTTGTCCCCTTGCGTAAAGAGGGTTCGCCCGTTGTGAAAGGCGGGATCGTTCGCCGCCTCGATCCGGGCATCGACGAAGAGTTGGCTCCACCAAATCTTGTATTCGGCAATCTTGTATTTTCGATCGAGCGTAACCGTTCGCGGTCCGCCGGGATCAAAAGACCTCATTTTTCCTTTCGCATCGACGTAAAAAGGATTCGAGATGAATACCTGCCGATTGTCCTCATAATAGAAAGGGATGTAAACGCAGTCGACGCCGACATCCTCGAAAAGCGCACGGCCTCCGCGCGCCTTTGCACGGGCGATGGGCTCCCACCCCAGGGCAAAGACCCCCAAATACACATCTCGTAGTTTACCATCTGTCGATTTCAGGTCGATGGTGACGTCCGTCGTTTTGACATATCCGGCCGTTATGTCTTTGTAGAAAGGATTCCGGGCCACATACGGCACATGCTCCGAAGTCTGCCTCGACAGATTCGACCGATTGACGGAGTAGGTATTCCGATACACCTTTGCGGCGGTCAGATGAGGCACATTGGGAAGAAAGCCGGTCGGGCTGCGTTCGTCGATGATGGCAATGTCGCTGTGGTAATTGTTCCCGTTCGCCCAACGCGGCAGTTCGTCCACGGCTGTCGGAATGCCGCACATACGCCATAAATAGGCGTAAGCCACGGAACCGGTGATGCAATCGAATTTATATTTTCCGATGATGGGATCGGGCACTTCGAGTTCGATCTCCACATAATTCGGCGCGTTTTCCATCAAATGTTGCTCGAGGAATCGGTACAGAACGTAGGAATCCTTCGCCACATCGGGTAAATTTTCCGTACCGTCCTTTATTTTCATCCGAAAATTATCCGGCAGCGAATCTTTCCAATGCATCAGCGGTTCCCGGCTCAGACGATACGGGAGCAGGTATTCACAGAAATTTTCAAAACTCAGATCCCGGAGCCAATGGCTGTTCTCCCACGTGTCGAACGAACGATCGATGTTGCGGATCAGGTAATCGGCCGTGATATTCTCCACGTCCGGTTTCATCTCCAGTTTTGGGGATAGCGAGGGGTATTTTTCCGGTATGGTATACAAAACCATGCGTAATTCGATGGGCAGATCGCAGTGCATCGAATCGACTTTCCGCACGTAATCCTCATAATACTCTCCTCCATAGCTGTAATGCCAGGGCATGTTGGAGATCAGAAACTCGGCCGCCCGGAGTTTGAGCACATCGGCCGGATCGTGCGAATAGTGAGTCAGCACGCGTTCGAGTTCCGCGCGGTTGTCGCCGGCCAGCGTCAGGGCAAATTCCAAATCCGATTGCTTGCGGCAGGAAAACAGGGCAAGCCCTCCCAAAATCAAAAGTAACAGCTGTTTCTTCAT
>QMCE01001856.1_pt1 | contig 11919 bp, 1 predicted proteins | sample 1821851 | NCBI WGS metagenome assembly QMCE01 (sample SAMN09453174, study PRJNA476694) | Termite gut metagenome, whole genome shotgun sequencing project. | isolation source: worker | host: Odontotermes sp. | place: South Africa:Pretoria | collected 2016-01-28
TACGTGGTGGGCCGGGCCTTCGCCCGCCGTTTCGCCAAAGGCCAGGTCATTTCCAAGGAAGACTTGAGCGAGCTTGGACACGAGATCAAGGCCGATTTCGAAAAGGGCAAGCAGAAGGTCAAGGGCTGGATCAGCGGCGATAAGAAGAATGCGGCCGTGACGGCGGACAATCCGGCCTAGAGCGTTTCGCATTTAAGATTTCATAAGGCGCAATCAACCAAGCGGGCAGCGCAATTGTGACATCTGTAATGCGAAAAGCTCTAAGCCCGCATACTTGTTGAGGGCAGGCGGCCCCGCCTGAAGCCGGGGCCGCCGCCTGAAGCCGGGGCCGCCTGTAAAGCTCCAAAGCTCAAAGACACAAAAATAATTATGTGGTAGCGGCGCTTTTTCCATTGGAAAAAAGCGCGGGGGATTTTTATTTTCTTTTTTCGGAGGCCTGTGATGTTTAAGGCTGGAAAATACGAAGTTTTTCGCGGCCGGCGGATATGCGCCGTTTCGGCCCTGGTTTTGTTCGCGCTTTTGTGCCTTGGGGGGCGGGCTCTGGCGCAGGCCGCGAGCGACGCCACTGAAGAGGACGTGCTCAAGTCCCTCACCAACACCTTCGGGGGCATAACCGGCATCGAGATAGTCACCAGCCTGAGAAAGAACGGCTCCGCCGCCAACGACATAACAATGGGGGTCAACGGCGCCGCCTACGCGGCCACCGACGCGACGACTTTCCGCATCGGCAGCCAGAGCAAGATGTTCACCGGAACCATCCTTCTGAATCTCATCAACGACGACGCCAACTACGATCTGTCCCTGGATAGCACAGTGGCCGAGATAGTGAACGCCAACGCCGCCGTGAAAGCCAAGCTGCCGGACAACATCATCGCCCGTGCCGGGAACATGAAGCTTAGGCAGCTTTTGAACATGGGCACGGACCTGCCCAACAATTTGAGCGGGGTTCCCAAAGGCCAGAGCCAAACGCTGTTTGAACTGTGGCAAAGCTCCAAAGCGGGCGGGGCCTCGGGCGGCTACGGCTCGGTCAGCGGTTTCGACGCGCCCAACGCCGACGCGGCCCACACGGCCATGGCCGCCCTGTCCCTGGACGGGGAGCCGGACCCGCCGCCGGGAGGCCTCTATACAGGCATATATTCCAACAGCAACGCCGTCATCCTGGCCCTCATCGCCGAGGGTTTGACCGGCAAGAGTTTCGATGTATTGCTGGAGGACTGGCGGAGCGGAACCAGCCTGAGCACGGCCACCAAGCTCCCCATGTTTCAGGGCGGCGCCAACGAGCCGGATCTGGTGGGAACCTACAGCGGCGAAAAAATCGTTCAGCTCGATCCCATCATCCCCTGGGTTTCGGGGGCGGTCATCAGCACTATGGGCGACCTCATGACGGCGGTGGAGATGTTCAAGGGGCAGGGCCGCATGAATAGCGCGGACACCACCGTCATCAACATGCACAGCATGCCGACCTATTACGGCCTGGGTCTTCTGGCCCTGGATTTCGACTTCATCTCCACCCAGTTGTGGCCCGAGGAAGTGCATCTTTCGCCCATTTTGGCCACCGGCCACGGCGGCTCCATCGCCGGCTGCTCCTCCTTTTCCGGCTGGCTGACCGCCTCGGACAGCCCCCTGGATATGGGGCTCATAACCTACGCCAACGTCAGCAACGCCTATTCCAGGGGCGGGGTCTACACCGAAACCCCTTCGGAAACCCTCTTCGTCACCATAGCCGAGCACCTTTACAGGCAATCGCGGGCCGACGGCACGTATAACGCCGGAACCGGCCTCGTCAGCTACGGCGCCAACGGCGGCTACGCCACCACGGCTTCCGGTTTAACGCCCGCTTCCCTGAGCTTCGACAAGTCCGCCGGCTCGCCGCCCCTCATCGCCTATTTCGATTGGGATTCGCTCCTGCCCTCCAGTTTGGCCATAAATGTTGACCCCACCTTCACCCACTACAGCACGGCGAGCGACAACTCCGCCGCCCCAGCCGCTGAAACGGTTATGACCGTGAGCGGCGCGGTCGATCTGCCCGCTTGGGCCAGAATGGAAGGCTATTCCGGGGATATTCAAAAGAGCGGCAGTTCCTATACTCTTCTGGAACTAGGCGCCGGAACTCCCGCCGACAGCCTTCTGGGCCAGGTGGCGGTCTACGGCAGCCTGGCCACGGCCCTCAAGGCCGGGCGCGAAATCAGCCTGGGCCGGGATTCGGTCATCGAGGCCCACGGCTATGATTCCACGGCCCTGGAACTTTTGAGCGGCGCGAACAATGAGGTGGGCGGCAAGGTGCATGGGGCCGGGGCCAAAATCACCGCGCTCAAGGTCGGCCCGGGCGTTGGCGTCACCATCGGGGAAAAGGCCATGATCAGCGGCACGTCATACGGTTCGGCCAATGAGGGAGAGGACGGCTTCGAAGGCGTTACCACCGATAACTTCGCCAACGGCGTCACCGGCCTCTTACTCGAAGGCGCGAACAGCGCGGCCACGGTGAAGGGCTGGGTGTCGCTTCAGTCATCCAGCCCGGATTCGGCCATATCCGTGGGGATTTCTCTGGCCGGGGCCAACGCCGCCGCCGTCGTGGACGGCGGCCTGGTGGAGAGCGACGGCTACGCGGCCCATTTTAAAGGCGCGGGGACGAAAGTCACCCTGCAAAACGGGGCCATCATGTCCGGTCTCATCCGGGGCGAGGCTTCGGCCGCGGGTTCCGCCTTTATAGCCGACGACAAAAGCCTGATTATGGGTCCCGACTATGACCAGCCCATCATCGCCGGGGTGAACAGGGTGATCCTTTCCGGCACGGCCGTGGCCTGGGAAACGGAGGAGCTCCCGGAGCTGGACAAGCCCATTAGCGTGGTTACAGGTAACAATCCCGCCCTAAGCAGCATAAAATTCAGGCCGCTTTTCGACGACGAGGGCCTTCTGGCCTATTCCATCGACAGCCAAAACCGGGTAATCGTGAACGGCCTCAAGGCGGGCGCCTACAAAAGCCCCAACGCCCGGAACATTTACGGGGCCTGGCAGGAGGCCTCCAAAGGCACGGATTACGGCAAAGAGTTCCTGGGCGACATGGACAACCTCTCCCACGAAGCCTTCGCCACCCTGGCCGGGGCCGCCCTGGACGCCCAGCGGCAAATAGGCTCCCTGGCCCGCCGCTTCCTCTTCCCTGACGCGGGCGCCGCGAGGGCGGGCGAAAGCCCGGCCGCCCCCGCCGCCGGGGAGGCGCCGGAGGGCCTCAGCCGTTTCGTGTTCGAATATTTCCATACCGATTCCTCCCGCGACGACGACGGCTACAGCGGCTACGACCAGAGCGGCAACGGGATTTTGACCGGCGCGGCCTTCGACCTTCATGAAAATCTCGCCCTGGCCGCCTACGTGGGCTGGCACAAAGGCGAGACCGATTTCAACTATCTGAAAGCCGAATCCGACGCGGATTCCATGTTCGCCGGTCTCATGGGCCGCTGGCGGCAGGAAATAGCCTCCAATATGGAGGCTCGCTACACCGCCCATTTAAGTTATTCCCGCGTGGAAAACGACCTTTCGAGAACGGTGACGGGCCGGAGCGTAAGAAGCCGCGCTACGGGCTCTTTCGATCAGAAACTCACGGGCTTCGGGGTGGAAGCGGCTCTGGACTGGTTTCCAGGCGATGGCGATATCCTCCTTTCGCCCTGGCTAGGGCTCGATTACCTGCATTTGGATCAGGACGGACTGACGGAAAAGGCCGCCGACGAGGCCCCCATCGCCCTTACGACCAAAGGTCTTAAGAACAACGCCGTCCACAGCACGGTGGGCCTGGCAGCCAGCCGCGCTTTTAAGGGCGATAACGGCGAAAGTTCCGTGACGCTCAAAGCTTCGGCGGCCTGGGAACACCAGTATGGCGACAATCAGTTTACGACCGAGGGCGCCTTCGTCGCCGGAGGCCGCTCCTTCAAGGCCAAATCCCTGGAAACGGGCCGGGACGCGGCCCTTCTGGGGCTTTCCGCCGAAGCTTTCCGCGCCCTGGACGACAAGAAGTCCATAGGCTTTAAAGCCGGTGTGGATGCCCGCCTGGCCAGGGGCGGCCATGACCTCTCTTTCAATGTCGGTATTGAATACCGTTTCTAAGGACTGATTAATGGTCTTTTTGCTCTCCGGCTTTGTTGCTCGCGTTTTTTAATGCTCGAAATACGTCTAAGTATTCCTGCGCTTAAAAAACGCGAGGCGCCTCGCCCGAGAACAAAAATCCTCATTAATCCGCTTTTATCAAAGGATTTTGCAATATTATGTCGATCAATCAGGCTCTGGAAAAAATCAGCGAAATAGCCCAAAACTGCTTCGGCCTCAAAGCCCACGAACTGGATACGGGGGCCAACATTCTGGAACTGGGCTTCGATTCCCTGATGATCGTCAAGCTGGGACAGGAAATCGAGCGGAATTTCGGGGTCTCCCTGAGCGCGCGCTGGTTCTTGAGCACGCGGCCTTCCCTGGAAGACCTGGCCCGCCGCGTGGATGAAGAAGCTCCGGAGGCTTCGCCGCAAACGCTTCCCTCGCTTATCGTTCCGCCCGCGCCCCAGCCCGCGCCCGCCCCGGCTCCCGCGCCTTTTTCCTTTTCCGGGGGAGACGATTCACGACTGGCTCTGTTTTCCCTCCAGATGTCCACCATGCACGAACTGTTCGCCGCCCAGTGGGCTTCTTTGGGCGGCGCGGCGCCGGCCGCGCTTCCGGCTCCAGAGGCGCCCAGGCCTAACGAGGCGCCCCTTCCGGCGAGACTGGAAAGAAATATCCGGGGCTTCGTCCTGGAAGAGCCGGAACTCTCCGCGGGGCAGAAGCGTTTTGTGGAGGAACTTGTCAGCCGCCACACGCGGCGCACCGCCAAATCGCGCCAAATGGGGCGGAAAAACCCGGCCCTGGCCGATTGGAAATCAACCCTCTCCTACCGCAGCCTCCTCAAGGAAGCCTCCTACCCCATAGTGGCCGAGCGCACTTATGAGGGCCGCTTCACCGACGTGGACGGCAACGACTACCTCGACATCTCCCTGGGCATGGGCGTGGCCTTTTTGGGCCACAATCCGCCCTATGTGGCGGAGGCCGTCAAAAAACGCCTGGAGCGCGGCTACGGCCTCGGTCCCCAATGCGACCTGACGGCCAATGCGGCCCGGTCCGTGGCCGAACTCGTCGGCATGGAGCGGGTCTGCTTCTGCAACACCGGCTCGGAAGCGGTCATGTTCGCCCTGCGCCTGGCCAGGGCCGAAAGCGGCCGCGATCTCGTCGCCCTCTTCAACGGCGCCTACCACGGCGTTTTCGACGGCGTTCTGGCCGCCGGGGAGGAGGGGAGGACCGGAACCTATTCCCCCGGCACGCCCCTGGGGATGGTGGCCGACGTTCTGGTTCTGGATTACGGTTCCGAGGCGGCCCTGGAAGTTCTGGCCCGGGAGTCCCGCCGCCTGGCGGCTGTTCTGGTGGAGCCGGTGCAGAGCCGCAAACCGGGCCTTCAGCCCGGAAATTTTTTGCGCAAACTGCGCCGCCTGACCAGGGAGGCCGGGATCTGCCTGATTTTCGACGAAATGGTCAACGGCTTCCGCATCGCGCCCGGCGGCGCCCAGGAACATTTCGGGGTGCGGGCCGATCTGGCCCTGTACGGCAAGGTGATCGGCGGCGGCCTGCCCGTGGGCCTCATCACCGGCTCGGCCCGCTGGCTGGACCACATCGACGGCGGCTATCTGCGCGAGGGGCGGGAGTTCAAAGGCAAAACCATAGTCTTCGGCGGCACCTTCTGCCGCCACCCCTTGAGCATGGAAGCGGTCGCGGCCACCTGCGAACATCTGCGGCAAGAGGGGCCGGAACTCCAGGCCCGCGTGGGGCGCATGGCCGACGAACTGGCCGACCGCCTCAATTTGTGGTTCCAGAAGAATGCGGTTCCCCTGCGCCTGAAAAATTTCGGCCCGCAATTCATTTTCGAAAGTTACGGCCCCTTCAGCGCCTTCGCCAATCCCCTGGAGCTGAACCTCTTCTATCTCCTTCTGGCCGAGCGGGGGGTCTGGGTCTGGGAGCGGCGCACCTGCGGGCTCTCCACCCGCCACACCACGGAAGAGATCGCCCATTTGGAAGAGGCGGTGAAGGAGAGCGTGGCCGAGCTTCGCCAAGGCGGCTTCGAGTTCCGCCTTGAACGGGGGGCGCCGGAAATCTTCGCCCCCATGAGCTCCACCCAGGAAAGGCTCTTCGCCCTCTTTCAGAAGGAAAACGGCCAGGACGCCTATCACCAGCCCCTGGCCTGGCGCCTCGCCGGCCCGGTGGAGGCCGAAGCCCTGGAAATAGCCCTCTCCGATCTCGTCGCCGAACACGAGGCTTTGCGCACGGCTTTCATCCATCTCGGCGAAGATCTGGTGAGCCGGATAACGGACGAACCCGTTTTCAGGCTGGAAAGGGGCCGCGATTTTTCCGAAGCCGGGGACGAAGAGCTCATGCGCGATTTCATCCGGCCCTTCGATTTGGCCGGGCCCCCTCTCATGCGGGCCGCCCTTATCGAAAGGCCGGGCTACGCCCTTTTCATGCTGGACGCGCTCCACATCGCCGTGGACGGGGCCAGCCTGGGCCTGATGCTGGAAGATTTGAACCGCCTGATGCGGGGCGGGCGGCGCGATGGGCCGCCCACGAGTTTCCGCAAAGACCAAATCGCCCTGGAAGCCTGGCGGGACGAAAGGCCGGAAGGGCCGGGCGGAGCGAGCCGCCGTGAGGCGGACGCGGCCTTTTGGAGCGAAAAGCTCAAAGACCTGCCGCCCCTGGATTTGCCCCTGGATTTTCCGGCCAAAAGCGGCTCGCCGCGCGGCGGGCAACGCTGGTTCACCATTGAAGGCGGAACTTTGAAGGCCTGGAAGAAGGCGGCCAATGCTCTGGGCCTTACCCTTAACATGTTTTTAAGCGGCGTCTACGCCCTCCTGCTCCACAAATTCACCGGCCAGACGCGGCTCTGCCTGGGCTTGGCCCACGGGGGGCGCATACCCGAAACCGAGAGCTCTGTGGGCATGTTCGTCAACACCGTGCCCCAGCTTTTCGAGGTTAAGCCTGAAGCGACGCTGGCGGAATTTTTCGCGGGCGTGGGGCAGGGGACCCTGGAGGCTATGGAACACGCCGCCGCGCCCTACGGCGACCTTCTGAAAGCCCTGGGCCGCTCGCCGGTTCAAACCATGCTCAGCTATGAAAAGGCCGGGGGCCGGAACCCCGACTGGCCCGGCGTGACCGCCGAGGCCGCCGCCGCGCCGACGCGCGGCGCCCAATATGATCTGGCCCTGGATTTCGTGGAAACGGAAGGGCGCCTCCACGGCAATCTTATATATTCCGAGGCGGTGCGGGGCGGCACGGCGGAATCTTTGGAGGAGTCATTCCTCCATCTGGCCGACCGGGCCGCTCAGGACCCCACGGCCGCCGTGCGCTCTCTCGATCCCCTGAACCCGGAAAAGGCCCCGGAATTGTGGCGGCAGTTGACGCGCCTGGAAGGGAGAGGGGAGGGCTTCGACCTTTTGGAGCGTCTGGCCGGCGCGGCTGAAAAAAACGCCGGGCGCACGGCCCTGGTTTCAGGCGACAAAAGCTTAACTTATGATGAATTATGGCGCCTCTCCGGCCATTTGGCCCAAAGGCTCCGCAATATGGGGGCCGCCGCTGAAAAAGCCGTGGCCCTGGCTCTCCCCCGCTCCGCCGACTATGTCGCCGCCTGTCTGGGCGTGCTGCGGGCCGGGGCGGCCTTCATGCCCCTGGGGCTGGATTCGCCGCCGGAGCGTTTGGCCCTCCAGTGCCGCGAGGCCGGGGTCATGGCCGTAATCACCACTGAAGCTTCGCTTTTTTCGGCCCTGGAAAGGCCCGTCCTGGCGCCGGAAGAAAACTTCGCGCCCTGGGAGGGACCCCTGGAAGAGCTTCCGGCCCGGACAACGCCGGAGCAACTGGCCTATATCCTTTCCACCTCCGGCTCCACCGGGCGGCCCAAAGCCGTTATGATCGAGCATCGGGGGCTGGCCAATCTCTGTTCCTGGTATCTGGAGGAATTCCGGGTCACCGCCGCCGACCGTTTCAGCGCCTTCGCGCCCTTCGTGTTCGACGCTTCGCTGTGGGAAATTTTTCCCCCGCTCCTGGCCGGGGCCGAACTCCATATTTTAAGCGAGGAACTGCGCCGCGATATGGAGAAGATGAGCGAATACCTGGCCGCCCATCGCATTACAATCGCCTATTTCCTGTCCCAGGTGGCCGAGCTTTTGCCCGGCGAAAAACTGCCTCATTTGCGCCTTCTTTTGAGCGGCGGCGACGTTCTGCACCTGGACAGGCCGCGCGGCGCCTATCGCCATTACAATACTTATGGTCCCACGGAGTTCACGGTCACTTCCCATTTTTACGAGCTGGACGGCCATAGCCCCGCGCCCATCGGGCGGCCCGTGGCCCAAAGCCAGGGGCTGGTTCTGGATGGGGAAGGGCGCTTGCGCCCGACGGGCTTCCCCGGCGAACTGTGCCTTTCCGGGCCGCAACTGGCGCGGGGTTACGACAAACAGCCGGAACTCACGGCCAAAGCTTTCGTGCCCAATCCCCTGCCGCCCCGAGGGGAAGACGGCGCCGTCATCTCCGGTTTCGAGCGCATGTACCGGACGGGCGACCGCTGCCGCGTCCTGGCCGGAGGCGACGTGGAATTCATGGGCCGCCTCGACCGGCAGTGCAAGATAAGGGGCCACAGAATAGAAGCGGGGGAAATAGAGGAAGTTTTGCTGGCGCATCCGCTGGCGCGGCAGGCGGTGGTTATGAAGCGCGGGGAAGAGACGGGCGCGGCCTTTTTGTGGGCCTATATCGCCGCCGAAGGCCCGGTTTCCGAAGAGGAACTCCGGAGCCTGGCCGCCCGCCGCCTTCCGCCCTATATGATTCCGGCCGGCTTCACCATACTGGATAAACTTCCGGCGGCCGCCAGCGGCAAAATCGACCGGGCGGCCCTGGAACAATTGACGGCCTCCGAGGCCGCGCGGCCTGAAAAGGACCCGCCGCGAACGGAGGAAGAGCGCGTTCTGGCCGAAATCTGGGCCGCCGAACTGGGCCTTTCCGCCATTGGACGCGCCGACAATTTCTTCGCCCTGGGCGGCGATTCCATCAAGGCCCTGCTCCTGACCTCACGCCTCCGGGCCGCCGGTTACCAGATAGAGGCCGCCGATTTTTTCCGCGAAGGGACCTTGGCCGAGCTGGCCGCCCGCCTCAAACCTTTGGAAAAGGGCCGTCCAGGCCCGGAGGCCGCGCCTTCCGGCGATCCCTTCGAATACGCCCCGGACGAACTCGCCGAAGAGGACCGGGAGAGCATCTCCGCCGGCTTCGGGGGCGATCTGGAAGCGGTTCTGCCCTTAAGTCCCCTGCAACGGGGCCTTGTCGCCCACATTTTGACGGGCAAAGATGACGAGGCCTACATCGAGCAAACCCGCCTTGGCCTTGAAGGCGAAGTGGACGAAAGCCTTCTGGCGAGCCGCCTGGCGGGCATTTTAGCCGCTCACGACATTTTCCGCATCAGCCTTTTCGGGCGGGAATTTTCCGCGCCCTGCCAGATTCTGCGCCGCTCTGTCCCCTCCGTGGACGCGGTCTGGCGGGCCGAGGACCTGCGAGAGCTTTCGGGCGAGGCGCGGGAAAAACGTCTGGCGGAGATTTTAGCCGAACACCGGCGGGCTCTGGCGGACATGGGCCAGGCGCCCCTGATCCGCCTGGCCCTGGCGCGGGTGGGCGAGGAGAGCTACGAACTTCTGGCTTCATCCCACCATCTGGTCGCCGACGCCTGGAGCGGCGGCGTATTTTTCCAGGAACTTCTGGGAGGGGAGGCGCCAGCCGCTCCGGCTTCTTTCGCCGAGCACCTGCGCCGCCTTGCGCAAAAGGACCAGGAAGAGGCCCGCGAGTTTTGGCGGGCGGAGCTGGAAGGCCTCTCCGAGGCCAGCGTCCTCTCCCCTGCCTCCGAAAGCCGGGGGGCGGGCGGCGCCTTGCGGACGCGCACTTTCGATATAGGCCCGGAACTGGAAGCGGAGCTCCAGCGGGTTTCCGCTGAAAACAAAATTTCCCTCAACAGCTTTTTGCGGGCGGCCTGGGCCGCGCTGGCCTCCCGCCTGTGCCGCCAGAGGCGGGTGGTCATGGCCGAAGTGCTGTCGGGCCGTTCGGCCGAACTGCCGGGCCTGGAAAGTCTCATTGGACCCTGCGCGGTCACCGTGCCCCTTTCTCTGGACTGTTCCGGGGAAACGCCTTTCATCCGCCTGGCCGCCTCTCTTTCGGGCCGGGCGGCCAGGGCGGCCTCCCACGCCCACCTGCCTCTCGCGGAAATTTTGAAACTTTCCCCCCTGGGGCCGGAAACCCTCACCCATATTTTCAACTGCCCGCCGCCCAAGGATTATATGAAAGGGCGGCCCGGACTGAAAATCACGGGCTTTAGGGATTTCAGCCGGGCCGGGGGCTTCGGGCTGGCCCTCAACTGGGAACGCCGCCCCGGCCTTGCCCTCGATCTGGTCTATGATTTTGGGCTCTTCGACGACGGATTTATAGAGGACCTGGGCCGGGCCTATCTCCATCTTCTGGCCGAAGCCGCGCACAAGCCCCAGGCGCCTCTGGCCGCTCTGGCCCTCCGCCCGCCCCTGACGGCGGAGGATTTGGCGCGGGAGGGCCAGGCCCCGGCCGTGGACTATCCCGACGAAACCGTCATCGACGCTTTCCGGCGCGAGGCCCTTTCACGTCCCGAAGCCCCGGCCATCAGCCAAGGCGGCTTCTCCTGGACCTACGCTCAACTGGACCTTCTAAGCGACGAAATAGCGGCCCGCCTTCAAAGCCTGGGGGCCGGTCCGGGCGCGCGCGCGGCCCTTCTCTTCGAACGGGTTCCGCACTATGCGGCGGCCCTTCTGGGAGTGATGAAAAGCGGGGCCGCGGCCGTGCCTCTGGCGCCCGATCTGCCCCCGGAGCGGCTCTTGTTCCAGTTGCGCGATTCAGGCGCGACCCTGGCCCTTTATCATCGGAAGCAGCCCGCCAATCTGACCCTGGCCGCCGAAAAACTGCCCGAACTGATTCTGGACGATCCTTTCGCCGCGCCCGCGAAGGGCGGCCCCGCGCCTTCCATGAGCGCCCCCTCCCCGGAGGATACGGCCTACATCCTCTATACCTCGGGCAGCACGGGCCGCCCCAAGGGGGTGGAAATAGGCCACCGGGCCATCTATAACCATTCGCGCTGGTTCGGCGACTTGTTGGAGCTTTTGCCCGGCGACGTTCACAGCGCCTTCGCCGCCTTCACCTTCGACGTGAGCATGATGGAAATCCTCTGCCCTTTGATCAGGGGGGCGAAGGTGATGATTTTCACCGAAGAGGAACGGCGGGACCTGGCCGCCCTGGCCCGGAAAGTGCGGGAGGAAGGGGTCACCTCCCTGTGGCTGCCGCCCCAAATGGCCCGCCTCTACATTGAAAGTCAGCCCCCGGCCGGGCTGAAAACCTTGAACGCGGGCGGCGACCGCCTCATTCCAGGGCCTTCGCTGGAAAAATTCGCTTCCTGCCGCCTCATAAACGGCTACGGGCCGACGGAATGCGCCGTGACCAGCTCGGCGGAGCGGGCCGAGCCGGGCCAGTGGCCCACGAGCATCGGGCGGCCCGCGCCCAACTGTCCGGCCTACATTCTGGACGAATACGGGCGCCCCCTCCCGGACGCTTTCCCCGGCGAACTTTATATCGGCGGCGTTCAGGTGGCCAAAGGTTATTTGAACCGGCCTGAACTGAACGAAAAAGCCTTCATCCCCGATCCCTTCGCCGCCATTGCCCCGCCCCAATACAGGGCCGCCCGCCTTTATAAAACCGGCGACCTGGCCCGGCGGCGGGCCGATGGACGGCTGGAATTCATGGGCCGCCTGGACGCGCAAATCAAGCTGCGCGGCTACCGCCTGGAACCGGGGGAAGTGGAAAAATGCCTTCTGGCCCGCC
>QMCE01001780.1_pt1 | contig 11916 bp, 12 predicted proteins | sample 1821851 | NCBI WGS metagenome assembly QMCE01 (sample SAMN09453174, study PRJNA476694) | Termite gut metagenome, whole genome shotgun sequencing project. | isolation source: worker | host: Odontotermes sp. | place: South Africa:Pretoria | collected 2016-01-28
AATAAAAAAGGCTTGCTTTTTTCTCGTCTATCATATATAATATTTTTCGCACGGTTAATTTTTGCACCTTTAGCTCAGCTGGCAGAGCACCTGACTCTTAATCAGGGTGTCCAGGGTTCGAACCCCTGAAGGTGTACGGAAGTCTTGGGACTAAGTTTACTTGGTTTCAGGACTTCTTTAACGTTTAGGGCAACTGACTGCCCCTTGGCGGCCATGCGAACGGCTGGCCTTACTTGATGAACTTCCGATTGCTCTTAGCCTCCTGCAACGCCTGCGCCTCTTCTTCCGAGAGGATAACGAAAGCCTCACCCTTTTCCACTTCCTTAATGTACGTAAAACACCCTTCCCTACTGCTGTGCATGCAGTTCATAATGAATCCGTCGTCCTCCTTCGTCAACAGCGCAAGGACGAAGCTCAGCTTGCCCCCTACCTCTTGGAATGCGTCGTATTTCACGACGCCGACCTTTTGGTAGGCAATCAAAAGATTGCCCTGTATCTTCTTGATGTCCTGACCCATTTGTCCCACCGTCTGATTCAGACCGTCAAGTAGCTCAAACTTGTTTAAAATCGCTTCCTCTAAATCCTTCCCCTCTTTGCCGGACATAAACCTGTCGTACCTTTTCTTCATCTTGCCCAATTTTACGAACAACACAATATTTAAAACCAAAAACAAAATTAATACCACCAAAACACCGAACTGGATGTATTCACCCCAATCCCTCAAATAATCAAACATAGCCATCTTGTCCTCTCCATTCTAGAATTTAATGTATTCCATTTATTCCCAAATATGTTCGCTCCCTTTTCCTACTGGACGTTCGGCAGCAAATCAATAATTCGCTCCAACTCCTCCATTGAGTAATAATCAATCTCTATTTTGCCGTTATTCTCATCCTTCCTTTTGATGACCACCTTCGTCCCCATCCGCTCCTTTAACCTCTCTTCCAGATCCCGATAGATAAACTCATTTTCCAAAGGCGCCTTTTCCTTCTTCTCAGCCTTGGGAGAGTTCAACTGCTTCACCAGCTTCTCCGTCTCCCGTACATTTAACTTCTCATCCACAATCCGTATGGCCGTCTCATTCTGTAGGTCTCCATCCTCAATGGCTAATAATGCGCGAGCGTGTCCACTCGTTATCATTTCCTCGATCAACATCTGCTGAACCCTAGAATCCAGCTTGAGTAGACGAAGCGAATTCGTAACCGCCGCCCTGCTCTTTGAAACCCTTTCCGCCACCTCGTCCTGCTTCAATTGGCATTCTTCAATCAACCGCTGAAAAGCCTGCGCCTCCTCAATCGGGTTCAAATCCTCCCTCTGAATGTTGTCTATTAAAGCAATCTCCACCTTCTCCTGGGGGGTGTACTCCTTGATAATTACGGGAATCGTCTTGAGGCCCGCCATCTTGGAAGCGCGCCACCTGCGCTCGCCATTGACAATCTCGTAATATTCCTTTACCTTCTTCCTCCCATCACTTGCCGTATAATCACTTTTCTCCTTCGTAACGTGTATCGGGGTAATGACCCCAAACTGCTTGATATTCTCCATCAACTCATGAAGCGAATCCTCGTTAAACTTTTTACGTGGCTGGTTGTGGTTCGGCTCGACCTCGTTCAAGTTAAGAACCGTTATCTTGTTCGCATCGTCTACCGCCTCCTCCGCGTACGCAACCCCCTTCTCCTGAACCATGCTTTGAACAGATGGTATCAAAGAATCAATTCCCATACCCAAAGCCTTTCTCTTTGCCATCACTCCCCGCCCCCTCTCTCAATTACCTCGTCCGCCAACTGCCGATAACCCTCCGCCCCTGCCGACTTCGAATCATAGATGTTAATCGGCAACCCGTGGCTGGGCGCCTCCGCAAGACGAACATTCTTAGGAATAATCGTCTTATAAATATTGTACTGTAAATTCTCCTTTACATTCTCCACCACCTGTAGGGATAGATTGGTTCGCGAATCATACATGGTAAATACCACGCCCTCTATTTCCAAACGAGGATTCAACCACCTCTTAATGCGGTTCGTCGTGTCAATCACCTGCGACAACCCCTCCAAAGCATAATACTCACATTGAATGGGTACCAACACCGTATCCGAAGCCGCCATCGCATTTCCCGTCAATATGCCAAGGGAAGGCGGGCAATCAATAATAACGTAATCATAATCATCCTTGACTTTCTCAATGTGTTCCCTCAACATTACAAAAATTTTGTCCAACTCCATCTGGTGTTCCTGTATCGATTGCATAATCGTCTTAATCTCGTTCCCCGCCAAATCAAAATTGGATAGGATTAGAGAGAAATTAGGTATCACCTCTTCCTTGCCATACTCGTCCTTGATGTTCTCCATGTGTTTCTTCAAGTTCAGAAAAATCTTCTCTAACTTTATCTGATGCTCCTGTAAAGAAGCCATTATTAATTCTATCTCCGCACCCGCCAAATCAAAGTTGGAAGTAATCAGCGAAAGATTGGGATGGATGTTCTTCTGTATGCACTCATCTACCTCCGATAATCCTACCAGTAAATGATAAACGGTGTCCTTCACCCTTACTTTGTCAATGCCAAATCCACTGGTCGTGTTCCCCTGCGGATCCAAATCAATGGCAAGCACTTTCTTCCCTTTCTCAGCTAAACATGCGGATAGGTTAATCGTCGTGGTAGATTTACCGACCCCCCCCTTTTGATTCGCTATTGCAATAACTCTCCCCATTTCCATCCTCCTGATTATGTATGTGTTGGATTGTCCACTTAGTCATTATATCACTATCACCTAAGAAAATCTACCATTTAACTTAAATTTCTGTAGGCGCTGTTGTTCCCTGGCTCTTTCGGGTGGCGGCGAGACCAGTACATGCATGTCTCGGGATCGCTTTCGCTTAGCTGCGTACGTAGCGGTTGCCGCACTTGTCAATACCAAGTGCTGGCACCGACGCACGCAGATATCCCTCGACAGGCATGTATGGCTCGCCCGCCTCTCCTGTCAAACCGCAAGGAAGCAGCATCGTCTGAGTATCTCCCCCTTGTATCCTCACCAACTCCCAGATATTAAGTGGCCGTAGATTCTCCTCTTACCCCAACACCGTCTTGGCCCCTTCCCCTTTTCCTGCATATTTTTCTCCCTATTGGACGACGATTCATACTATCGTGTCTTAGATATTCTTATTCCTCAATATCTATACAATAGGATTTGCTTGAAATTATATTTACTGACCAAAATTCTTGTTTTGATTTATATTCAAAGGCTGCGTGATGGGACTGTATTCCTTGCCCTAGATAAATGCATACCTCTTCAAATGACAGAAGGCTTGGCACCGCCTGGTCAGTCTGAAAACGATGGCACAACTGATCATAACACTATTGCAGATGCGGCAGCTGGGCATGGCTCTATTCAGCTGAGGATGGCTCTTTTGTAGATGTGGCGGCTGGGCATGGCATATTGCAGATGTGACGGCTTGCAGAATACAGATGGCGCATGAATGGTTTACTGATTTCATTAGGAGGCATTTGTCACCGTCGGCACTTAGGCCGGGTATTGTCCGGCCTTACGTGCCGCTACGTGTGACAACAAAGCGAAAGCGTGCCTCCGTTGAAATCAGGAAATCCATGCATGCGCCATCCACCCCTGCATCTGACGCTTGCAATAGGCTCAAAGTCTAACCAGTTCCGCATCTGACGCTTGCAGTAGTCTATCGCAAACCAATGTTTCACGTGAAACTTAACCAGACAAAATGTTTCATGTGAAACATACCAAAGATGTTGTATGTGATGAAACTCGCAATACTACATTTTGTACTGAAGCCGCTGTGAAACATTTTCGCAATTAAGCCAAGTTACGTATGGTTCTGGCATTTTCTACAAACTTCGCTCTTTGTTATGCTCATGACTTGACACGGTGCATTATTCAGTTCAAAGACTTGGCTTTTCTCTATAAAGCCTAGTTTCTTATAGAAGTCTACGGCGCTTACTCTCGCATCAATGAAGACTTCCTCTGCTCCGGATTGAAATGCCTTATCAAGAAGCATTCGCACGACGAACTCACCATAGCCCTTCCTACGTTCTTCTTCTAATACTGCTATCTTACCCACTTTATAGATGTCTCCGTCATAGTGTATCCTCCCTGCGGCTACGGGTTTATCGCCTTCATCTCGCAAGAGTACGTGCACGGCCAATGGGTCTATGGCGTCACTATCTGCTTCGGTATTGAATACTCGTCTTCTTATTTCAAGTATTTCCGTCAAATCCTCTGTATGGTTTAGGTATGTTCCCTTTATCATTCTCGTTTGTCCTCCTTAGGTTACTGGCTGTCGTTCGGGAGTTCCTGCTTTTCTCGGATACTCCAATGGTGTCTTTTTAACTTTCTTAATCATTATAAGCTTACGTTGCTCGTCTGTTTCGGGCAATGTAAATGATATCACTTCCTCTAATTGTCCGCCTAGGTGTTGAATACTCCTCTTATAGGTTGCCAATTCTTCTTCGGCCTTCTTTGCTTTATAGGCGACAAACCATCCTCCTACTCTCACAAAGGGCAGACAATATTCGCACAAGGTTGGTAATTTTGCTACGGCTCGCGCAACACAGACATCGTAGGTTTCTCGATAGTCTTCTAAAACTCCATAGTCTTCTGCCCTAGCGTGTATTGTCTCGACATTTGTTAGTTTACATGCGTCTACTGTCTCTTGTAAAAAGTTTGCCTTCTTTTCTCTGGCTTCTAACAATGTAAGCTGAACGGAATCCCAATATATTTTAATGGGTAATCCGGGAAACCCCGCCCCTGAACCAACGTCTATCACTTTTTTATCTTCGATGGGCAGGTTGGTTTTGACGATTGACAGGCTATCTAAGAAGTGCTTCCTCCATACCTCGTCTTCTCCCTCAATGGTTGTCAGGTTCATCCTACTATTCCACTCACTTAGTATATGGTAGTATGTATTGAACTTTTCAATTTGGGACTCGGTCAAATCTATACCCCATTCCTTCCACTTATCCATTCTATTATTACCTCCTTCTTTCTAGATGTACTAACAATACGTTTATATCTGCGGGCGATACCCCTGATATTCTGGCTGCTTGTCCAAGGGATTCGGGACGTATTTCATTTAATTTTTGTCTGGCTTCCAATCGCAGGTTGGCAATGGCATCATAGTCCACCTCGGGAGGAATTTTTTTATGTTCTAGTTTCTTGAACTGTTCTATTTGCCTTTGCTGGCGCCTTATATATCCCTCGTATTTTATCTGTATTTCGACTTGTTCTTTTACGTCGTCTGCTAATAGGGGTCTATCGACATCTATCTCTTCCACATCGTTATAGCTTATTTCGGGCCGCTTTATCAATTCTGCCAAGCTGACCCCACTCTTTAGATTGGCGCTTTGCAATCTTGAAAGCACTTGGTTTACCTGGCTAGTATTGCCCACTATTGTTTCATGCAGTCTATGGCATTCTTCTTCAATGGATTTGATTTTATGCATTAGGCGTCGGTATCGGCCTTCATTTATCAGTCCTTCTCTATAGCCCAATTCGGTTAGGCGAATGTCTGCATTATCTTGACGCAGCATAAGTCTATATTCTGACCTCGACGTCATCATACGGTAGGGTTCTTTTGTTCCTTTCGTTACTAGGTCGTCAATCAATACGCCAATATAGGCTTGCGAACGATCCAACGTAAATGCGGTTTGATGATTTAGCTTTTTTACTGCGTTAATACCGGCTACAATTCCTTGTGCAGCCGCTTCTTCATAACCGGAACTACCATTGATTTGTCCTGCGCAGAACAATCCCTCGACATGTTTCATTTCTAAGGAGGGTTTTAGCTGTCTCGGGTCAATACAGTCGTACTCTATTGCATAGGCGTTTCTTGTGATTCTTGCATCTTCCAAGCCGGCAACGGAACGGTACATTTCATACTGCACGTCCTCTGGAAGGGAACTGGACATTCCTCCTATATACACTTCGTTTGTATTCCTACCTTCTGGTTCAATAAATACTTGGTGCTGACCCTTATCGGCAAAGCGCACCACTTTATCCTCTATAGAGGGACAATACCTTGGACCTGTACCTTTGATGACTCCGGCATACAAGGGGGATCGCTCTATATTATTTCTTATTATATCATGAGTCGTTTCATTGGTATAAGTAAGCCAGCATGATATTTGACCCCTATCTATAGAATTTCCTATATTTGTAAATGAAAAGGGTGTAACGTTTTCATCACCTTGTTGCTCCACCATTTTATCGAAATGGACGGTCCTTCCATCTATTCTTGCCGGCGTACCGGTTTTGAACCTCTGCATGGCGACGCCGTGGCTCGCCAAGGATTCGGACAGATAATTGGCGGCTGGCAAACCATTTGGACCTGTATACGTACTCACCTCCCCATATATGCATCTGGCTTTCAGGTACGTCCCAGTACACAAGATTACAGCCTCTACTTGATACAGGGAACCTGAGTATGTCTTTACCCCCCTTATGCATCCGTCCTCTACCACTAGTTCCACGACTTCGTCTTGACGTATGGTCAAATTTTCCGTTCCCTCCAACGTCTTTCTCATTTCTCTTGTGTAGTCCTGCTTGTCCGCTTGCGCGCGCAAAGAATGCACGGCTGGGCCCTTCGAACGATTCAACATTCTCGACTGGATAAATGACTTGTCTATATTCTTGCCCATTTCCCCACCAAGGGCGTCTACTTCCCTTACCAAATGTCCTTTGGAACTACCACCTATATTGGGATTACACGGCATCATGGCAATGCTCTCAATATTAACTGTAAACAACAATGTAGCCTTCCCAAGTCTGGCGCACGCCAAGGCCGCCTCACATCCGGCATGCCCCGCCCCAATCACGACCACTTCGTAATCGCCATATACCATTTCTTAATTCACCCCTGTTCATTTACCCATGCAAAATTCACTGAATATTTTGTCTATTAGGTCGTCTTCTACCGTCTCGCCAATTATTTTGCCCAACTCTTGATAGGCGTCCATCAAGTCTATTGTATAAAAATCTTCCGGCAACTCGTTGTCTATACTCTCAAGCACTCGTTCTACACTATCCAAAGCGGATTTCAAACATTCTCTATGCCGCGCATTTGTTGTATAAAATCCGATATGGGCGTCCAATTTGCCTTTGAAAAATTCTGTTTTTACGTACTCCCTTAACTCTGTCAATCCCAATTTGCTCACCGTGGAGAATGGAATAACTTTTGCATCTGTATGGGGGGCTATATCTTCCTCATGAATGGCCAACTCTTTATCAACTTTGTTAAGCAGCACGACCCCTCGCCTTCCCCTTAGTCTCTCCAACAAAAAAACGTCGTTTTCATCAATGGGCGTGGAGACGTCCATCACCAAAATAATGAAGTCGGCCTCCGCCATCCTTGACAGGGATTTTTCTATTCCCATCTTTTCAACCAGCTCATTTGTCTTTCGGATTCCCGCCGTATCCATGAGGTTCAAAACTACTCCGTCCAAATGTAGGTCTGCCTCTATCAAATCCCTCGTCGTTCCTTCAACTGATGTGACGATGGCTTTTTCCTCACCCAACATAAGGTTCAATAGAGAGGATTTACCCACATTGGGTTTCCCAACGATGGCGGTTTGGACGCCCTCTACCAAAAGTCTGCCATTCTCACCATCCAGCAAGAGCTTGTTAAGCGCTTCCCTCACTCCCTCTAGTCTCCGCCCCAATTCCGGTGCAAAACCTTTGAGGCTATAGTGTTCTGGATCATCCAACGCCGCCTCAATATAAGCCGTATTTCTCAGGACGTTTTCCCTTATCTCCTTCACTTGGGATGACAACTCCCCCTTCAACTGTTTGATGGCGTTTTTACGCGCAAACTCATTCTTTGACGCAATAAGACTGGACACGGCCTCCGCCTCCGACAAATCCAGTCTACCATTCAGAAAGGCCCTTTTAGTGAACTCCCCTGGCTCGGCAAGCCTTGCGCCTTGGCTCATCAGCAATTCCAATATTCTTCTCGTTACGACGATTCCCCCATGGCAATTGACTTCAATTACGTCTTCTCTTGTATAGCTGTTGGGCGCCTTCATTACACTGACCAAGACTTCATCCAATACGTCGTCGCCATCCACGACGTTCCCATAATGCATGGTATGGGAGCTCTGCTTGGAAATGGCCTTCTTCCCATTGGGAGAGCGATACACGGCATCCATAATATCCAAAGCCTTTTCGCCACTCATTCGTATAATGTTAATTCCCGACTGATTCATCGCCGTCGCAATCGCCACGATAGTTTCCTTCTCCATACTTCACCATTTTCTAACCGCAAACCTTTGTTTGTCATAAATGGAGCCAAGTCTCTCCAGACCCAGCCCCATTATCCCTAACGTTTAAAATGTTACCGTCCAGACGCTCTTGTTGGGAGACGTCACCTGAACAACAACTTCAAAACTCCATATGGCGCACAGTACGAACCCTCTAGTCTTCGGTCGTCTCCCTCTCAAAACGACTGCCACCATTATATGTTCGATTATACGGCCTCTCCCTCTTATATCGGTTGTCCGCGTACCCCTTCTTCAAGGTTACGACTACTTTTCGATAAGGTTCCTCTCCCTCACTATGCGTCTCAACGCCCCTGTCGGACTGTAACACGGAATGGATGATTCTCCGTTCGTATGGGTTCATGGGTTCTAAGATGACGGCCCGCCTCGTCTTTTTTACCTTGCTTGCAATATTCTTGGCGAGATTCTCCAAGGTTTCCTTCCTTCTCTCCCGATAATTCTCCGTATCCACTTTCACTTTCACGTAGGAATTGCTATTCTTGTTGGCAATCAAACTTACTAAATACTGGAGGGAATCCAAGGTTTGACCCCTCTTGCCAATCAAAATCCCCATATCCTCGCCACTTATGTCCACGTTGATGAGGTTGTCCCCTTCTTTATATTCGACGTTTGCCTTCGCCTCCATATGCATGGCGGCAAAGATGTCGCACAAAAAGGTTTTGACCGCCAATACAGCCGACTCCCCAGTCGAATCCCCAACCAACTCAGCATTCTCATCACTTCTAATTACTGCGGGTTCCTCTACTTCCTTAACCCTTACCCGAATCCTGGCTGGCTTACTGAACAGTCCCAAAATTCCGTTCGATTCTTTCTCCAACACCTCATATTCCACATTGTCGCTCGTCGTTCCCAGTTGTATCAACGCCTCCGTTAACGCTTCTTCCCCCGTTTTCGCAGTAAATTCTCTCCAATCTGACATTTCGATGACCTCCTTAGTCAATCTTTACGAATCCATCACTTACCGCCTTTTCGATTCTTACCGTCCGACAACATGTTCGCATAATCAGATATGCTCCCCTTTTGGCGCTCGCCACCACTTTCTACATCACTTTTTACGCCCTTGTCCACATTAATGTTGCCCGTCTTTCTTTTTGCATATTCCTGCATGGATTTCTCCATGTTACTGCGCTTTTCCATTTTCTTTTTATTCTTCTCGCTATTCTTCTCCACCAAAGCCTCGACGTCCACGTTCGCCAGATACTTATTAATGAATAAAGCCTGTAGGATTCGAAATAGATTACCCGCCACCCAATAGATACCGACCCCGATTGGAACGGCCAAACAGAAAATTCCCGACACGAAAGGCATGACGTTGTTCATTGCATTCATGGACGAGGCCATACTGGAGTCGTCACCATCCTTCTTCGTATTCATGCCGGCCATGGACAGCTTAGTCTGCACAAACTGGGTTACCACCGCCAAAACGGGAACGGAAACGGACAAACTCTTTAAATTGGGATTATCCATGATGTTCAATCCCAAAAAGGAATTTGCCGTCTTTAAGTCCCTTTGGGCTTCATTCAATTGAGCGGTCAAACCACTAAAGTTGCTCTTAAGCGCCTCCCAATTCGCCTCCTTGAATTGAGACAGAATGTCTATAATATAATTGCTGTTGTCGGCAAGCATCTCCTTGACTTTGTCCACATTCTTCACGTCGTCGGATAATGAGACGACGTTGACGGCGCCGGCCATCGCCCCCTTTACGCCCTTTACGAATTGCACTAAAACATCCTCAAATCCATCCACCCCGCGAATGGCGTCCACCGCCGACATATAGATGTCGTTAATGGCCGGTACATATGCCGGAATGTTGTTGATGACTCGATAGAGCGCCAACAAAATGGGCATGGTGATCAACAGGGGGAGACAACCTCCTGCAGGGCTTGCCCCATACTTTTGATATATCGCCTGTTGCTCCGCATTCATCTTCTGCATTGTCTCAGGGTCTTTTTTTCCTTTGTACTTTGCTTGGATTTTTGATAATTCGGGACTCATCTTTGCAGAAAGCCTAGAGAATTTCTGTTGTTTTATCGTCAAGGGTATCATCAATCCGTTAACGACGAACGTCAACAAAATAATGCACACCCCCACGTTATGAATCCCTATGCTTGCCAACATCGTATAGATGAACTCCAAAATCATTCCAAAAATATTCGCTAAAGGGCCAAGGAACGCCCCCCCCGACTTCGTTAAATAAACAGCGACCAACTTCATTTCCTCCTAGTAGACAATCCTCGTGTCTCAGCCTTGACCTTGTACCATTTTACCTCATTTTTGCACAACTCAAGGAACGGGGTCGTATCCCCCCTTGGCAAACGGATGACAACGCAACACCCTTCGGAGAGCCAAGTACGCACCCTTCCACAACCCATACTTCTCAAACGACTGTATGGCGTACAGGGAACAGGTTGGACTATAAATGCATACGGGCCTCTTATACGGTGAGACATACCTTCTATATGCTTTTATTGTTACGATTACTAATCTTCTTGCCATGTATTCGTCCCAAATGAAGGAAAGCCCCTTCTATCTCTGCGTACGTCTTTTCTTTTGCCGCCACTCTTGCAATCACCACAACGTCGTATCCTTGCTCGAATTCTTCATCATGCAGTCTGGCGCTTTCCCTTATTAGTCGCTTTACCCTGTGCCTGACTACGCTGTTGCCAACCTTTTTGCTCACCGATATTCCATACCGGTTCCGCTTCCGTTCATTCGCCACTACGTACATGACCAAATATTTGTTCGCCAACGACCTTCCATTTCGGTATACGTTGTCAAACTCCCAATTTTTCCTCAATCGTTCGGGTGTCAAAACCATTCTCACAATCCTTACTCATTCTCATCTTGGGAACTCGCGGGCAATGAGAAGAAAAGGCCACAATCCTGCGACCTATGCCGACAATCTCTTTCTTCCCTTTGCCCTTCTCCTTGCCAATACCTTTCTTCCGCCCTTGGTCCTCATCCTCTTCATAAATCCATGAACCCTTTTCCTCGGCCTCTTCTTAGGCTGATACGTCATCTTCATCTTCTTCCTCTTTTCTGCGTTGCTTTACCACGATTCCAAGCACGGACAAATCTGCGCTGGCAACGCGGACGCAAACTTGTCTTTGAAACGATGCTAATTACTAATTATATTAAAAACCATGGGAAACGTCAAGCAGTTTTCACAAAATAGTTTTCATCCGCTCTTTTTACCCTCAACGAATGTATTCTTACCTTATATAATAATATAATTGATTATCTTTGATTATGCCCAATTTGTAAAATATTTATATTATCCACTTTTTGTGGACACCTCTTGAAATTATGTGGATAACCACCCTTCTTTTTCGCTTTTTATCCACGTGAATTCACATTGCAGCATAAAACCCCACTAATTTGCCCTATATCCACCTGTGGATTGTCCAATTCACACACTTCCAATTTTGTGGACTACTTTATTACTAAAACTAGTTGAAAAATCAGCCATATTGTTATAGAATAGATATATTCACTTGCGCGTAGGCAGTAGGAGGTTTTCATGGAACAAACGATTCAGACGATTCAACAACAATATGCGGGGGTTCGGCCGCATCGGCGTCGGGGGCCGGGGCCGTCGTCGGGTCGTCCTGCGCCCACAGGGG
>QMCE01006235.1_pt1 | contig 11912 bp, 10 predicted proteins | sample 1821851 | NCBI WGS metagenome assembly QMCE01 (sample SAMN09453174, study PRJNA476694) | Termite gut metagenome, whole genome shotgun sequencing project. | isolation source: worker | host: Odontotermes sp. | place: South Africa:Pretoria | collected 2016-01-28
ATAAAGACGGTGCAGCGCGTGCCCAGATCCACAGGGCGTTCGGCAAAGAGGGCCAGCCTGGCGAATTCGGCCACGCCGTAGCCAAGGCTCTTGGCAAAGGTTTCGATAAACGAGCCGCAGCCCGACGAGCACGCCTCGTTGAGCACAACGCTGTCGACGGCGCCGTCGCGTATCGTGAAGCATTTGATATCCTGCCCGCCGATATCGATGATGAAATCCACCGGCGGGACAAACCGCCGCGCGGCGGTGAAGTGCGCAAAGGTTTCAACAATACCGAAATCGATGCCGAATGCCGCCTTCATCAGCTCCTCGCCGTAGCCGGTAACAGCCCCGGCGGCAATACGCACGCGCGCGCCGCAGCCCTCGTAGATCTTGAGCAGCTGCTCGCGGATAACGGGCAGCGGGTTGCCGCCATTGTTTACGTAGTGGCTGTAGAGGATAGCGCCGTCGTCGTCCAGCAGCACCAGCTTTGTCGTCGTCGAGCCGGCGTCGATCCCCAGCCACGCGGTCCCTTCGTACAAAGCGAGGGAGCGGCGCGGCGCCGTCATAGCCGCGTGGCGGGCGCAAAAGGCGTCGTAACCGGCTTCGCTTTCAAACAGCGGCGGCATGCAGTGCAGGTCGCCGCCGCGGCCCGGCGCGGCGGCCAGCCGCGTAAGCAGCGTATCGTATTCCAGCACGGCGTCGTCCGGCAGCGTTTCGGCGTAAAAAGCGCTGCCCAGCGCCACAAAATAGGGGGCCAGCGCCGGAAAGACAGCGCTTTCGGCATTCAGGCGCAGCGTTTGGGTAAAGCGGTGCTGCAATGCCGCAAAGAAAGAGAGCGGCCCGCCGAGGAAGAGCACGTTGCCGTCGATCTTTCGCCCCTGCGCCAGCCCCGTGATGGTTTGGTCCACCACCGCCTGAAAGATCGAGGCGGCGATATCCTCCTTGCGCGCGCCCTGGTTCAGAAGCGGCTGGATGTCGCTTTTGGCAAAAACGCCGCAGCGCGACGCGATGGGATAGACCGTTTCGGCGCACAGCGCCAGCGTGTCCAGCTCGTCAACGCTTACGCCCAGCAACGTGGCCATCTGGTCGATAAAAGCGCCCGTTCCGCCGGCGCAGGTGCCGTTCATCCGTTCTTCGAGCGTACCGGTGATAAAAATGATCTTGGCGTCCTCGCCGCCCAGCTCAATGACGACGTCCGTCCCGGGCAGCGTGCGGCGCACGGCTCCCGCCGTGGCGAACACCTCCTGCACAAAGGGCAGGCCGGCGTCACGCGAGACGCCCAGGCCCGCCGAGCCCGTAAGCGCCACGCGCAGGGGCTTGCCGCGCAGCAACGGCGCGAGGGCGCGCAAATGCTCCAGCGTTTTTTCCCGCACCTTAGAGAAATGACGCTGATAGCTCTTTTCGAGAATATTGCCGCCCTCGTCCAGCACCAATGTTTTGAGGGTGGTGCTGCCTACGTCGATGCCGACCTGATAGCTCATAGGTACTCCGTTCCCTGTGTAGTGTCGTGTGCGGGCACACCGCGCGCATACGGCCGGGCAACCCTATGATACGCCAAAAGTAAGGCTCCGTCAATAAAATGTGAGGCAGTTTATTCCTGCCATTGTGTTTTTCCGTGTCCTATAGTATGCTATAGGTAAGCGCTGATCCAGTCTTACCGCTATCGTGCAGGCAACGGTGCCATGCCGTGTTTTTCCCGCCTTCGGCGGAAAACATAATTTATCAGCGCTTACATACCGGTAGCGGCGGCGGTATCGCGCCGCCGTTCCCCGCCTTTGGCGGGCAGCTTATCCAACACAGGCAAAAGGCGGGTTTCGCATGAGCATACACAAGCTGTACGAAGAAAAACGGCCGGTGCTTTCCTTTGAGGTATTTCCGCCCAAAAAAGAGGCGGACGGCGCCATCGAAGCGCTGTACGGCACGCTGGCGCGCATCGCAAGGCTAAAGCCCGATTTTGTGAGCGTGACATGCGGCGCGGGCGGCGTGGGCGGAAGCGGCAAGACGCTGGATATTGCCGGGCATATCCAAACGCGGTGCGGCGTGCGCCCGCTGGCGCATCTCACCTGCGCCGCCTCGTCGCGCAGCGACGCGAAGGCCGCGCTGAACGCCATGCACACGATGGAACTGCGCGCCGTGCTGGCCCTTCGCGGCGACCTGCCGCCGGGGCAGCGCGACCTTGCGCCGCCCCACTACCGCTACGCCGAGGAGCTTATCCGCGACCTGCGCGGGTGGGACGAAAACCTGAGCATCGGCGCGGCCTGCTACCCCGAAGGCCATATCGACTGCGAAAACCTGCTCACCAGTATAAGCTATCTGCGCCGCAAGCAGGAGGCCGGGGCCAATTTTTGCATCTCGCAGCTGTTTTTTGAAAACGAACTCTTCTTCCGCTTTTTGGAGCTGGCGCGGCGCGAGGGGGTAACTCTGCCCATCTCGGCGGGGGTGATGCCCATCCTCAGCCGCTCGCAGATAGAGCGGATGATCTTTTTGTGCGGCGCGTCGCTGCCCTCGCGCATTGTTAAGCTTCTGCACAAATACGAGACCAGCCCCGCCGACCTGCGTGCCGCCGGCATCGACTACGCCTGCGCTCAGGTGCGTGAGCTGACCGAGCGCGGCGTTGACGGCGTGCATATCTACACCATGAACCGCCCCGAGATCTCCGAGGCGATCGCCGCGGTGATGCCTGACCGCCATTTTCCCGCCAAAACCGGGGAAACGGCCCCCAAACAATATGGATGATACAATTTTTACCTGCCCCGCGCGGCAAACCCGGCCCGATGCGAAAGCCGAGGTGCTGCGATATTTGGGGCACCGCGGGCAGGAGATCGGAGAAGACCTGTCTGCCCGTGTCGACAAGGCGATGGCCGAATGCCGCGCCCTTTCGCGGCCCCGTGTGATCACGCGGCGGTTCCCGCTTGCCCAAGGCGCGGACGGCGCGTTCGACATTGGCGCCGGGCTTGCTCTGGCGGGCAAAACAGCGGCGGCGCAGCTGGCGGGCGCCGCCGGGGCCGCGCTGCTGGCGGCTACGCTGGGCTACGCGCCGGAACGCCGCGTAGCCGCCGCGCAGCTTGCCGATATCACCTACGCCCTGCTGCTGGACGCCGCCGCCACACAGTATATCGAGGAGATATGCGACAGCGCGCAGGCGGCTCTGCGCGCCGGACTGGCCGCCGAGGGGCTGCATTTGGGCGCGCGGTTCAGCCCCGGTTACGGCGATTTGCCCCTGACGCTGCAAGGCCCGCTGCTCACGCTGCTGGACGCGCCGCGCCGCGCCGGTTTGAGCCGCACCGGGCGCGATATCCTCACGCCGCGCAAATCGGTGACGGCGGTGATGGGTATTTTTTCCGCGCCGCCGCCCCCGCCGGCGTGCGGGTGCGCGCACTGCCCCCTGCGGGAGACCTGTTTGTATAAAAGCGGTTGACCGGGAGAAGCCTGCTATATTGACTTTCCCGCCATACATGCTATAATAGCCACACAACCAAATACTGCGGGGTGCTGGATATTTCCGGCTGAGAGTAAGCGGAGCAACGCTTTAACCCATTGACCTGATCCGGATAATGCCGGCGTAGGAAGCCTGTTTGTTTGCGTTTCCGCCGCCGTGCGGAAGCGTATTTTTTATAAAACCGGGAGGACGACCCATGAAGAAGGTACTCACGATCGCCGGCTCCGACTGCAGCGGCGGGGCGGGCATTCAGGCGGATATCAAAGCCTTCAGCGCGCACGGGGCGTTCGGCATGAGCGTGATCGTGTCGGTGGTGGCCGAAAATACCAGCCGCGTTATCGGCGTGCACGACCTGCCGCCTGAGATGATAGAGCAGCAGATCGACGCCGTTTTTGAGGATGTCGAAGTGGACGCCGTGAAGATCGGCATGCTTTCGCGCGCGGAATCGATGCTGGCGGTGGCGGAACGGCTGCGGCGGTACGCGCCGCCAAATATCGTGCTTGATCCGGTGATGTACGCCAAAAACGGCAGCCCCCTCATGGATCCGTCCGCCATTGAGACCCTTCTCGAAGCGGTGACGCCGCTGGCGTGGGTGGTGACCCCAAATATCCCCGAAGCCGAGCGGATGACAGGCATGACCATCGCCACCGAGGCCGATATGGAACAGGCCGCGAGGCGTATCCACGCCATGGGCTGCCGGAACGTGCTGCTCAAGGGCGGTCACGGCGCCGCCTCACAAAACGCCGTGGATATCCTCTTCGACGGCGCGCGCTGCCACCGCTACACGGCGCCGCGCATCGACACCAAAAACACCCACGGCACCGGCTGTACGCTCTCGTCGGCCATCGCGGCCAACCTCGCGCTGGGCCTTGCGGTGCCGGACGCGGTAGAGCGCGCCAAAGCCTATGTCACCACCGCCATAGCCCACGCGCTGCCTATCGGCAAGGGCAACGGCCCCACGCATCATTTTTACGACCTGTACAAAAACGGCCTTGCGCCAATCGCGCAAAAGGAAGAGTGAGGGGTATGGTTTTCTTTCGGGTGCGTTAGGCAAACACGGTTTTTTGTCTTTTCCCTGCCACAGCGGGAAAATATGGCTGTGGCAAAGTGCCGCCGCAGACGGCGGGGCGGTTGCCCTTTCCGCTAATTCATAATTTCCTGGCTGCTGCCGTTTTTCCCTCCGGGGGAGGAGAAGAACGGCGTCTTCGCCGAAAGGAACGCTATCAATGAAAAAACGTACGATGTTTCTCCTGTGGATCGGCGCGGCTATCTCAATCTCCGAGATATTCACCGGCGGGCTGCTGGCTCCGCTGGGGCTGGCTAAGGGCCTTGCCGCTATAGTGATTGGGCACGTTATCGGCGCGGGGCTGCTGGGATTGGGCGGCTATGTAGCCTTTTCGCGCGGGCAAACCGCGATGGAAAGCGTGGCGTGGTCGCTGGGCAGGGGCGGCGGCAAGGCGGTCGCGCTGCTCAACGTGATCCAGCTCATCGGCTGGACTATTGTCATGATCGTGCAGGCGGGCAGCGCCGTCGTCGGCGTTTTTCCCGGGTTTCCCTTTGCGGCGGCGGCGCTGGTATTGGCGGTGCCGGTGCTGGCGTGGGCGCTGCTGCTCGGCAGCCCGGCCGGATGGCTCAACGATATTGTTGTGGTGCTGCTGGGCGTGCTGTGCGCGGTGCTGTTCGCGCAGGCGATGGTCGGCGGCGGCGGCGCGCCCCTCTCTGGCGGGGGGATGACGATGGCGCTGGCCGTGGAGCTTTCCATCGCCATGCCGGTGTCGTGGCTGCCGCTGGTGGGCGATTACTCGTCGGGCGCGCCCGACCGGCTCACCGCCGCCGTTATGCCCGCCGCCGGCTATTTGACAGGCTCGGTGCTGATGTACGCCTTCGGCCTCTTTATCGGCGTTGTCACAGGCGGCGACATCTTTGCGTTTATCGCCTCCAGCCCGCTGCGCTGGCCGGCGTTCGGCGTTGTTCTGCTCTCTACCGTCACCACCGCCTTCCTCGATCTGTACTCGGCTGCGGTCTCGTCCGGTCAGCTCATCCCCGTCAGGAACCGCCGTGTCCCGGTTTTGATCATCGGGCTGTTGGCGGCCGCGGTGGCCGTTTTGTTTCCCGCCGAGCGGTACGAGGCGTTCCTCACCGGTTTTCTCACCGCTATCGGCATGGTGTTTGTGCCTGTCTTCGGCGTCGTTTTTCTCGATTACCTGCACAAACGCCCCGCGTGCGGGCGCGCGCTGCATCTGCCGGGCGTGCTGGCCGCGCTGGCCGGGATGCTGGCCTACCGGCTGTGCGACGCCTACGGCGTGGGGATCCCCACACTGGCCGGGCTGCTGGCGGTGTATGCGGTGTATACTGCCGCCGGGGCGCTGAAAAGGTGAGAACGCGATGGCAACAGATCGCTTTTGCGGTAAAACAGACAGAAAATGTTCCACGTGGAACAATCTTTTTTCGACAATATTCAGTTTGCGAAAACAAAAGCGAATATATATCCGGGAGGAGCGGGATCGGGCATGAAGGAACAGGCGGCGCGTATCGTTGACCGGGTGCGGGCGGAGAATCCGCTGATCGACTGTATCACCAATTTTGTCACTATGAACGGCTGCGCCAATATTTTGCTGAGCTACGGTGCGTCCCCCGCCATGTGCGACGCGGCGGACGACGCCTTCGCCTTTGCGGGGCTTTCGGCGGCGCTGTATGTCAACCTCGGCACTTATGTCAAGGAGCACGAGGTGGCGGCCGAACGGGCGGTGCTGGGCGCGCGGCGGGCGGGCATTCCCATTGTTGTCGACCCGGTGGGCTGCGGGGCTATCCCGCGCGGGCAGCGCACGCTGCGCCGAGATACTGACGCTGGCCGGACGCGGCGGCGCGATGAAGGGCGTAGACAGTCAAAGCGAGATGGCGGGCGTAGACGAGGCCGCTATGCTTGTCGCAAAAGAGTTTGGCTGCGTGGTGGCCGCCACCGGCAAAACCGATGTGGTCACCGACGGGATACGCACGGTGCACATCGGCAACGGCACGGGGTTGCTGCGCGCCGTGACCGGCGCGGGCTGCATGGCCGGAGCCCTCTGCGCGGCCACGGCGGCGGTGGCCAAAAAGGCGGGAAGCGATCTGCTCGCCGCCACCGTGGCGGGCATCGCGTCGATGGGCATCGCCGGCGAAATGGCCTGGGAAAAGGCCCGGCTGCCCGGCTCGTTTTATACCGCGCTGATCGACAGCGTTTATCAAATCACCGGCCAGACGCTGCTGAAACGGGGGGTAATTGAATGCTGAAGCCCGGTGACCTGCTGCTTTACCTGTGCACCGACCGCATTCTCGCGCTTGGGCGGCCCATTGCCGACGCCGTTGAGGAGGCGGTCGCCGGCGGCGTGACAATGGTGCAGCTGCGCGAAAAGGACGCCCCGACGCGGCAGTTCTACGAGCTGGCGCTGGCGGTGCGGAAGGTGACGATGCGGCGCCGTATCCCGCTTGTTATCAACGACCGCGCCGATATCGCGCTGGCGGTGGGGGCGCAGGGGCTGCATATCGGGCAATCGGACCTTCCGCTGCAAGCGACGCGCAAATTGCTGGGCGGCGGCGTGTTCATTGGTGTTTCGGCGGGCACTGTGGAGGAGGCGGTGGCCGCGCGGCGCGGCGGGGCCGATTATATCGGCGCGGGGGCTGTTTACCCCACCGGCAGCAAGGCCGACGCCGGCGACGCCATCGGGCTCGATGGCCTGCGCGCTATTTGCGCGGCGGTAGATATTCCCGTTGTGGGCATCGGCGGGGTAAACGCCGGCAACGCGGGAGAGGTGCTGCAAACGGGCGCGGCGGGGGTGGCGGTGATCTCGGCTATTCTCTCGCGGCCCGATATCGGCGCGGCGGCGCGCGCGCTGCGGAAGGAGCTGCGATGAGCTCTTTGCCCGCGCACCGCAAGGCGGCCATCTTTGACCTCGACGGCACGCTGGCCGATTCGATGCGCGTTTGGGACAGCATCTGCCGCGACTGGCTGATAAGCCAGGGCAAGTTGCCGCTTGCGGGACTGGAAGACGAGATCGCGCCGCTGACGCTGACGCAGGCGGCGCGGTATGTGCGCGAATGTTACGGTATCGAAAAAACCGAGGCCGCGATGCTCGGGGAGTGGCGGGATATCGTGGCGCGGCTGTATGCCGGACATGTGACACTGAAGGAGGGCGCGGCGGCGCTGCTGCGGCAGCTGACCTCTGCCGGCGTGAGGCTGGGCATGGCGACATCCAGCTTTCCGGCCGCGTGCGAGGGGTTTTTGGCCCGGCACGGGCTGCTCGCCCTGTTTTCGGCCATTGTGTACACCGATGATTTTCCCAAGGGCAAGGGGCATCCCGCTATCTGGCTGGAATGCGCGCGGCGGCTGGGCGTCGACGCTTCAGACTGCGTCGCCTTCGAGGATCTGCGTGCCGCCGGGGCGGGCATCCGCGCCGCCGGCATGGGCTTTGTGGCGGTTTACGACGCGAGCAACCGCGCGTGGGAGGCAACGGCCGCCGAGGCGGATGTGGCCGTGCGCTCGCTGGCGGAGCTTTTATGACCGCGCACGAAACGCGCAAATGACACGCAACCTGAGCAACGAAACCCGCTTTGCGAGTGAATCGCAAAGCGGGTTTCGTTGCGGAGCAATACGCCGCCCCTTAGCCAGGCAGGACACGGGGGGCGGCGTATTATCCACAGTCAACTTTCCTTTGGCAGGTGCCCGTAATCCTCCAGCCAGTCGCGGATAAAAATATCCCGCGCCGAATTGTAGGCGCACAGGCCGGCTGTGACGGCGGCCTGTGCGCTGTCGCGGTGGGTGAAGGCAAGCAGCAGCAGGATACCGTCCTCCTCCTCGAGATAATAGAAGGCTTTGGCGGCAAGGCCGGTGAGCTTGCGCCCCGTTTCTTCCTCCAGCTGCGCTTCGTAGCGGGGGTAGAGGGCGGCGATATCCACGCCGTAGCGGCGCATGGCCTCGCACAGGCTCACAGCCCGCGCCTCGTCGAGGCTGTAGACAAAGCTTTCGGCCAGCGGCGCGCCGTCTTCGGCGGTGTGCACCACCATGGCTTGCAGGTACCTGTCGCCGTCAACGGGAATGGCGCGCGGCTCTTTGCCGGTTTCGGCCAGCTTGCGGATGCCGCCGTTGAGCAGACGCAGGTCGGGCGTTTCCTCGCCGGCCACCAGTACCGGCATCTGCGCGCCGTGTATCGTGCGAAGGTGCACGCCCGGCTCGGCCGGAACCGGCTGCGGGGCCGGCCGTGCTTCGGCCGCGGGCAGTGAGCGCACCGCCGCGGCAGCCGGAACGGCAGGCTCCGGCACGGCGGGCGCAGCCTGCGCGGCGCAGCCGTACAGCGCCGCCAGCAGCAGAAGCGCGCCCGCTATCACATATCGTTTCACAGTAATCTTCTCCTTTCGGGGCTTTCCTTTCCATAGTATAGGAGCCGCGCGCGGGAGAAAGCGCGTATCGCGGTGTCTCTTTTTCGCCCTTTTGGGCGAACAAAGACATACCGCGCCGATTTTTTGTGAAAGATACTCTAGGAAGACGCGCCGGATTGTGGTATGATTAAGATCAGGAGAGATGGTATCGGGCGCGCCCGGTACCATCCGCAACGTGTCGAGGAGCCGCCTGCATGGATGAATTCTTTCCCCTCTCCCCTTCTCTGCGCGCCGCCGCCGACGACGCGCTGCGCCGTTGCGCTCCTTATTTTGCGCAGGCGCAGGCGGTAAGCGAGCACAATTGCCACAAGGTGCTGGCCGCCTTTGCCCGGCACCGCGTGAGCGAAAGCCACCTGGGCGGCTCATCCGGCTACGGCTACGGCGACAGGGGCCGCGACGTGCTCGACGCGGTGTACGCCACAGTGTTCGGCGCCGAAGACGCGCTGGTGCGGCATCACTTCGCGTGCGGCACGGCGGCTATCGCCACGGCTCTCTTCGCGCTGTTGCGCCCCGGCGATACGATGGTATGCCTCACCGGTACGCCTTACGATACGCTGCACGCAACGCTTGGCTTGCGTGAGCGCGGTGTGGGCTCGCTGGCCGAATTTGGCGTTGGCTACCGCGAGCTGGCTCTGACGCCTGCCGGCAGCGTTGATCTGGGCGGCGTGGGGGCGGCGGTGCGAAACGCGCGGGTGGCGTATCTCCAGCGCTCGCGCGGCTATTCGCTGCGGCCCTCGCTGACGGTGGCCGAAATTGGCGAGGTCGCGGCGGCGGCAAGGGCGGCAAACCCCGGCGTCCTCGTTGTTGTCGATAACTGCTACGGCGAGTTTGTGGAGAAGCTTGAACCAACACAGACCGGCGCCGATCTGATCATCGGTTCTCTCATCAAGAACCCGGGCGGAGGCATCGCGCGTACCGGCGGCTATATCGCCGGCCGGGCCGATTTGGTAGAGCGCTGCGCCCACCGCCTTACAGCGCCGGGACTGGGCCGCGAGGTGGGATGCTCGCTGGGCGAGAACAAGAACATGTTCATGGGCCTTTTTTACGCGCCCGGCGTTGTGGAAAGCGCCGTGAAAACGGCGATTTTTGCCGCGGCGCTTTTTGAGGGACTTGGCTACGAGACGTCGCCGGCTTACAACGCGGTGCGCACCGATATCATCCAGGCGGTGGTGCTGGGCAGCCCGGAGCGGCTCTCGGCGTTTTGCCGCGGCGTCCAGCGCGGCGCGCCGATCGATTCCTTCGTGCGCCCCGAGGCATGGGATATGCCCGGCTACGACAGTAAGGTGATCATGGCGGCCGGGGCTTTCAACACCGGCGCGTCTATCGAGCTTTCGGCCGACGGGCCGCTGCGCGAGCCGTACGCCGCGTGGCTGCAGGGCGGCCTGAGCTTTGCCGCCGGCAAGCTCGGCGTGCTCATGGCGGCGGAGATGGTTGCCACTGAAGGCTAGAAGCTGTGTTCATAAGAGCAATTGCTCTTATTCTATTCTGCAATTAAAAGGCGAGCACCTTTGCGCCGGGGCGGCGCGATAGAACCTGGGCGGGCATTGGCTCTGCCGATGCCCGCCCCGGCGCAAAAACGCAAACATAAGTGACTGGCGAATTTTGATCGAAGAGCAGTATATTCTTAAAACATAAACCAAACGGGAAGTGGATATTTGATGAAAGACCTGACACAGGGCAGCCCGATGCGGTCGCTGCTGTTCTTTACATTGCCGATGCTTGCGGGCAACGTATTCCAGCAGCTTTACAATATGGTGGATCTGATGGTGGTGGGCCGGTTTGTCGGCGTGGACGCGCTGGCGGCGGTGGGGGCGTGCGGCTCGCCCACCTTCTTTCTCCTGTCGCTGGTGATGGGGATGACGACGGGGGCGGCGGTGGTGACATCGCAGTATTTTGGCGCGAAGGATACCCCGATGGTGAAAAAATCTATCGGCAACACCGTGCTGGTGCTCCTCGTTACCGCGGTCGCCGTGACGGCGCTTGGTTATCTTATCGCGGAACCGCTGCTGCGGCTGCTGGGAACGCCCGAAGAGCTTCTGCCCGCCGCCGCCTCTTACCTCGAGACGCTGGCGTTGGGAATGACAGCCACCGTGGCCTATAACGGCTTTGCCAACATCCAGCGGGCGGTGGGCGATTCGGTAACGCCGCTTGTCTTCCTCATTATGGCCGCGCTGCTCAATATCGGCCTCGACCTTCTCTTTGTCATTCGGTTTGAGATGGGCGTATTTGGCGTGGCTTTCGCCACGGTTCTCTCGCAGGCGGTGTCGGCGATCTGCTGCTTCCTCTATGTGATCAAAAGGATGCCTGTCCTGTGGCTTTCGCGCGACGACCTCACCCCCGACCGCGAGCTGATGGCGCAATCGGTGCGGCTGGGGCTGCCTACGGCGCTGCAAACCTCCATCGTATCGGTGGGCGGCATGTTTGTACAGGGGATCGTCAACAGCTTTGGCCGCGTCACGATGGCCGCCTACGCCGCCTCGATGAAGCTGGATCAGCTTGCCATGCAGCCTTTCCAGTCGCTTGGCATGGCCGTATCTACCTACACCGCACAAAATGTGGGCGCGGGCTTCTTCGACCGGGTAAAGCAGGGGCTGCGGTCGGCGTTTGTTCTTGTTGTCTCCTTTTCGGCGGTGCTTGGCGGCATTGTTTTTGTGTTCGGCAGGCAGATGGTGGCTTTCTTTGTTGAAAGCGGCGAGCACGATGTGGTGGATCTGGGTGCGCAGGGGCTGCGCACTTTTGCCATGTTTTATGTGGCCATTGGCATGCTGCTTGTGATGCGCAGCCTGCTGCGCGGCGCGGGCGACGCGTATATCCCCACGATGAGCGCCCTTGTCGAGCTGCCCACCCGCTATATAGCCGCCTCGTTCTTAGCGCCGGTCATGGGGCCGCTGGGCGCGTGGTATGCCGCGCCGATCGCGTGGTGTGTGGGCGCGCTTTTTAACTTCTCCCGTTTTTTGACAGGCAAATGGATGAGCAAGGCTATTGTGAGAACAGTCGACAGCTGACCATAATGCCCTAATTCCCCTCCGTTGGAGGGGTGGCGCGCAGCGCCGGGGTGGTCGCCCTAATTCCCCTCCCC
>QMCE01769623.1_pt1 | contig 11911 bp, 12 predicted proteins | sample 1821851 | NCBI WGS metagenome assembly QMCE01 (sample SAMN09453174, study PRJNA476694) | Termite gut metagenome, whole genome shotgun sequencing project. | isolation source: worker | host: Odontotermes sp. | place: South Africa:Pretoria | collected 2016-01-28
ATCACCAGGCCATAGCTATCCTTGTTGCCGGCGAAGCTCACCGTGCCATCGTGCGCCGCCAATATCTCGGTGCCCGTGGCCAAGGCGATATCCACACCCCGGTGGTTGTCCTTGTTCCCATCGATGGGATGCACGCGCCAGCCGTAGCCGTCCGACATGTATTGTCAAGGGGTATGTTAAAAATCACAAACATATCCAGAAATTCCATCCCACAACAAAGCAAAAACCCTGCATCCTTTTCGGGAATGGCAGGGTTTCTCTTTTACGTGCAAAGTACCGTTTAATCAATCGTCCGGTGCAATGTCTTTGCCTATTCTTCCGGCAAATCAATTTCCAGCATCAAGCCACTCAAACTTTTCCCGTGGGCATCCAGCGCAAGCGAACGCGTTACGCCGCCGCCGAGCGTGTTTTGCAATACAAAGTTTAAGGCGCTCAAGGTGGGTACTTCGTAGCGTTTTACCGCCGTTACACCGGTGGCGGCAAAGTGCTGTACTATATATTCTTCCGTTAATACGTGCGCTATTTTAGGGTAATCGGCGGGGTTATAGCAGATGACCGAGATGGTTGACAAATTCCCCTTGTCCCCCGCGCGCGAATGGGCGATTTCATACAATTTCACACGCTTGCCCTCCAAACCACACAAGGCTGGTATGCACTTCTTTTTCCGGCAGCAGCACCGAGGCGATGGACACCATTTTCGACACCTGACTCCGCGCACCGCCCCCGCCCGCGGGGCCATTTGTGTACAGCGCCTCTACCTCCTGCGCAATCAGTGCCGCTTGTGTTTCTGTTTTACTGCGGGCCGCAACTCGCAGGCGCACTTCCGGCAAATCCTTGGGCAGGGCGTTCAGACCCCTGTAAAGGCTGTTCACCCCCAAAAGGTCAAAGCGTATTTCCTGTGGCTGCAAGCCAATTTGCCGGACGCGGTGGCGAATAACCTCCTGTGCCAACTGTGCCCGCGCGGCACAGTTGTGCCCGCCATAACTGATCTCTCCAGTTCCAATCCAGCCATCTTCATAGCCCACGCTCACCTTTACAAGACCCGTACGCGCGGCCCCGCCCGCTCCGCTCACACGCACTTTTTCACCCGCTTGTTCCACCTGTAAACGTGAAAAATCGGCCACAACATCGGGTGTGAGATAGCTTGTGGGATCCTGTATTTCGTACAGCAGTTGCTCTTTTACGGTGTGCGTATCCAGCAGGCCGCCGGTGCCGGGCAGTTTTTCAAGCAGCAGGCTTCCATCCCTGTGGAAAGTGAGGATGGGAAAGCCGAGATTCCAAAGTTCGGGCACGTCTTTCTTGCCCGGGTCGGCGTAATACCCCCCTGTTACCTGCCCGGCACATTCCAAAAGGTGCCCGGCCACAATGGTTTTGCCCAAAAAATCAAAATCATCATAACCGCGCCCATATTCGTGCATCAGCGGCCCGGTTACAAGGCAGGGGTCGGCCACGCGCCCCGTAATAACAATGTCGGCACCCATGGCAAGCGCTTCACTGATGGCCCTGCCGCCAATATAGGCATTTGCTGAAATGATGCTGCCGCGCAGGGTATCCAGCGTTTCGCCGGTTTCCATAATGCGCAAACCGGCTGTGTTCAGCACTGTGTCCAGCACGTCGTCGCCTTCAACGGCGGCAATGCGCAGCTGGGGCATACCGTAACCTGCCGCAATGGCCTGGATGCGCCGTGCGGCCCCGGTAGGATTGGCCGCCCCCATATTGGTAACAATCTTGACGGGATGTTCAGCCAAAAGTGGAATCACTTTTTGCATACGATAGTCTAAAAGTGGGTTGTAGCCTTTTTCCGGGGCCTTCATTTTTTCCAATTGCGCCAGCGCGATGCTGCGCTCAGCAAGGCATTCAAAGATGATGTAGTCGGCATTTCCCCGGCGGATGATATCCAGCGCGGGTTCTATGCGGTCGCCCGCATATCCGGCCCCGGCGGCAATGCGCACACTGTCCAAGTCCTCACCTCCGTTCGTTTTGTTGGCACAGCCCTCAGCGCAGCAGCGGCAGCACATACTTTGCCACAATGCTGTAGCCCCGTTCATTCAAATGCAGCCCGTCACCTGTAAGCTCTTTTTTCAGTTCGCCCTTTTCGCCGGAGAGTGGCCCGCTCAAGTCCAGCCACAGCGCGTTGTGGGCAGTGGCAATTTCCCAAAGCAGATGGTTCAACCGGGCAATGCCGGCCGGGGTTCTTCCGCCACCGAACAGCAGTTGCATGAGTTTCCCGCCCACATCCCGGTTGATAGGGTAAACAGCCTGCAGGATAATATTGGCGTCCGGGCACTGCTGGCGGGCAAGGTTTAAAGCGGCGTTAATATTTTCCGCCACTGTTTTGGGCGGGATTTTCTGCCCCAAATCATTTGTGCCCATCAGAACCACAATGTTTTTAGGCTGAATACACAAAACATTATCCTCAAATCGTGCCAACATTTCGGCGCTTGTTTCCGCAGAGATACCCCGGTTATAGACGGTGCTTCCTGTTTTTGCCGCGTAGGCGGCAAAATATTCGTTTACATGGAAACCTTCCGTGATGGAATCGCCCACAAAAACCGTTTGCGCGTGCGCGGCGTTGCGGTTCAAATCGTCATACGCCGCTTTCTTTTTTTGCCGCTCTGCGCTTCCCAAACGGGTGATAAACCGCATTAACAGAAGCAGAAGCACCAGAAACAACGCCGCTAGGGCGGCAAAAACAATGGCCGCCGCGTTCACTGCGTTTCCTCCCGCCTTGCCTGCAGCGCTTCCACCATTTCTTCCTGTATTTCGGGCGTGATGGGATAGAAGAATTTATACAATACCCACGAAAGCAGTAAAACAACGACGGGGATAATGGTAATGAACATGCCGAAGCCGGATATCATGTCCGGCAACTTGCTGATGTCGCCCGAGTAATTGCCGGAGATACTGTCCACGCTATAGCCCACGCCAATGAGCACCGCGCCGATGAGAACACCGGAGAGCGCGGACTGCGCCTTGCCCATCATATTGTTGATGGAGTTGATAAGCGCGCTCATCTTTTTACCGGTTTTCCATTCGGCGTAGTCGGCGCTCTCTGTCCACAAAAGGGTTTGCGGTACCACCGCAGTGCCCAGCACCAACCCCGATAAAAAACTGAACACAACAAAAACATAGGGGCTTATCTTCAAAATGCCGGTGTAGAACATCAGCGTTTGTACGGCGTACAAAAATACCGCAACCAGCATCAATACGCCGGTGGCTCGTGAATAGGTACGGAATTTTTTGATGAATTTACCGGCGACAAAGGGGCCGATAAAGTTGGGCAGCAGCCCGGCAATGGAATAGGCGCCAAAAACGGCGGCATAAAGCGCCGCGTCCACCACGCCCGTGGTCAAATCGGCCGCGTAATACCATTTCAGGAAATACACGCTTACCGCCGAGGAGAGGGCATAGACCATGTTGCTGAAGAGCATGGCAATGGTTTGCACGATAAGCGGCTTGTTTTTTGCGAACATGGACAAAATTTCCCGCAGCTTCAGCTTTTCGTCCGCACCTGCCTGCGTGCGGCTGCGGGGCTCTTTCAGCCAGCGCACGCCAATGAAAGCCACAATGCTTACAACAAGCATCAACAGGATGCTCACCAGCGAAAAACTTTGGCCAAGGTTACCCACGCCCGCGTCCACGGCGGTGACAATGGGGATGAAAAAATTCACCGGAATCATGATGACAATAATCCAAAGACGCATCAATTTTGTCCATTTTGTACGCAGCGCTGTGTCGTAGGAAACCTTTTGCATCAGCGGCATGGTGGTGTTAAAGGCAAGACCCAATTCGTATAGCAAATAGAAAAAGCCCACCCACGCGCAAATTAGCACGGCATTGGTCTTGATAAAACCCGGTATGGCAAAGATGCAAACGGTGGCAATGGTGACAAGGAAAATGTTTAAAAAGGCGAATTTGCGGTATTTGCCCAGCTTGCCCTCTTTGGCGTTGTCGATGATATAGGCCTGTAGGGGGTCGTCTACAATGTCCACAATGCGCGCCACCAAAAGCAGTATGGTGCCCATGGCCGCGGCAAAGCCCGCTTTGCCCAGGGCTTGGTCTATGCCCGAATAGTCCGTTAAATATTGCATGAAAAAGCTGGTAATCAGTACGGTGCCCGCGGAAACAGGCCACATCATGGTGGAAAATGCGAATGTGGTCTTAAAGTCGGCCGGGTAGGGCTTTCTGGTTTTTTTCATTCCTCGTTCACTCCCTCTAGTGCTTTTTTGATAAGTGCTCCCCAAATCTTTTGCCCATTGCGGTTTAGGTGGATCTTATCCTTCCTGAAAAGCTCTGGCCGGAACGCCCCTTTGGCTGTTCTAAAAAGCTCAGTCGCGTCAAGGTAAAGCATGTTTTCGTGGCTTTGGCAGTATGCTTTCAGGTATTCGTTCACCTGGGCGCTCTGGGGCCAAATGTCCCCCCGGCCCGGCAGCGGCAGCATGGACATGACCACAAAGCGGGCGTTTGGCAATTGCCTGCGGAAAGCGGAATACATCTTGTCCTTGTTTGCGCAGATATCGGCGGCATTAAAGCCTTTGGCAAAATCGTTTGAACCGCTTTGGAACACCACGGTGCGGGGCTGATACGGAAAAAGAAGCTGGTTTGCGCGTTCTATCATGTCCCCGTCGGCCGAGCCGCCAAAGCCGTGGTTCTGCACGGCCAGCGGCGCCATATCCTCTTCCATCCTGCCCCAAAACGTGAAGTTGGAAGCGCCGTAAAAAACAATTTCGCCTTTTGGCCTGCTTCGATACTTCAGTCGTATCTTCAGCACCGCAAGCCCCCGCAGTGGGCCATAGTAGCCCACATAGCCAACAAAGGCAAGAAAAAGCAGCGCACAAAACAGCAGGACGGCACCGATGACCAGTAAGACCGCCATCACGAAACTTCACCCCCCAGCCCCATAAAACGGATGACTTCCCCGTACATATCCGCCGCAACAAGGGAATCCCCGAGTCCGTTGGCAAACGCGTGGAAGGCTTTGTCGTACACCACCGTCCTCACATCCGCGCCCAAATCCCGCAAGTGCATTCCGTACAATAACCCGTCGTCACGCAGCCCGTCGCGCCCGGCCAAAAGCAGCAAGGCCCTTGTGGGCTGGGGGTCGTCCTGCGCGGTGCTGAGACAGGGCGAAAAATACACGTCCCGATAGTCGTTTTTTGTGCGGGCATAGAGCTTGCGCGAGAGAAGCATCCCCTTTTTCATCGCCACAAATTCCGGCTGCTTGCAGCGGTAGCTGTCCGTATCCATGGTGAGCATGTTGGTTACGGGGTACAGCAAAATCTGCCCTTTGGGGAAAAAGCCGCGCTCGTATTTCAGCAGCAGGCACAGTGCCGCGGCAAGGTTGCCCCCGGCACTGTCGCCCGAGAGATACACGCTGTCCCGGTCAATAGTGCGGGCGGTATCTGCGGTTTCCAGCAGTTTTACAAGCCCCGCCTCACATTCTCGAAGGGCGGTTGGGAATTTTGCGCCCGGCGCCACGTGGTATTCCACAGACGCGCACACAACATCATACTCATCGCAGCATTTTTTCATCAGGCTTTCGTTGGCAAGGTGGGTGCCCCCCAAAAACCCGCCGCCGTGGATAAAATACAGGAGCGGGAACTGGCCCGCCGCCCCTTCGCGGCGGTAAAAATAAACGCTGCTGGCGCCCGCACCCACATCGAAATGGTACTCCGTTTTGTCAATTTTGTTTTTCGTGTGCACTTCCGGCAGCTTGAAGTCCAAACTCTTGCCACGCATCCGTTTTAGGATAATACGCATAACTGTGTTTAAAACAGGCTGGGGCAGCCGCAGTACCAGCCCGTTGTTTTCCTCGTTTTGCCGCTGCACCGCAAGTTCATATTCCGTTAAACCAATGGGCTTGTGCACTTCCGCGTATTCAGGCATCCCCGGCCCCTCCATTTAACTGCGCTATCAGGCCGTCTACCTCTTCGGCGGGCATTCCAATCAGGATTAGGGTTTTTATGGGCATGGCCAGAACCATTTTCATATAGGCTGCGGCGTCGCCGTCCTTTTCGCCCGTTTTGCCCTCGGTTTTCGTTTTTGCCAGAACATCCTCTAAATACAGGCGTCCAACCGCAGTTTCCCACACCTCTTCCATCAACGTGTCGCGCGTGAACACCTTTTTCTCCACCCGCGTGGAAAGAACCTGTAACCGCTTTGTGCTGCGGAAATCCGCGCTGGAAGAGCCAACCCGGATTTCATAGGCGCCAGTATCCACGCGCCAGTCTGCAATGTCGGCATCATACCACGCAAAAGCGCGGGCATTCAGTGTAAAGCGCACTTCCTTCGTTTCGCCCGGGGCAAGCGCTATTTTCTGGAAGGCTCTTAGTTCTTTTTCCGGGCGGATGAACGGCGCGCCCAGCGGCGCAATATACAGTTGCACAACTTCTTTTCCGGGCAGCTTGCCGGTGTTCGTCAGGGGCATAACAAGGGTTATTTCTTCGTTGTCCAAATACTCTTCCTTTGCGGTATGCACAGCGCCAAACTGAAAGCTGGTGTATGACAGTCCGTGCCCAAAGGGGAACAGGGGCTCTATCTGCTTTTTATCGTAGTAACGGTATCCCACAAAAATGCTGTCCCCATATAGGGAGGTATCACGGACACCGGGAAAATGCAGGTGGGCGGAATTGTCCTCAAGTTTTACCGGGAAGGTCTCGGCGAGTTTCCCGCAGGGGTTCACTTGGCCGGTTAATACATCAAACACAGCCGCGCCGCCTGCTTCGCCTGGCAGGTATGCCTCCAGAATGGCGTCGGCCTCACCTGCCCAGGGCATGGCCACCGCGCTGCCATCGAAGAGGACAACAGCGGTGGGTAGCGCGCCACACAGCGCGGCAATGGCCGCGTTTTGCGCTGCCGGAAGCTCGATGTGCGTGCGGTCAAAGCCCTCCGAGTCCTCCGCCTCCGGCGTACCGGCAAATACAAGGGCGGTGTCGCAGCCTTTCGCGGCGTCCAGAATCGCTTCCCGGTCTGAGAAATCCGGCACATAGCGCACAGCAAAGCCCTCTTTTTTCAGCAGTTCCAGTGTAGAATCGATTTTGTAAACGTTGACGCGTGAACTACCACCGCCCTGGAAATGCGGGCTTTGGGCAAATTCGCCCACTACCAGCAATTTTTGTGCTTTATCCAGCGGCAGCACGGCAGTGTTTTTTAAAAGCACAATGCTTTCGGCAGCAAGCCTGCGCGCAAGAGCGTGGTTTCCTTCCAAGTCTTCTGCGCCAGCACCCCATTCGGGCCGCTCGTTTTTTTCGGCTTCCGCCTTCAGCAAAAATGCCGTGACATTGCCTGCCGCTTTGTCCAGCGCGGCTTCTGTCAACGCACCCCCGGCCAGCGCGGCAACAATTTTTTCGGGATCCTTGGCAAAACCGGGCATTTTAAGGTCACAGCCCGCGCCCACGGCGGCATGGTCGTTGGTAACGGCGCCCCAGTCCGACACTACCATGCCGTCAAAACCCCATTCCTCGCGTAAAATTTCTGTCAACAGGCGCTTGTTTTGCGTGCAGGAGTCGCCGTTCAGGGTGTTGTAAGCCCCCATCACAACGTCGGCGTCACCTTCCGTTACGCATGTTTCAAACGCGGGCAGGTAAATTTCCCGCAGGGCGCGCTCGTCAATCACGGCGTTTACCGTAAGCCGCCTGGTTTCCTGGTTGTTCCCGGCAAAATGCTTTACCGAGGCGGAGACGCCTTCGCTTTGCACACCCTGTATATAGGCCGCGCCAAGCGCGCCCGACAGCAGGGGGTCTTCCGAAAAATACTCAAAATTCCGCCCGCACAGAGGGCTGCGCTTGATGTTTACACCCGGCCCCAAAAGCAGGGAAATATTGTGCAGCTTTGCGGTTTTGCCAAGGGTCTTCCCCAGCGTGAACAGCGCGTCTGTGTCCCAACTGGACGCTATACAACAGCCCGCAGGAAAGCCCACAGTTTGCACCGATTCATCCACCGCGATATCGTAATAGTCCAGTTGCTTGCGTATGCCGTGCGGCCCGTCGGCCATGTCCGCTTTTTTAACGCAAAGCCGCTCTGCCGCGCGGGTTTCCCACATGGAAAACCCGGAAACGAGTTCGGCCTTTTCGGAAAGGGTCATTTTCGACACCAGCTCTGCCGCATTTTCCCGGTACTTTTTCAGTCCGCTCATTTTTCCCTCCTGTGCTCCTGATTGATGTTACAGTTGCTCTTTTGTGAAATGTACTGCAATTTCCGGTAAATCAAATGCCGAGCCGGGCTCGCTGTATTTGTAAACGGCTTTTCCGGCGTTGGGTATGTCGGTAAGGCTGCTTTTTTCCAGTATCGCCCTTTCCAAAAAATCGGCGTAATAAGCGATAAAGGAAAAGGGCAATGGTTTTTCCGAGTGGGAGATTCGTATCTCTTCCAGGCCGGGTATATTACAAAGTTTTCGTATCCCGCTGGCATACTCTTTCATTTTAGGCGAACCTTCAAAGAATAGGAACAGCCCTGGGTTCACTGCGTCCGCGGCATAGAGGGTTTTGGAATATTCATCGGCAAGTACAATGCTGCCTGGGGAATGTCCCGGGCAATGGAGAACCCGAAGCGTCCTTCCTCCCAAATCAAAGGTCTTACTGCCTTCAAAAGTTTGGACTTCGGTTTCAAAGCTCTCGTGCTTCGCGCGTTCAAGCCACCAAAGCAGCGGGCGCAAAAATGGGTAATGCGCCTTGGCGTATCCAAACAGCAGCGCGCGCTGCGCCTGCAAATATTCCGGCGCGAGCATGGGCAAATCGGCTTTATGAATCGTTACTTCTTTAAACTGGTTGTTGCCGCCCGCATGGTCGGCATGGCCGTGCGAGTTGAGCACGGTGAGGGGTTTTGCGCTAAGCCTCGCAAGTGTCTTTCGGATGTCGCGGTAGCCGTTGCAGGTGTCCATCAGCAAGGCGCTGTCTTCGCCCTCAAACAGGAAACTCCCCACGCCAAGCGGTTCCTTTATGTACCAGGTTTTGTCGCCTATTGGAAACAACTTAAAATAAGCCATACTATCCTCCCCTTGCAAGCAGTGTAGGACAATATGGCTTTTGAGTATACAATAATATTTGGATTGTTAGCAATATTTATTGATAGTTGTGGTAAATGACTATATAATGGTTTTGCGGGGTGATAATTATGAGCACGTTGAACACGGAATATGTGGACAGTAACCTGAATAAGGGCGTGTTTGAGCGGCGCGAGGAACAGTGGAGCCATATTTCCTATTACACTGAGCTGGGCCTGCTGGAATATATCAAACGCGGGGAACCGGAAAAAATAGAGGGCCGTGTGCGCGACATGTTTCCCCCGCACAACGGGCACCTCTCGTCAAATCCGCTTCGGCAGGCAATTTACGAGTTTGTGGCCTGTATCACACTGGTAACCCGTTTTGCGGTGGAGGGCGGCGTAACCACAGAGCAAGCCTATACCCTCAGTGACGCCTATATAAAATCGGCCGACACGACAAAAGATGTGGAAAGTGTTCGCGCACTATGTGAAAAGATGCTCATCGATTTTGCCGTGAAGGTGAAACGTGCCAAAGCCGCGCAAAAACCCTTGTCCATGCCAGTGATTAAAGCAATAAACTATATCGACAGCCACTTGCACCATCAATTGCTCTTGAAAGATATAGCAGCGGCAGCCGGTCGCAACGCCTCCTATTTGTGTGTGCTGTTTAAGAAGGAGACCAGCATATCCTTATCCGATTTTATCAACCGGGAGAAGATAGAGGAAGCGCGGCACCTGCTGCGGGACACTGACATGCAGGTGGCGCAAATAGCGGAAACGCTTGCGTTTAGCTCGCAAAGTTACTTTGCCAAGCGCTTTCACGAATTTACAGGTGAAACGCCCAAAAACTGGCGGCAGAAAAGGATTGTTACACATAGATGATGGATAGCATGTAGCGGCTTCCATTTAGAGCTTATCGCTTGCCCTGCACAATAATTCAGGATGGTTGAATCATTCACATGTAAGCAGTATAATAAAGGTACGGTTTACTCATGATATCCTGCGAGGAAACAACATGGCAAAAGATTATTCTATCAAAGGCACAACCAAACTCCAGCGAGAAAAATATGTGGATGACGCGATTGCACTATCCACGCTGGACGCGCCGGAGCCGAGCGCTGAAACAATGGAACTAATGCGCGACTATGTGGATGGCAAGCGTGAGATTTCTGAGGTACTGCAGCTTACCATAAACCGTTACAAGGCCGCCAATGCGTGATCCGTACCTGTATGAGGACGTTCCAGTCCTTGATAATCTGCTGGGTATCAAGGACGCGAAGCTGCTAGAGCGTGCCGAGGCAGACATTACCAGCATAAAATTGTTGGTTGCAGACGGCGCGGTACAAGGTCAGCCGTTTGGTTTAGTGCGCCTGCTTGCAATTCACAAACATATTTTTGAAGATATCTTTTCCTGGGCTGGAACCATCCGCAGCATTCCAATTGAAAAAAGCGAGCGTGTACTTGGCGGCGACACTGTTCGGTATTCAGCGCCCGATGATATTGAAAAAGATTGTACGGCTGTTCTTGAACGACTGAATAGTATCGACTGGCCAACGCTGGGCATCCACGAAACGGCTAGAGTATTTACAAACCTTATTGCCGCGCTGTGGCAAACGCATCCTTTCCGCGAGGGCAACACCCGGACGGTGATTGCATTTGCGACGCAATTTGCGGAAGCGCACGGTTTTCACATGGACAAAACCCTGCTGAAAGACAGCGCGGCCTATGTGCGCGATGCGCTGGTGAAAGCGACCGATGGGCAGTATGCCGACTGTACATACCTTGAAAAGATTTTTGAAGATGCGATACGCAGAGGCTAAGTAATGCTACGTTTTATGTCTGTTATTTGATGGATTTGGTTCTTGCAAGCAGGGGGAGGTGCGCGCACCTCCCAGCTTGTTGGTGGCGCTGCCCCCAAGCCCCCGGTCAAAAATGGGGCGCGACGCGCCCCATTTTTGAGCCGCCGTTGGCGTCTGCTGTTGGGATGAGGGCAAGGGCAAATATACGAAAATTGCGCAGAACGAAAAAAGGAAGGCCCGACAGTTTGCACCGCCGAGCCCTCTTTTTCCATGGGAGCGATTCTCCATTGCACTTACTTTTCCTCTGGGCCACCATCGCCGCCAGGCTTCTGTGGTTCCAAAACGCGTACATCCGGCTCCGGTGCGACGGCATACATCTCTTCTGTTTCCTGCTGCGCCTTTTGCAAAATGGTGATGGCATCGGTCTGAGAATTGAATAGCCTGCGGTACATTTTTGCGTAATCTGGCATGGGCAGCACTCCCTTCATTTTCGGTGTGACAACCGTGTGTGGGAGTATAGCGTGCGCGCGAAAATAGTGCAGCCCTTGTTTTCGCTTCTCGAAAAACTTTGTGCAAACTGCAGGCTAAATGCAAAAACTAAAACACAAGCTATATTGCTTTTGCCGGTAGTGATAAATATAATGAAAGGGTATTACAGGGCGTCGCGGTCAAGATGCTGGAGTTTTGGATTTTGCCGTGGTCCGCCAAGGACGCTGTCCACATTTTGTTTGGCGCGTTGTAATGCAACCATCTCATCCCGCACCGCTCTGTAATTTTGCGAAAGTTTTCGCCGTTCGGCATCAAGGATGGCGTACTCCTTGCGGAGCGAATCCATCGCGGGCAGCTTTTTGTTTTTGCCGTAACCCAGCGAATCAAAATGCTCCTTCGCAGCCATGTGGACAGCGATATCAGCGCGATGCTCTTCAAAGAAAGCGGCCCTCCGTTGCACAGGCAGCGCCCGGTACTGTTTGTACACCTCGCAGGTCTTGCCGTAGGCGCCGATGTGCTTTTGCAGGGTGGCAATCTCAGCCAAGCGTTTTTCGGCGGTTTTGATGGCGCCGCTCAAATCATTAAATCGTGTGGTCGCAGCAGCGGCCCGCTCCGCAAGTAAACCATAGTCGTCAAGCCCG
>QMCE01002964.1_pt1 | contig 11905 bp, 7 predicted proteins | sample 1821851 | NCBI WGS metagenome assembly QMCE01 (sample SAMN09453174, study PRJNA476694) | Termite gut metagenome, whole genome shotgun sequencing project. | isolation source: worker | host: Odontotermes sp. | place: South Africa:Pretoria | collected 2016-01-28
GCAAGATCGATTGCATCCTTGTGAAGGATTTCAGCCGCTTCGGGCGCAACGCCATTGAGACCGGCTATTTCATTGAGATGGTCTTTCCCCTGTTCGGCACCCGCTTTATCTCGGTGGACGACGGCTTCGACACCGCTGACCACAAGGGCGACACCGGCGGTCTGGAGGTATCCTTCAAGTTTTTGATGCACGAGTATTACAGCCTGGACATGAGCCGCAAGGAAAAAAGCGCTAAGTATCTGAAATTCGAGCGCGGCGAGTACCAGAGTGTGCTGTGCCCTTACGGCTACCGCAAGGGCGCGGATGGGCGCATGGAACCGGACGAGGCCACCGCGCCGGTGGTACGGCGGATTTTTGAGATGGCTGCGGGCGGGATGAATTCCCCCGCCATCGCAAAGGCGCTGTTCGCCGGTGGCGTCCCCACGCCGGGCGAATACAAAAAGACGCAGGGGCGGTCCCATCATGACACCTCCCGCACGGGCGGCATTTGGCCGAACGCCACCATTTTGCGTATGCTCTGTGACGAACGCTACATCGGTATGTACATCATGGGCAAGCGCGCCGTCACCGAGGTGGGCGGCAGCCATGTGCGCATGAAGGACGAGAGCGAGTGGTTCAAGATTCCAAAGCATCACACACCCATCGTCAGCCGCGAGGTATATGACCTTGCGCAGGCAAATATACGGCGCTTCAAAATTACCAAAACCCCGCGCGATTATGTGTTAAAGGGCCTGGTGTTCTGCGGCCATTGCCGCCACGCGCTGACGTGGATGCCAAGGAAGGCGCCCGTTTTTCTTTGCAGGACTTCGGAGGTCAACCCCGCCGCGCAGTGCCATGGCTTACGGATCGGCGAGGCGGAATTGGAAGCGTTGCTGTATGAGATCATCTCCGCGCAGGCGAAGGTTATCCTTGGTGGCGATGGGCTTGCTGATAAGGGTACCCGCCAGGTGTTGTCGGAAGATTTGGCCGGTTACGAGGAATGTCTGGCGGCTTTGCATGAAGAAAAGCGTGGCCTGTACGAGCGCATGGTGCTGGGCGAGATGGGCGCGGAGGCGTTCAGGCAAGGCCGGGATGAGATGGATGCGGCTATTTTGCAAAGCCAGGCTTCGCGCGACGCGCTGAAGACCCGGCTTGCGCGGATGGATGCCGCCCTTGACGCCACCGGCGCGGCCCGTGCCTCCGCCACCATGGCAAGCGAGGCCGGGAAGCTGACCCGGCCACTGGCGGAGATGCTGATTGAAAAGGTATATGTATACCCCGGCAAACGTGTGGAGATACTCTGGAAGCATGCTGGCTTTGCGGGCGGTATGTGTAAAAACGAGGAGGGTGTGGATGATGCAGGATAACAACAGCGGCGCCGCGATTTATTGCCGCTTGGCTTTGAAGGATGCCTGCGCGATGGAGGCGCAAAGGCTTTCCCTGCGGCGGCTTGCGCGGGAGCTTGGATATGCGGATTGCGCGGAGTATGTTGATAACGGGGCCAGCGGGCTCGCGCTTGAGCGCCCGGCGTTTATCAGGCTGAATGCCGATATTCGGGCTGGGCGCGTCCGGATGGTGATTGTAAAAGACATCGCCGCCATCAGCCGCAATGCTGTGGCTTTGCTGGAATGGATGCGCGATGTGAAAGCGAGCGGGGTGGCGGTGATTTTGAAGAATGGCGGAGCGTTTGCAGCGCCCGGCATTGGGAAAGGCGGTGTTGTGAAGGACGGTGGTGCTGTACTGGTATGAGGTTTTGTCGCGGGTTTTACAAACGCTGGAAAGTGTTGCGTTCACACCAAAATTTCTTTTGTCGCGGGCTTGACATTGGGGTGCCGGAGAGCATGGACAGGGCGAACAGCGCCAGGGGGATGACCCACACCACTTTCCAAAACGCGGCGGACGCCTGCCCGCGCCATGCGGAAAACAGCTTTTGCAGGCTGCGGATGCCCAGCGGCAGAAAAACGGGAATCAGCACCAGCCGCGCCGCAAAGGCGGCGATGGAATGGACGCCCGGCAGCAGGGCAGCCCCGAACCGGAACTCGATAAAATTGCCGATGCCCATCACGAACAGGGAAAAGCACAGCGCGTAGGCAGTGGCAAACACATTTTGCAGCGTGCAATCCCGCAGCAAAAGGAAGGGAACGGGCGTGAGTACCAGCAGACCCAGAATCATGCCGGTTATCTGCCCGGCGCCCGTGTTGGCCAACAGCGCCGGGAAGGAGAGATAGAACACCGCAAACAGCGAGAAAAAACCCGCGTAAATGAGCAGAAGCGTGCGCAGGCGCACCCGCAAAAAACGCCGCAGCGGGTAGTATTGCATGACAAGCATAAACACCGCGTTGAGCAGAACGTTCATGCCGGAGAGGAAGAACCCCAGCGGTTCGTAGCCCGTCCAGCCGAACAGTGTATTAAGGAGCCCCATGCCCGGCCCCCCCTTCGCTTTCGGTTTGCAACTGCGCCAGCACTTCCCGGCAGTAGGCTTCCAGTTCCAGCTCTTTGCCCGCCTCGTTCATGCCCTGCATGGCGGCAAACATCTGCCGCAAATCGTGCCGCAGGCGGGCCGTTTCCGCCGCGCTGTCCACAATGCGGGCATAGGCTTCCTCTTTTTGCCGCACCGCTTCCCCGGCGGCTTCGGCGCGGGCGGCGGCCTCCGACGCTTCCACGGCCTGCCGCTGGGCCAGCCCCGCGATAGACAGAACGGCAAGCATGACACAGACCGCGACAAGCCGGGCCAGCAAAAACCGCAGCGGCGTTGTATTCGCAAGGCCGAACACGTTGCCCGCGATGCACACCATCAAAAACAGGATGCCGGCAATCACCGCCATTTGCCGCCACGTATCATCATTGCCCGCGCCGCCCGCACCATACAGCCCGGTAAAGCGCCGCTGCGCAGCCAGCACACCGGCCATCACCGGAATGGAGACTGCCACGGTGACAAGCACATGGGCGAGGCGCGGCGGGATGGGGCTGTCCACGGCGACAAGTGTTTCCGAAAGATTGCCCGCCCCCACGCAAACCGCGATCACCGATCCGGAAGCAAGCCAGAGGAACAGGGTTTTCCAGCCGTGGCCCGGGTAAAGCCAAAAGGCCGGAATGGCGAACAAGCCCCAGACAAACAGTTCAAACCAGGAAATGCTAACTAAAGTGGCGCCAAACAGCAGCGCGTAGGGAATGTACAAAAGCACATGCAAAGCGGCGCTGGCGGCGCAAAACGCCATAAGCCCGCGCCGAGAAAGGCGGCAGCGGTCCGCGCGGAACAGATACACCAAAAGCATCATGATACCGCCGCCGCACAGGAAAATCAGGCTGTCCAGCATCATGGCCCGTCCTCCGTCACCTGAGCCAGCAGCCAGCTATCGTAGGCATCCATCACGCGGCGGTAGTCCTTTTGGGTGATGTAGGCGGTGCCGCCGTTTTGCATCACAAAGTCGGCGCCGTTGCTGCGCCGCACCCTGTCAAAATTGACGATATACGCGCGGTGGGTGCGGCAAAAGCGGGGCTTCGGCAACAGGGCTTCCAGCTCGTCGATGTTCATGTTGGTGGAGATATCCACGCTACCGCCGTCCCGCAGGTGCAAAATGCACCGCTGGCCCAGCACCTCGGCGTACACGATGTCGTCGTGCCGTATATCCAGCCGCTTTTTCCCGGCGGGGATGGTGAGCACCTTGTCCTTTTGGCTCTCGCGCAAAGCGGCAGCCAGCGCCAGCGTGTGGTTTACCATCTCCTGCGTCACCGGCTTTTCAATGTACAAGAGCGAGCGGTATTTGTTGGCCTCGAAGGAATGCTCACGGCTGGTGGTGGCAAAAGCCAGCATCACGCCATCGTCCTGGGCGCGGATGGCGGCGGCGGTTTCCATGCCGGTCATCTCCGCCATGTAGATGTCAAGATAGACAAGGTGGTACAGCCCTGGCTGGAAGGTGCGCAAAAACGCTTCGCCGCTGGGGAAGGTGTCGCACTTCGCCAAAACGCCCGAATCCCGGATGCGGGCCAAAAGCAACTGGCGGTCTGCTTCCAAATCCTCACAGATGGCAATACGCAGTTCTTCCATGCCGTATATACACCCCCTAAAACCATAAGTCATTGGTTTGTCAAGAATATTTTATCATATTTTTTTCGATAGCCAATCTTCTTTCATGGGGCAGTGCGCAGGGGATGTGTCGCAAAAAGCACTTGACAAATGCGGTGATTTGTGATTTGAGGCTCCATCACAACCATCAATTCTTGTAATATCGGCAAATTTCTCCATTTGCCCTTTTGCGCGCCCCGCGCCCGGCCGGAAAAAGATGTGTCGTGGACGCTTCTGTCAAAACAGCGCAAAGTTTGCTAAAATGGTGGCGAGGACAATGACTCGCCTGCGGGCGGGTCGTTCGCTTTTGTACGGCAGATTGACAGATACGAGGAGGAACACGAACATGAGCCGAAAGGGCACCATAAAAAGAGTACTGGCGCTGGCGCTGGCCTTGGCGCTGGCGCTGGGCGGCGTGGCCGCAGTGGCAACGCCGGTGTACGCGCAGGCGGGCGAGGTGACTGCCGCCGGCGGCGAAACAGGCAGTGGCACAAGCGTGGCCGCCGGTGAGGATGCCGATGGTGCAGGCGCTGGCGTGGACGGTGCTGAACGCGCCGGCGGAGAAAATGCCGCGCCCGGCGTGACCATCACCATCGTGGAGGACGAGTACGGCGACACGGCCCTGCGCATCCCCCAGGGCGAAACCGTCACCGATGCGGATTTGCTTTATGACGTGAGCGCAGAGGACGAAAGCGGCGAAGCCGTGGCCGTGGCCGTTGCGGACGTGGGCGGGCTGGATGTGCAGAACCCCCAGCCAAAAGGAACGCCGGGCGAGCCTATCCCATACCTCATCACCTGCGCCGCCGAGGGCGCGGAGAATGTGACGCGGGAATGCTATGTTACCCTTCACGCGGCGGAAGTGACGCCACTGGCCGCCGCTACGCTTGATCTCGATGCCCTCGCCGGCTTCGACCCAAACAGTATTACCGATACAGAAATTAAAGCCGCGTTCGGCAATGATTTCTCGTACATTAATCTCGACTATACAATCACATATGAAGGAAGCGGCCCGCTTACGATAACGGGCACAGGCGCTTATACCATAGCATCAAACACGACTACCGAAGTTATTCTGGCGGACGGAACCTCGTTCGGGGCGGGCGGCATGGCGCTCTTGCTGGGCGAAGAATCCGTGACCGTCACGGGAGGCGGCGAGGGCGTCATCCTGAACGGCGGGATTGTTAACGAAAACGGCAATCTGACCATCGAGGGGCGCATCGGCGCAATCAATAACGCGTCTTTAGCTGGAATTGGCGCTGGCAGCGGAGATGTCGTGATAAACGGCACTGTCGGCAATATCGAAGCCGGCGCATATGGTATCGGTTCAATGGCAGGCAACGTAAGCGTGTCAAGCGGCGGCAGCGTTGGCGATATTACTGCCAGCGGCAATGGTGGCATCGGTATTGCCGCAGTGAGTGGCAATATAACCATTGACGGCGAAATAGGCAATATTACGGCTGCGGCCGATGGAATCAGCACTGGGGGCGGTATCACCATAGGCGGCGGCGTGGGCGATATTACAGCTGACGGCGAGGGAATCAGCGCCATGGGCAATATCATCATAAGCGGCAGCGTGGACAGTATTGAATCTCAATTTGATGGCATTCGTTCAACGAACGGCAGCGTTAGCGTGGCCGACGGTGGCAGCGTGGGAAATATTACATCTGACGACATGGGAATCAGCGCTGGGAACAATATCACCATAAGCGGCAGCGTGGACGATATTACAGCTGGCAGCGAGGGAATCAGCGCCGGGGACACTATCATCATAAGCGGCAGCGTGGGCGGTATTGAAGCTGCCGCTGGAATTAGCGCTGACGGCGATATAACCATCGGCGGCAATGTCGGCGACATTGAAGCTGGATTTTCTGGCATTATTTCAATGAACGGCAGCGTTACTGTGGCCGGCGGCGGCAGCGTGGGCGATATTACAGCTTTCAACGAGGGAATCAGCGCCGGGGACAATATCACCATAAGCGGCAGCGTGGGCGATATTACAGCTAACGTTGGAATTATCACTGACGGCGATATAACCATCGGCGGCAATGTCGGCGATATTGAAACTCAACAATATGGCATTCATACAGCGAACGGCGACGTTAGCGTGTTAAGCGGCGGCAGCGTGGGCGATATTACCGCCAGCGAGCCCGGCGGCACCGGCATTAGCGCAGGGAATGGCGATATCGAAATAGCCGGCACAATAGGTGAAATCTTTGCCGAGAAGCCCCTTGACGCCCCATCTGGCACGATCAGCCCCTTTGCCGCCGTGGGCGACGTGACGGTGAACGGCACGGTAGGCACGGCGCTCGCCGCGCAGGCCATCACAATAAAGCTTTCATACGATACGGTGGCTTCCGGCGGGTTTTCCGGCGTCGACGCCAGGGGCTGGTTTGCGAACCTGCCCGCAGGCCTTGCGGCCACGGCCAGTGCCGCGGGCGCCGTGGCAAGCAACCCCAGCTTCCCGGGAGACACCATCACCATCACCTTTGGCGGCACGCCCGCAGCCGCATCGTCGGCGGCTTTTGTCATCACCATTCCGGCAAGTGTTCTGGCGAGTGGGCAAGCCATCGTTGTGATGGCGAACCCCGACGCGAAGTTTGCCATAGCCGAGCCGCCCACTGGCACAGAATATACCGTTATCGAGCACTTCGGCACCTTCACCGGCAGCGGCACGCGCAGCGCCACGGTGGATGCCGAGCACGCGGACTTCCTGCGGCTGGAAAAGGACGGCGCAGTGGTAGACCCCGGCCACTACACCACCCGCGAGGGCAGTACCACTATAACCCTGACAGAAGACCATATGAGCGCCCATGACAACGGCACACACAGGTACCGCGCCGTATTTGCGGGCGGCTATGCCGATTTGACGCTGATAGTGGATGTTGCCACGCCCCCGCCGGACAGCAGCTACACAAGCGGCAGCGATTCTTCCAGCAGCAGATCCACAAGCGGCAGTGATTCTTTCAGCAGCAGTTCGGCTGGCGGCGCTTCACACACCGGCAGCGCCCCACAAACGGGAGACACCAGCGTCGTGGGCCTGTGGCTGGCGCTGCTGGGGCTTTCGGCCCTGGGGCTGGGCGGCGTGTTGGTGTGGTGCAGAACGTGCAAATATAAGGCCAAAGATGTTTGCTTAAATTACTCTACACGGCAGATTGACAGAAACGAAGAGGAACAATAGCATGAGCCGAAAGAACACGATGAAAAGAATGCTGTCGCTGGCGCTGGCCTTGGCGCTGGCGCTGGGCGGCGTGGCTGCAGTGGCAACACCGGTGTACGCGCAGGCGGGCGAGGTGACTGCCGCCGGCAACGGAATAGGCAGTAGCACAAGCGTGGCCGCCAGTGAGGGTGCCGATGGCACAGGTGGTGGTGTGGGCGGTGCTGAACGCGCCAGCGGAGAAAATGTCATGCCCACCGCACCCCTTGCGCTTGGTACTGCACCCATAGACGCACCGGGCGGCGATGGTGCAGTGGCCCCAGGCGAGGACGCGGGCGGTGATGGAGCAGTGACCCCCGGTGAAGGCGACAATGAGGAAAGTACCGCGCCCACCGCGCCCCTTGCGCCCCATGCCGCAACCGCAGACGCACCGGGCGGCGAGATGCCGCCTGCCCCGCAGGCCATCAATGTGATTACGGCCTTTGCGCCGCTGGAAAGTGCCGCGCTGGAATACGCCTTTGCCGGCGCGCCCCAAACGCAGGACGCGCTGCCCCTGCCCGCAGTGCTTGCGGCCACAGTGGAGGGGCAAACGGAAAGCGTCCATGTGGCGGTGGCGTGGACACCCAATGCGCCATACGCCGGGGGAATGGGCGAAACTATTTTTACCGCCGTGCCGGGCGAGGGTTACGCACTGGCCGAGAGCGTGGCCGCGCCCCAAATTGCTGTGGTGGTGAGCCGCTTTGGCGTGGGCGCGCCCGGCGCGCGGGCGCTGAGTGAATACAACCCTGCCCATGTGGCGGCAATCAACGCCATGATTAACAACAATGGCCTTTGGTGGTATAACGTGGATGAGCCGGACAACTGGGATTTCGCCACATGGGATGCATCCACGCCAAAGAATCTTACTGGGCTGTATGTATCGGAAATGGGTCTGGCCGGCACGCTGTCGTTAGCCGGCATCGATACGCTGGCCACGCTGGAGTGTTATGGGAACAGCCTTACCGCACTGGACGTGAGCGGATGCAGCGCGCTTAGGTATCTCGACTGCTATAACAACAAACTCACCGCGCTGGACGTTACAGCCTGCGCGGCATTAGAGGCACTTTACTGTGGGTTGAACGAACTGGAAACCTTAACGCTGGGCACGAAAGAGTGGCTGGGTTGGCTGTACTGCGGGGACAACTACCTTACAGAACTCGATTTGAGCGGCGTTGATTTGCTGGAAGACCTCCGCTGCTTTAATAACCAGATCGATTCGCTGAATGTTACGCACAATACATATTTATCGTATCTCGATTGTTCCACAAATCTGCTCACCGCGCTTGATGTCAGCGGGATGGGATATCTCACACAAATTTACTGCTATACAAACACCAACTTCCCCGCAGGGCCGCTGGAAACGCTGAATGCGAGCGGCTGTTCCTCACTTACTCTTATCGACTGTGTCAACAACTCCATATCCTCTCTCAACGTATCGGGCTGCACAGACCTTCAAGAATTGTACTGCTACTGGAACGAACTGGAAACACTGGATGCAGGCGGCCTTGGCAATCTTACCACCTTGGATTGTGTATACAATCCCTTCAAAAGCCTGACGCTGCCCGATGGCAAAACACTGACTGTGAACGTTAGCCCGTACGGCGCGGGCGAAGTAACTTTAACGGGAACCGCGTACTACGGCGTGCTGGACGGCCCGGGCATCACCCTCACGGCCGATGAAAAGCTTGACTACACGTTCGACGGCTGGACGGGGGATAAGAACGGCGCTTCGGATACCTTATCATTCGACTTCGATGGCGATATCACCGTCACGGCAAACTTTTCCGGGGGCACGCCCATTGTTTCGAGCGACGCAACACTCCACAAGGTTGCCGGCCAAAGCCTGCAAAATGTTGGGCAGCAGGCGGGAAGCAGCACCGCCCCTATCACTGCTTCTGTGACTGTATCCAGTGGTACCGCCAGTATTTCCATAGGCGACCTTGCATACGCTGATTTTGCCACCGTAAACCTGTACTCCGATGCCACATTCAGCACGGAGGAAAGCGTAGCCTTGAATGAAGGTAACGGCGGAGGACGGCAGCACCATAAAGCATTACAAAATCACGGTGACACGCCTAGCAAGCAACTACACCCCCGCCCATGTGCAGGCAATTAACGCCATCATCTATAAAAACATAGGCACGCAAGACGCCGTCAAGTATATCTATATGCCCGGCGACCCATCCGCCTGGGATTCCTTCGCCACATGGGACAAAAGTTCGGTGCCGTACAGGCTCACCGGGCTGGATTTTTCCGACTCGGGTTTGACGGGCGAGATGGAAATCAACGGGATAAATACGCTGACGAGTTTGGACGTGTCCGGCAACGCCGGCTTGCTAGATTTAAATTGTAGCAACAACGACCTGGAGGCGCTGGATGTTTCCGGCTGCACAAATCTTGACACACTGACTTGCGGTATAAACCGCCTTTCGGCGTTGAACCTGTCCGGCCTTGCAAACCTGAAGAATTTGGCCTGCGAAAAGAATGATTTAGACGCTCTCGATTTGAGCGACCAGGAATTAATGGAGAATCTGGGCTGTTCTGAAAATGACATTCAAGTGCTTGATGTTAGCGGCATGGCCGCGCTGGAAACGCTGTTTTGCCGGGACAATGCGCTTTCGGCGCTGCTACTATCCAATTGCGCAGCACTGGTTGAGCTTGACTGCAGCAACAATTCTATCGAAAACCTGGACGCTTCTAACCTTGGCGGACTGAAAACGCTGTTTTGCATGAACAACGGTATGCAAACGCTGAACATATCCGGTTGTTCGTCATTGGAACGCCTGGAATGTGCAAACAACGAACTTGCGGCGCTGGATACGGAAAACTTTCCCGACTTAACTTATCTCAATTGCGGACAAAACCCCATGAACAGTCTGGCGCTTCCGGGCGGAGAAATACTGACGGTGAATGTCTTGCCTGTGGATGGCGGCACGGTGAAACTGGGCGTCACCAATGATATTATGCAAAACACAGTGGTCACCCTGACGGCGACGGCGGAATCCGGATATATTTTCAGCGGCTGGTCGGGAGATAAAAACGGCACAAATACAAACCTGTCATTTGATTTCAACAGCAGCATCGCCGTCACGGCGAATTTTGCCGAACTGGGCCCGCCCGTATCGATGGACGCCCAAATCTACGCCGTGGCGGGCCAGAGCCTGCAAAACGTCGGGCAACAGGCGGGAACGAACACGAACCCCATCACCGCAACTGTTACTGTTGCGAGCAATAAGGCGAGCATCACCGCCGCCGACATTGAAACCGACCCTGGCGCAACTGTGAACCTGTACGCCGACAGCGGATTCAGCGTCGAAGAGGCCGTCACCCTGAACGGCGGCGGCACAAGTGATGCCGACACCGATATATACGTTAAGGTAACGGCGGAGGATACAATAACCATTTTGTACTACAAAATCACCGTTACCCGCACGGCAGGGCCCTATGCTGCTGTGGCCAATGTGACGGTGAACGGCATAACCGGCACGGCGCTCACCGCGCAGAGCGCCACCATCACGCTTGGCAATGGAGCGATGGTTTACAGTGGATTTAGCGGCATCGACGCCGGGGGCTGGTTTGGCAATCTGCCCGCAGGGCTAACAGCCACGGCCAGCGCCACGGGCGCTGTGACCAGCGGCTCGGTGGGCGACACCATTACCATTGCCTTTGGTGGCACGCCCGCAGCCGCATCGTCGGCAGCCTTTGACATCACAATACCGGCGGGTATTCTGGATGGCGGGCAGGTCCTTGCCGTAACGCCGAACTCCGATGCGAAGTTTGCCATCACCGAGGCGCCACCCATTGGCACAGAATACACCGTTATTGAGCACTTCGGCACCTTCACCGGCAGCGGCACGCGCACGGCCAGTGTGGACGCGGCATTTGGAGACTTTTCACACCTGGAAAAAGACGGCACACCGGTGGAGCCCGCCCACTATGAGGTGAGCAGCGGCAGCACCGTTATCACGCTGGCAGAGGGCCATATGCTGCCGCTGGACAACGGCACACACACCTATCGCGCCGTATTTGCGGGCGGCTATGCCGATTTGACGCTGACGGTGGCCGTGGCGCCGCCGGACAGCAGCGGCACAAGCGGCAGTGATTCTTCCAGTAGCAGTTCGAGTGGCGGCGTATCACACACCGGCAGCGCCCCGAAAACAGGAGACACCAGCGTCGTGGGCCTGTGGCTGGCGCTGCTGGGGCTTTCGGCCCTGGGGCTGGGCGGCGTGTTGGTGTGGTGCAGAACGTGTAAATATAAGGCCAAGTAGGTTCAGTGAAACAGCGTTATTGACCCATTTTCCTGCTGAATCACAAGCATAAGCGCAAAAAGCGGACGGTTTCGCAGTCGTCCGCTTTCTTTACTATTGAAAAAATTAGGGCGCGGCCTTCTCGCGCAGGGCCTGCAGTAATGTGCGAACGGTTTTTACAACCACTGCTTTCTCCCAGTCAGAGTATTGCAAGAATGTGTGAATCAGTTGCTCCTGTTCCGGCGTGAGGACAGTCCTTTCCGGCCAAAAGATTTGGTCTGCCGACAGGTCAAGCACCCGGACAATTCGATATAAAACCTCATAGGTGGGAAAACGCTTCTCGTTTTCTATGGCAATAATGGTGCGCAGCGCGGTTTGCGTTTCTTTCGCCAAGGCAACTTGGGTCATGCCCTTGGCCTT
>QMCE01001781.1_pt1 | contig 11904 bp, 11 predicted proteins | sample 1821851 | NCBI WGS metagenome assembly QMCE01 (sample SAMN09453174, study PRJNA476694) | Termite gut metagenome, whole genome shotgun sequencing project. | isolation source: worker | host: Odontotermes sp. | place: South Africa:Pretoria | collected 2016-01-28
TATATGAACGGCATCATGAGTATGCCCGCCACAGGCGCTATCGTACAGTCGATCAGCCAGACCAAAGGCGGCATCGGCTACATAGGGCTTGCCTACATGAACGGCGCGGTCAAGGCCATACATGTATCATACGACCAGGGCAAGACATTCGTCGAACCGTCGGTAGCCAACGCCAAGAACGAGACCTACCCTATCGTCCGCGCCTTGTATTACTACTACACGGCAAACTCGGAGGCGGTAGTGAAGCCGTTCATCGACTACGTTCTCTCGCCTGCCGGACAGAAGATAGTAGGCGACACAGGATTCATTACGGTAGGCAAATAGATGAGAAAAATTCTCGAGAAGCTCGTCGAGGGGCTGTTTACGGTAAGCGGGGCGGTGACTACTATCGCCATCCTGCTTATCGTGGTCTTTCTGTTCCGCGAGGGGATGGGGCTGTTCCGCAGTCCGGTCGTCGAGAGAGGCTATGCGCTGTGTGTCAACGTTGCCAATCCGGTGTCGGACCTCGACCCCGACCAGATCGCGCGCATATTCGACTACCAGATCGAGAACTGGTCGCAACTCGGTGGCCGCGACGAGCCGATAGAGGTCTTCCGCCTCGACGATATCTTCTCGCGTTACAGCGACGAGGAGTTGGGTGCCGAATATGAATACCTGCCCGAGAAATTGGGTGAGGTGGTCGCCGCGACTCCGGGTATCGTCGCGTTCCTGCCCGAGCAATATTTGCCCCGGCAGAGCGACGAGGTCAAGATCCTGCGCACGGGGAATATCGAGCCCGGCAACTTCTTCGGTGGTCGACAGTGGATGCCTACCTCGACCCCGGCGCCGCAGTTCGGCGTGTTGCCGCTTATATTGGGTACGCTGTGGGTGAGTCTGGTGGCGATACTTATAGCCCTGCCGCTGGGTCTGGGCGTGGCCATCTATCTGTCTGAACTCGCAAGCCAGCGGATGCGCAAGCTGCTCAAGCCGGCCACAGAGTTGCTGGCGGGAATACCGTCGGTGGTCTACGGGTTTTTCGGACTGGTGGTGCTGGTGCCGTTGGTGCAGAAGGTGTTCGGGCTGCCTGTGGGCGAGACCGGGTTCACGGGTAGCGTGATCCTCGCGATCATGGCCCTGCCCACCATAATCACCGTTGCCGAGGACGCCATGCGAGGTACTCCCCGGGCTATGCGCGAGGCGTCACTCGCACTGGGCGCCACACATTGGCAGACTATATATAAGGTGATCGTCCCCTATGCGAAGTCGGGTATCTCGGCGGCAGTGGTGTTGGGGATAGGGCGTGCGGTGGGTGAGACGATGGCCGTGCTAATGGTAACGGGCAATGCCGCCGTCATGCCGAAAACGCTTTTCGAACCTCTGCGCACGATCCCCGCAACGATAGCCGCCGAACTGGGCGAGGCTCCCGCAGGCGGGGCACATTACCAGGCGCTGTTCATGCTGGGATGTATATTATTCCTAATAACGCTCGTTATAAGCATCACCTCTGAGGCCATATCGAAACACCGACACAAAGCACAGATATGAGTAAACGAACTAACCAAAAGATCGCATTCTGGTCGTTCCGGATGCTCGCGCTGCTGGTCGTGGGTATTCTGTTGTGGATACTCGGGTTTATAGTCTACAACGGCATTGGGGTGATCGACTGGAAATTCCTCACCACGGCACCCACCGACGGCATGACGGGCGGAGGCATCTTCCCCGCGATAGTCGGCACGTGCTGCCTCGTGATGGGGAGCATGATAGTGGCCTTCCCGCTGGGTGTGATGTCGGCGATATATACCACGGAGTATGCGGGCAATGGGAAGATCGTGCGCTTTATCCGCATAATGACCAATAACCTGAGCGGTATCCCGTCGATAGTCTTCGGGCTGTTCGGCATGTCGCTTTTCGTCAATACGCTGGGGTGGGGCGATTCGATAGTCGCGGGGTCGTTCACCCTCGGCCTGCTCGTGCTGCCCCTCGTGATACGGACCACCGAGGAGGCGCTCAAGGCCATCCCCGACTCGTTCCGCACGGGCAGTCTCGCTCTCGGGGCCACGAAGCTCCAAACCATACGCCGCGTGATCCTGCCGATGGCTTTCCCGAATATCACCACGGGGTTGATCCTCTCCGTAGGCCGTGTTTCGGGTGAGACGGCTCCTATTCTGTTCACCGTTGCGGCCTACTTTCTGCCCAAGTTGCCGTCGGGGATATTCGACCAGGTGATGGCGCTGCCATACCATCTCTATGTAATCGCAACCAGCGGAACCGATATCGAGGCCACGCGTCCGATAGCCTACGGAACGGCTCTGGTGCTGATATTCATAGTGCTAATAATCAACCTCTTGGCATCTCTTTTACGTAAAAAATCATGATGATACAGGCCCGAAACATAGATTTCTACTACGGCAACTTCCATGCACTGAAAGGTATAAACATGGATATGGCACCCAATACCGTCACTGCGTTCATAGGCCCCTCGGGGTGCGGCAAATCGACATTCCTGCGCCTTTTCAACAGGATGAACGACCTGATCCACGACACACGCCTCACGGGTGAGTGCATGATCGAGGGGCGCGATATATACGGGCGCGGCGTAGATGTCGACGATCTGCGCAAACAGGTCGGCATGGTGTTCCAGAAGCCCAATCCGTTCCCCAAGTCGATATTCGAGAATGTGGCCTATGGGTTGCGCGTGAATGGTATCGGCGATCGCAAATTCATCGAGCAGCGAGTCGAGGAGTCGTTGCGCGGCGCGGCGCTGTGGGACGAGGTCAGGGACAAACTGAAAAAGTCGGCTTTCGAGCTCTCGGGAGGGCAGCAGCAGAGGCTCTGCATCGCGCGGGCGTTGGCGATAAAGCCGTCGGTGCTACTGATGGACGAACCGGCATCGGCCCTTGACCCCATATCGACGTCGAAAATCGAGGAGCTGATCCACGAGCTGAAGAGGGACTATACGATAGTTATCGTGACCCACAACATGCAACAGGCGGCGCGTGTGAGCGACAGCACTGGGTTCTTCATGCTCGGCGAGCTGATCGAGTTCAGCGACACCAAGAAGATGTTCCTCTCGCCCGAAAAAGAGCAGACACAGAACTACATAACGGGACGATTCGGGTAGCGCGTGCGCTTTTTTCGAGAGGCAAGCGATTGCGAAAATTACATATGGCGGACAGATAGGCGTCGTTTTCATAGGCTTTTGGCGATTGAGAACAATGCTGCCGAAAATATAAATAATGAAGTATGCCGCCACCTTCCGCGATACGAGAACATTGCCGTTGACATATCTGGCAATGAAGCATGACGCCCCGTACGAGAACTATGGTAATATAACAAATTTCAATTAACCATCGAGTAATGAAACATACCGATAAAGAGTTGCTCTCGCTCAAGGAGGAGATCAGCGAAATGTGGCATCTGGTGCTCTCGCAGATCGAGAAGTGCAAGCAGGCCTATCTAAGCGGCGATGTAGAGCTGGCCCGCGAGGTGGTCAGCCGCGAGAAGAGGGTCAACACCTTCGAACTGAAGATCGACAGCGATTGCGAGAATTACATCGCCCTGTTCGCCCCGGTGGCAGTAGATTTGCGACTGGTGTTGTCGTTGATCAAGATCAGCGGAACACTGGAACGCATGGGTGACTTCGCCGAGGGGATAGCGCGCCATGTGGTGCGCGACGACTGCTCGCCGCTGGTCGAGGATCTGAAACAGGAGCTCAAAGTAGAGCAGATGTTCGACACGGTGATCTCGATGCTCTCTGACAGTTTCGTGGCCCTCGAATCGGAGAACACGAAGCTCTCGGGCCGCATTATGCAGAAAGACGAGCAGGTCGACCGGATGTACCACGATGCGATCAAACTCCTCGCCGCCTATGTCGAGAGTAATCCCTCGCGAGGCCGGTGCGTGCTCGACACGATGCTCGTGCTGCGCAAGATCGAACGCATGGGCGACCATTGCAGCAACATTGTCGAGGAGATAGTTTTTTATATCGACGCGAAGATACTCAAACACCGTAAAAGCCGCGAATAAATGATATATTTGTGATATGGGACGTAGAATTCTGATAGTCGACGATCAGCAGGACATCTGCGAGATACTCTCGTTCAACCTCCGCAACGAAGGGTACGAAGTCGACACGGCCAACTCGGCCGAGGAGGCCCTGCGTATATTAACGCCGCGCCATGCGCTCATACTGCTCGACGTTATGATGGGCGGAATGTCGGGCTACCGCCTGGCCGAGAAACTGCGCAAGGAGCAGAATAACGTGCCGATAATATTCCTCACGGCAAAGGACACCGAGAACGATATGATGACTGGATTCTCGGTCGGGGGTGACGACTATATCTCGAAGCCGTTCTCGCTCAAGGAGATCTCGGCGCGTGTGAAGGCAGTGCTAAAGCGTAACCGCGAAACGGCGGCCAATCCCGACGACCGGATAGTAGTGGGCGACATGACCATAGATTTCAACACCAAGGAGATGAAAATCGCCGACAATGTCGTGGCACTGACCAGGACCGAGTTCGAGATACTGTCGCTGTTGGCCTCAAACCCGTCGCGTGTGTTCTCGCGCGATGAGATGATCGAGCGTATATGGCGCGACACGCCCTATGTGACGGAGCGCACTGTGGATGTACACATCACGCGACTGCGCAAGAAGATGGGCGACCATGCCTCGTGGATATCGAGCCGAGCAGGGTATGGGTACCGGTTTAACCCGGATTAATGAGCGAATTGAACGGAAAAGTATGCGGTGTTGCAGAATATGTGTACCTCGTGGATATCGAGCCGAGCAGGGTATGGATACCGATTTAACCCGGAATAGGAGTTGTTCCATTCTTGATTTTCTGCCCGTTTTTCGCTTGCAATCGGTATTGACATACATCAATGCGCGTGTCACGGAGTTAATAATAGCATCTGTTTTTTTCGCTCACGATCGGCATTAACACACATCGACAGCTGGTTCGGAATTGCCTGTTTCTGCCCTCTTGTCCCGTTTTTTGAAATAAGCCCATTACATTATATACCTCGTTTCGGACAAAAACAGAACAAAAATGACTTAACCAATAGCTTCGGCTGAAAAATACAAACAAGCACTTAACATAATGAAGTTAAACTTCCAGCAGAAACTCGTCCTGAGTTTTATTATCATATTCGCGGTTTTCGCAACCGGGATCGTAGTCTTCGAGCAAGGTAGGGCGCGGCGTTACAAGACCGAGGCCCTCGGTGAGCGTCTCGACGCCTATGCCGACGAGATATTGCAGCACCTCTCGACCCGTGGTCCGGATGCGTCGTTGGACACCCTGTTGCAGATCATGCCGCCTGATTTGAGGATCACGCTGGTCGACCACTCGGGCCGCGTCACTTTCGACAACGCATTCTCTGATCCGTCGGCACTCGAGAACCACAGCGACCGTCCCGAGATAGCCTCCGCAGCCGCCACCGGAAGGGGCATGGAGATCCGCACCTCGGCATCCAACGACAAGCCCTATTTGTACTACGCCAAGAACGACGGCCGCGCAACGGTGGTGCGTGTGGCGTTGCCGTATAATATCAGAGTGCAGTCGTTCCTCAAGCCCGACAATGCGTTTCTTTACTTTGTCCTGGGGCTGTTGGTGGTGGGATTTGTGTTCATTTACTACGTTAGCCGCTACTTCGGCAGGTCGGTGAGGCATCTGCGCGATTTCTCGGAGGCGCTTAACGGCGGCAATGCCGTGGTCGGGGCGACCGATTTCCCAGACGACGATTTCGGCGAGATCGCAGGGCGCCTGGTCGACGACTTCAACCGCATAGGCGAGAGCCGCAAGCAGTTGTCACGTGAGCGCGAGAAGCTGCTGCTCCACATCCAGACTTCGGCCGAGGGCGTGTGCTTCTTCAATGCCGACCGCACTGTGGCGTTCTACAACGGGCTGTTCATGCACTATCTCAACACCCTGTCGGGCGGCAATGTTGTTTCGGGGCACGAGATATTGAGCGATACCAATTTCGCACCAGTCACGGCATTTCTCGACAACGCGGCGGGCGACGACTATTACGAAACGCGCCTCGGCAAGCACGGCAAGGAGTTCCTGCTGCGTCTGAACATATTCGACGACCGTAGCTTCGAGATAATCCTCAACGACATCACCGCCCAGGAGAAGAACAAGCGCCTCAAGCAGGAGATGACGGGCAATATCGCCCACGAGTTGCGCACCCCGGTCACCAGTATTCGCGGTTTTCTCGAGATATTGCTCGATAACGACCTCGACGAGGCCAAATCGCGCGAGTATCTCCAACGTGCCTACTCGCAGACCAAAACCCTGTCGAACCTGATCGCCGACATGAGGCTGCTCACGCGCATAGACGAGAAGCAGGAGCCGCTCAAGGTGTCGGATATAGACATGAACCGGCTTCTGGACAAGGTGCGTGCCGATACCTGCGCCGCGCTTGCCGAGAGGAACATTACGCTCGTGACCGATATACCGACGGGGCTGACAGTCAAGGGGAACGAGAGTTTGCTCTACTCGATATTCCGAAATCTGACCGACAATGTGGTGACTCATGCGGGGAGCGACGTGCAGATAGTGGTCGAGGCCCGGCAGCCCGACGACGATCGCGAGATGGTGCGCTTCTCGTTCGCCGACAATGGCCGCGGGATCGTCCGGGGTGGACATCTTGCACGTCTGTTCGAGCGCTTCTATCGTGTCGGCGAGGGTCGCACACGCGAAACGGGAGGCTCCGGGCTCGGGCTGTCGATAGTCAAGAACGCTGTCCAGTATCATGGCGGGACGATAAATGTGCACAACGTAGAGCCACACGGGTTGAGGTTCGTTTTTACGCTGCCGATGAAGTAGGGCGTCGTGTGGCCGGGGGAAGAGGGGCTTTAGGCGGTGTGTGCAGTGGGCCGCATTTGTGTGCCCGGTTAGGCAGAGGCTGCCGCCAGCGGAGGGCGAGTATGAGAGAAACAATCACTCGCCCGCTTGGGGTGGCGATAGACTCCAAGGTTCGATATTATGATTAACTTTAGTTCCCTGACAGACAGGTTTTGGTCATAAGCCATACCCCACATAAGCCTATCCCTTGCTTTTAACAAACTGATAAACCCCTTCATGCCAGTAACGGCGGGTAACGATCCCATCACTACAACCAGCACAGCGAAGGGCAGAGAGTCATAACTCCAGAACAAGCCTTATCCGATATAAATATAAAGAAAAGAGACTGCCGCGGCAGTCTCTTTTTTGCATCTTGTTTGTAAAATGTGCGATAAAATCGCTATTTTTACACCGATATGCAGACAAAACAGAGAACCATCCCCGCCTCTGAACTGATCCTGAATGATGACGGATCGGTGTTCCACTTGCATCTGCGGCCGGGCGAAGTGGCCAATACGGTGATTCTGGTGGGCGATCCTGGGCGTGTGAGGCAGGTGGCGGCGTATTTCGACGAGTGCGAGGTCGAGCGTTCGAATCGCGAATTCACGAGCATCACGGGCCGATACATGGGTCGCCGCATGACCGTGTGCTCGACCGGAATCGGTACCGATAACATCGACATTGTGATTACCGAGTTGGACGCTCTGGTAAATATCGACTTCGCTACGCGGCAGGTGCGCGATACTCTCACGCGTCTGACCCTGTTGCGACTGGGAACGTGCGGGGCGCTGCAATCAGATCTGCGCATCGGGGACCACATATTTTCGCGCGTCTCGGCGGGGCTCGACAACCTGCCCGACTATTATGCCGACAGTGCAGGCGTGTGCAACCGGGAGTTGGGGAGAGCTCTGAGCGATTACGTCGGGCGGCAGGTCTATTGTGTCGATGCGTCGGAGGAACTGGCGGCATTGTTCGGCGATACTACCATCGGCGGAATCACGGTCTCGGCCCCCGGATTCTATGGCCCACAGGGGCGCGAGTTGCGCCTGCGGCCTGCATTTGCCGGGCTGAACGACAAGTTGGCATCGTTCGTGCACGGAGGTCTACGCGTCGCCAATATGGAGATGGAGAGCTCGGCGGTGGCGGCTCTGGGCAGGATGCTGGGGCATCGCCCGGCGACCGTTTGTACGGTGGTGGCGCAGCGCACGGCGGGCGAGGCCGACCCCGACTATCGCCCCTTTGTTGAGAAAATGATCAAAATGTCGCTCGACAAGTTGTCGACGTTGCGATAAAACCGTATCTTTGTAAATTGAAATAAAATATTTTAAGGGATGAAATTTGTCATATCGAGTTCGGCGCTCCTCCAGGCGCTCCAGTCGACGGGTAAGGTCGTCAGCAGTAAAAATACGCTTCCCATTCTCGACTACTTCCTTTTCGAGCTGAGCAGCAAGGAGTTGCGCGTTACGGCGTCGGATCTTGAGACCACACTGGTCACTGCGCTGCCCGTCGAGAAGGTCGAGGCCGAGGGGGTAATCTGCGCCCCGGTGAAGCTTATGTTGGACCTGCTGAAGGAGTTCTCGGAGCAGCCCCTTACAATCGAGGCCGACGGGTCGACGTGGGAGATCAAGGTGAGTTGGAAGACGGGCTCGCTGTCCATCCCCGGAACGTCGGGGTTGAGCTATCCGGCGCTGCCCGAATTGGCGGGGGATAAAACGGCGATAGATTTCGATGTAGAGACTATGCTGACCGGTATCGCCAAGACGTCGTTCGCTACGGCGGATGACGAGTTGCGTCCGGTGATGAATGGTGTATATATAAATGTCGAGGCTGACAAGACGACCTATGTGGCCACCGACGCCCACAAATTGGTGCGCTATACCGCCGGTGGCGGGGGTACCGAGGCGTCGTTCATCCTGCCCAAGAAGCCCGTGTCGGTGCTCAAAACGGTGCTGGCCAAGGAGGGCGAGACGGTGAAGGTGGAGTTGGACGCCAAGAATGTGGTGTTCCATCTGAAGAACGGGATGCTGGTGTGTCGCCAGATCGAGGGCAACTATCCGAACTACAACGCCGTGATCCCGGCAGCCAACCCCAACAAGGTGATCGCCGACAGGGTGGAGTTGCTCAACGCCATCAAGCGCGTCGCGGTGTGCTCGAATCAGTCGACTAATCTGGTGAGGTTCGATATCAACGGCAATGTTGTGAGCCTCACGGCGCAGGATCTCGACTTCTCGGTGTCGGCGCGCGAGACCATACCGTGCTCCTACGAGGGCGATCCGATAACGATAGGCTTTAAGTCGACATTCCTGGTAGATATAATCTCGAATCTCGAGACGCCGAGCATCCTGCTCGAGTTGGCCGACTCTACGCGTGCCGGAGTCTTCAAGCCCATATACGACGATGCGCAGCCTGCCGAAATGCTGATGCTGCTTATGCCGATGATGATCAATGGCTAAACTGGCACTCAAAAACCCCATAGTATTTCTCGACCTCGAGACCACGGGGCTGGATCAGGCCCGGGACAGGATTGTCGAGATATCGATGGTTAAAGTTATGCCCGACGGCTCGCGCGAGGTGAAGACACGCCGCCTGAACCCCGAGATGCACATTCCGGCCGAAGCCACAGCGGTGCACCATATTACGGACGACGATGTTAAGGATTGCCCCACGTTCCGCGAGGTGGCCAAGTCGCTTGCGGCGTGGATCGAGGGTGCCGATCTGGCGGGGTACAACTCCAATAAATTCGATATTCCGGTGCTGGCCGAGGAGTTCCTGCGCGCCGGAGTGGATGTCGATTTCAAGAAGCGTAAGGCTATCGACGTGCAGAATATCTTCCACAAGATGGAGCAACGCACGCTGGTGGCGGCCTATAAATTCTACTGCGACAAGGATCTCGAAGGGGCCCACTCCGCCGAGGCCGATACCATGGCTACGTTGGAGGTGCTCGAAAGCCAGTTGGACAAATACACGGGGGAGTTGCAGAACGATGTGGCGTTCCTTGCCGATTTCTCGACCCGTGACCGCATGGCCGACTATGCCGGGCGTGTGATATACGACGATCGGGGGCGCGAGGTCTTCGGATTCGGCAAGCACAAGGGGCGCGTGGTCGCCGAGGTGTTCCGCGAGGAACCGAGCTACTACTCGTGGATGATGAACGGCGATTTCCCGGAATATACTAAAAAGGTGATCACCGAGATACGGTTGCGCGAGGCAGCGGTGAAGAAATAGCTGATTGTTGGAAGTCGGAACCTATTTTATCCGGGGTATTTCGCGCTTCAACACCTCTTGTCAGATCGACTGTCTATGCAGCGTTATATGTAACAGAAGTTGTCTGTTGTAGATGGATATAGAGTAGAGTTGTGGGTGGACTTTACGTGAGATGTAAGGATACTCCGATCTGCGATACTTTACCGAATGTTTTACGTTGCCTGGTCGTTGGCTATGCAACGGCAGGAAAAGGAACCCATTGCTTTTTCCCTGCACACTTTTAATATCTGCCCCAGACGAAATGCTGTAAAAATTCGCACACTCCAATGTGGTCGGAATGAAGAAATTAGAGATGAGAAAACTGCTATTCATAATCTGTTTGTCATTGTTCGCAGGTCTTGCTACGGCTCAGGACGGGTACGATCGTTGGCGGCAAATGCTGTTCGAGGACGACCAGTTGTCGAAAGAATTGAACAACGAGTCCGAGACCGACGAGGCGATCAGACTGCCCGGTGCAGTGACCGATATTTCGTATCGTAACAGTATCAATATCAGCGTGTTACTGCCGATCCAGAATGCCGAAGGGACGGTCGATCGCCGCTTTGTGGAGTTCTATCGCGGGGCGCTACTGGCCCTGGAGGAGCTGAAGGCAAATGGGATTTCGGCACAGGTGAGGCTCTTCGACGCACCGCGCGACGAGTATGCGGTTACTGCGATCGTCAACTCCGAGGAATTTTTACAGAGCGACCTGATCATAGGCCCAGTCTATCCCGAGGGTATGGAGCAAGTTGTGATGTGGGCGCGGGCGAACGGTGTTGCTGTGGTATCGCCGCTCCAGATTTATGAGAAGTATGGCAGCCCCGTGTTGTACCAGATGGCCCCGGCGCCGGAGAGGAGGTACGACAAGTTGATATCGCTACTCTCGCAACCCGACATTAGCGTGATATATATCACTTCGCAGCAGCCCGACACCGAGATGGACGACGCATTGCGCGACGTATTGAGCAACGCACACACGGTGGTCTACAGCGACGCCATGCGAGGAGCGACGCTCGAGAGAATGATGAATCGCGGTGCGAGAGAGAATGTGTTCGTGGTGTCGTGTCTCGATTCGCGTCATGTAGACAGGATACTCGGCGTTATCAGCTCTATGTATAATAATCTTGCCTCGCGCGGTTTGAGTTCTATGCGAGTCAGGGTGGTCGGTAGTGCGCAGTGGGCATGGTTCCCGGCCAGTACTGTCGACCGGGAGTTGTACTTCAAGGTCGGGGTGTGCTATATCGCGAACTACCATGTCGACAGGAATGATGCCCGCATCAGGTCGTTCGACGGGCGATATATCGCAGCCTTCGGCGAGGTTCCTCCTTCGGCACCCGCAGCTGTGCCCGGAGCGCGTGAGGTGAGAATTTATCCTTATGCCTATCGTGGCTACGACGCCGTTAAACTATTCGCCGGCGCGGCGATGACCCCTGGTAGGTATTATGACGAGGACTACACGGCCAAGGTCAACAATGGCGGAGAGTCGTTGTTGCAGGTAGGGTATCGTTTCGAGCAGACCGCTTATGGCGATTGGCGCAATGTGAATTGGCCGCTGGTGCAATATAAGCCCGATTATAAGATTCTTGTAGAGTAGTCGGGGCGGGGAATTTGTTACGCTGATCGATCGTAGGCCGTCTCCTGAGCGCGGCCTTATTTTTATGTTTTAAAATTATACATTCTGTCCGAAATCTATCTATTTTCGTTATCTTTGTATCGAATTTATTAGCGCTTGGCTATTAATTATTACCATGTTAATGATAGATTATTATTTTTTGTTGAGTATTTAATTGTGTTTTAGTTTTAGTTTTTTTTTGGGGGGGTGGAGGAGGGTTATATG
>QMCE01002279.1_pt1 | contig 11904 bp, 10 predicted proteins | sample 1821851 | NCBI WGS metagenome assembly QMCE01 (sample SAMN09453174, study PRJNA476694) | Termite gut metagenome, whole genome shotgun sequencing project. | isolation source: worker | host: Odontotermes sp. | place: South Africa:Pretoria | collected 2016-01-28
ATGATTCCCGTGCTCTCGTCGTAACTCCAGACACCCGCCAACCTGTCGTCTTTGGGACGGTAAATGCCCAGGCACCGGCGGTCGTGCAAAAACCCGATAGACCAATCGTCCGGACCGTATTCGACTTCGATTTCCCATTCTCCGCGGACACGGAACTCCTGCCTGATCACATCCCAGGCTCCTTCGAAAGGATGTTCAGTTGTTTTCATTGTTTCGAGGCGTTTATTGAGGTTACACTGCTTCCACGCCCCGGAAAAAAGAAAGCGCGGTAACAGCCCCTTCCCCGTAGGTCTTCGAGTACCCGTAGACAGAAGACTGCACCGCGCCCGAGGTAGCCGCGGCAAATATACAGCCACGGCACACCTTCGAGCTGGCAACCTTTTTTCTGTCTGCAAACAACGCTTAAAATCAGCGCTCTCGAAGTTCACGGAGAAGAAAAAATAGTTGTTGCTCGTTAAATATATTGTCACAAAGATATGAAAAATTCCCGTTCGGGAATATCTATCGGTAGAAAAGACATCCCATCATCCCGTAATTTGGTAATTTTGATAATGGTTTATGCGAAATGACATGTCGCAATGACGGATAGTGTAACGACTTAGTTATTTCGACAGGCTTGTCGCGACGGGTGAGGAGTATGAGTGGTGTTCTCCCGCGGGGGAGATCAGCATGTAGACGAGGCTCAGGGAGGCGTCGTCCATCCACTCCTCGTGGGCCGCGGCGACCGAATAGGCGACCGTCGCGCCCGAGTTGCCGCGCCACAGGTTCACCACCTGGAAAGGCCGCGTGGGGTCGTCCGAGCCGTAACCCAGCTTCTCGTTGCGCTGATATATCCGTATCCTGTCCCGGCCGTTGACGACCACTCCGGGGAAACCGACGCTGTGGCCCTTGTCGTCGGAGAGCACGGGTACCAGTTCGACGCTCTGCAGGCGCGGTACGGCGTCGGGGCTTACGGCGACGGTCATCTCCAGGGTCAGGTTCGTTCCCTTGCGGGTAAGTTGGATCCCCGAGGGAGTGATGCCGCCCGTTTGAGCGATGGCGACTGTCGCCGCGAGGGCTAAAACCGTTGATATCAGAATCTTCTTCATGGAAGGCTATTTTTTACCAAACAAATAGTATAACGACAGGCCCGCTCTGGTGGGCCCTATATAGTGGCGCACCCTGTTGCGGGTGTCTATGATCTTGCTCGCCGGGGTGGAAAAGCGGTTGTACTCCATATAGAAATATCCGAAGCCCACCGTCGCCTCGACGTTCAGGCGCGGTGAGAGCCACCACTGCCAGCCGTAGCTGACGCCCGCTCCCATCAGCCAGCCTTCGTAGCGGTGATCGGCGAAGCTCGGAAGTATTCCGAAGGGAAGGCGGATGCCGCCCCCGTCGAACGCGCCGCCTCCTGCGTGGATGCCCACGAAACCGCGGCTGAAAGCCTCGGTGGTCCAGAATCTTACCTCGGGCTGCACCGTCCAGTGCCATATTTTGCGGTTGCGGCTCTTGTCGCCGAAGTACAGGAGGCCCGGAATGTTGCAGGTGGCCGTCAACTCGACTGTGGTTTTGGGAGCAACCTCGACCTCGGCGCCGAGGTTGACCGTGCCGGTGGCCCAGTAGAGAGCGTTGGTTTTCACGCCGATCTTCTGCGCTCCGGCGGTCGCGGCCTGCAAAATGAGGAATGACGCGAGGATTATCTTTGGAATGTGGTTGATCTTCATCGTTCGGGGTATGATATGGTGTGTAGTTGTGCGAGCGCAAAGATAAAACTTTGTTTGGAATTTCCCGCTCCCGCTCTTTTCCCTCACAAATTCCGACGGATATGTAGAATATCGAACAAAACGCGACTTATTAAAATTTTTTAATTAATTTTGCCCAAAGCGACATTCCCAAAAGCGTTAAGACATGATGAAAAAGATAAAAGTTTTTGCGCCCGCGACCATTGCCAATCTCGGCTGCGGGTTCGACATAGCGGGCATGGCGATCGACTCTACGGGCGATGTGCTCGAGGTTTCCATTGCTCCCGGCTCCGGTCTTTCAATCGCCAATCGGAGCGGAGTGCCTCTGCCCGACGATATCGAGGAGAACGTCACGACCCCTGCCGTCAGAGCCCTTATGGCCGCATACGGACACGAAGTGAAGGTGCATATCGACATACTTCGAAAGATACTTCCCGGAAGCGGCATAGGTTCCTCGGCGGCTTCGTCGGCGGGGGCGGTGTTCGGGCTCAACGAACTGCTGGGACGTCCGTTCTCTCCGCAGAGGTTGGTGGAGTTCGCAATGGAGGGAGAGAGCCTTATCGGCGGCGGCGCCCACCATGCCGACAACGTCGCTCCGGCCATTCTCGGCGGGGTGGTGCTGATCCGGGGGTACGAACCTTTGGATCTGGTGCAACTGCCCGTTCCCGGCAACTTCTACGCCTCGGTGGTGAGGCCCCACATTACCGTCACCACGCGCGAGGGCAGGGGAGTGTTGCCGGTCGAGATACCTTTGAAAACGGCCGTCACCCAGTGGGGCAACGTCGGCGGGCTCGTCGCGGGACTTGCTCTGGGCGACATGGCGCTCGTGGGGCGGTCGATGTGCGACGCGGTGGCCGAACCCGCGCGCAAACGCTTCATTCCCGGATACGACGAACTCAAGGCCGCTTTGTTCGCCGCGGGGGCATTGGGTGCCAACATCGCGGGTTCGGGCCCGGCGGTATTCGCCGTCTCCGATACCGCTTCGGGAGCCGACGCCATTTGCGCGGTGATGTCGGAGCACTTCGTCTCGCGGGGGATCGTCGCCGATGTTTACTCTTCGAAAATCTCGAACCGCGGCTCTCGAATAATTTGATGATTTGGTAATTTGATAATGAGCTACGCAGAACGTCATTGCGAGCCGCAAGGCGAAGCAATCCAGAAAAACACAACTCTGGATTGCTTCGAGTTTTCAACTCTCGCAATGACGGTCACTCATAATTCATAACTTGCAATGAGATACATAACCACACGATCGACCGATAAGACATATTCGCTGCGGGAAGCGGCGCTGGCCGGGCTTGCTCCCGACGGAGGGCTTTTCATGCCCGGGGCGATACCCTCCGCCGATCTCGACGAGGTGGCGGCGCGCGCCGGAAGTTCGTTCGCCGACATGGCCGAATATCTCGCCGGGCTGTTTTTCGGCGATGAACTGCCCCGGAGCGAACTGCGTGCCGTGGTGCGCGAGGCGTTCGACTTTCCGGTACCTTTAAAACATATAGGCGGCGATCTACGCACCCTCGAACTGTTTCACGGCCCGACGGCGGCGTTCAAGGATTTCGGCGCCGGTTTCATGGGTCGAATGTTGGGTCGTTTGCGGGAGGGCGGTGAAAAGCTCACGATCCTCACCGCCACCAGCGGCGACACCGGAAGCGCCGTGGCACACGGATTTTACGGAATACCGGGCATCGAGGTGGTGGTTCTCTACCCCGACGGCAAGGTGTCGGACCTCCAGGAGAGCCAGATGACCACGCTCGGCGGCAACATTCACGCTCTTCGCGTCGACGGTACTTTCGACGACTGCCAGCGCATGGTCAAGGAGATTTTCGCCGACACGGCTTTCCGCTCGCGGCATAACGTCACCTCGGCCAATTCGATAAATCTTCTGAGGTGGATACCCCAGTCGTTCTACTATTTCTGGGGATGGACTCTGTGGAGGGCCGTGGCGGGAGAGGACGAAGCTCCCGAGATCGTCGTTCCGAGCGGCAACTACGGCAATCTGTCGGCGGGGATGCTTGCCCGCCGGATGGGATTGCCCGTGAAGAGGTTCGTGGCGGCTTCGAACGCCAACGACGTGATCCCCGAGTGGTTGCGCACGGGTGATTACCGTCCGCGCCCTTCCGTTCACACCGTCGCCAACGCGATGGATGTCGGCGCGCCGAGCAACTATGAACGCATGATGGCGATGGTGGAGGGCGACATCGAGGCGATACGGCGCGAGATCGTGGGATGGGCCTCGTCGGACGAAGATATCCGCGCCGCAATCCGCCGGTTGTACGACGGCTACGGCTACATCTCCGACCCCCACAGCGCGGCGGGATACAACGCGGCGGTGCATTACGGAACGTGCGGTTTCTGGCTCTCGACGGCGGCTGCGGCCAAGTTCGGCGAGGTGATCGAACCCGTGTTGGGAGTGGCTCCCGAAATCCCCGAACGGCTGGCCCGCCTGCTCGGCCGCCCGAAAGTCTCAACACCCCTCGCTCCCGATACAGAACGACTGAAGGATTTTGTCGCGTGTTTGTAGGTTCATTCCGGTTTTTCCGGATAGGGTCTTGCAAGGCGTTGCCTCATGTGGGCGTGATGGGCGATGATGGTGGCGCGGTCGAGGCGAATGTGGGGTTCGTCGTTGAAAGAGTAGAGGAACACTCCTTCGCCGGTCTTGTCGAGGATGTGTTTCGACGCGTTGCAGCCTCGTCCGCCGTCGTACACGATCGAGATTATACCCGTGGCCTCGTCGAAACTCCAGACGCCAGATTCCCGGTCGTCGTCCGGGCGGTAGATATCGAGATATCTGCCGTCGGACAGAAAGGCTATCGACCATTCGTCCGCTCCCATCTCGACCTCGGTCTCCCATTCCCCGGTGACACGATACTCCAACGAGGCCACGTCTCAGACTCCTTCGAAAGGGTGTTCGGTTGTTTTCATTTTCAAGGCGTTTTTTTATGTTTCGTTTTCACGCCCTTATATGAAAAAGGACGCGGTAACAGCCTCCTCGTCAGTCGGTCTTAGGTACCTTAGCTCGGAAAACTGCCCACGCCCGAAGTCGCTTCGACATCAATGACATCAAAGCAGGCCTCGAGTGGGCAACCTTTTTTCCAAGTATAAACCCGTTGCAGAACAACGGTCGCATGTTTACAGACAAGAAAAAAGAGTTGTCGCTCTTTTATATTTTACAACGCAAAGATACGAATTTTTCTTCGTTACTTTTTTTGCAGGCGAGAAAATTAACCAAAAAATCATCCGATGTTGCATCGGGATGACATCGAATATTGTCTCCATCGCCGGGATGCCTTCCCGCCTTTGGCGACGGTCGGTGCTCGGGTGCGGCATCCCGAACCGGGGTTAATTATCCCAGTCGTCAGTGCGAAAGGGATAGGCGGCTATGCCGTAGGTGTCTTTCAGATTGGCCTCGATGTAGTTACGCCACGCGTAACGCACGGCAACGGGCTTCGGAACATCGGGTGACGATATCACGACCTGCGCACGACCATTCACGATCAGTGCGGTGGCGGGAACAAACACGCGGTCTTCCCCCGCGATCTCGAATCCGGCCAGATTGGTAAGCTCCGGCGACAGTGAGCGGGAGTAGTCGAACGTTACTGTGGCTTTGCCTCCTTCGAACTCTACTTCTTTGTAGACGGGGCCGTGGGCGGGAAATCCACTTACGCCGTAGGTCTTGTTCAAAGCCAGGAGCGCCAGTCGCTGACCGACCACATCTTTTCGCGGCGGATGGATACGGTATTCGTCGCCGACATCGATCGTTGCAATTATTCCCGAATAGGGAATAAGCGCCAGCGAATTGTACTGTGCCTCGGTGAAGAAACCGATAAGTGTCCTGTCGCTGTCGCCATAGTGATAGGGGGCTATTTGAACGAAATAGAAAGGCATCTTCTCGTCGCCCCAATCTCCTCGCCACAATTCGACCATCGCAGCCTGCTCGGCGGCGTATTCGCGGTATACCTCCCGGTTGGCCTCTCCCTGGTACCACAGGAAACCGCGGGCAGTGTAGCCGATGATGGGACGGATCATGCCGTTGTAAAGTTTGCCTATCGCCTTGCGTTCGTCCTCTACTCCTCTGACCCTCTTTTCGTTTATACCTTCCACGGACAGTACGGTTTTCTCGTCCATCCATGCTTCGATGGACGAGGCACCCCGACTCGTCACGATCAGGCCCACCGGAATGTCCAACACGTCGGTCACATTACGGGCGAAGTAGTATGCGACCGCGCTCCATTCACCCAGTACCTCCGGCGAGGCGCATTGCCACGCGGCTCCCGGCTTGATATCTTCCTGCGGCTCCTGCGCGCTATGGCTGGGAACGGTTATCATGCGCAGCCGGTCACGGTATTTGCCCGAAGCGAGTATCTGCTCCAGCGAGCCGCTGACAGGCTGGCCGAGGAAACCAGCCATCGGCATTTCCATATTGGATTGGCCCGAACATATCCACACTTCGCCGATCATCACGTTGTTCAGGTTAAACGGTTCCCCGTCGCTGATGGTGACGGAGTAGGGACCGCCGGCCTCGGGAGTGGCTACCTTCACCGACCAGCGGCCGTCGGCGTTGGCTTTGACGCTGTGGGTTTTCGAATCCCACGAGGTTACGAGGGTCACGCTCTTTCCGGCATCGGCCCAACCCCAGAGGTAAACCTTACTTTCACGTTGCAGAACCATGCCGTCGCCGATCACGCCGGGCAAACGGACTTTAGCATACGCCGCCGGGAAAGAGAGGGCGATCATGCAGGAGAGAAGAAACAGTTTTTTAGTCATGATGTGGTTATAATTATTAGTTAGTTCGATGAATTCAAATAGTGGAAGAGTTGCAAACAGGGGCGTAACCTTTCCGAGCTAAGCGAACATCGGAGCTGAAAATGTCGAACATTGCTCGACGACAAATATGGATGCGTCTATCGGTGGAAACCTCCGACTGTCATCTTCGTCCGAGACCTCAGCAAAAATGAAGGGCGATGCATCACTGCGTCGCCCTTTTCCAACCTTTTAATTATGAAAAAATTCTTAAAACTTATTTGCGCGCGCCACTCTGCTCACGCAGTGGTGGAATGCACAGCAAAAGTACAAAAATTTGCATACAAAACAAATTTTTCTACTACTTTTTTGACTTTTTAGTACTATTATTTCGAAAATAGGTACTTTTTTATCGCTTCGGCGGCTTTTCGACCCGCTCCCATCGCCAAAATCACCGTCGCCGCGCCGGTCACCGCGTCTCCTCCGGCGAAAACTCCGGGGCGCGAAGTGGCTCCGCCGCCGTCGGCAACGAGACCTCCGCGGCGGTTGGTAGCAAGCCCTTGCGTGGTGGAGGCGATCAGCGGATTGGGCGAGGTGCCGAGGGCCATTATCACCGTTTCGCACTCGATCTCGAACTCCGAACCGGGGATCTCCACCGGGCGGCAGCGCCCCGAAGCGTCGGGTTCGCCGAGTTCCATCCTCACGCACCGCACGCCGCGCACCCAGCCGCGCTCGTCGCCCAGCACCTCGACAGGGTTGCAGAGCATTCGGAATTCGATGCCTTCCTCTTTGGCGTGATGCACCTCTTCGACGCGCGCCGGAAGTTCGGCTTCGCTCCGGCGGTAGACTATGAAGGCCTCCGAGCCGAGACGCCTGGCCGTGCGCACGGCATCCATCGCCACGTTGCCGCCGCCGACCACCACGGTGCGCCTTCCCGAAAAGATGGGCGTGTCGGCGCACCGGGAGTATGCTCCCATCAGGTTGGCGCGTGTCAGGAACTCGTTTGCCGAGACGACGCCGTTGAGGTTTTCGCCAGGAATGCACATGAAGTACGGAAGGCCCGCTCCCGAACCGATGAACACAGCGTCGAAGCCCTCGCCGCCCTCGTTCACGGGGGCCATCAGCGAGTCGACGGTGAGGGTGCGGCCTATGATAACGTCGGTCTCGATGCGCACACCGAGGGCAGTGATCTTTTCGATCTCGCGCGCCACGACCTTCTCTTTTGGCAGGCGGAACTCCGGGATACCATAGACCAACACTCCGCCGGGGCGGTGTAGCGCTTCGAAGATCGTGACCTCGAAACCGGCCACGGCAAGGTCGGCGGCGCAGGCGAGTCCCGCCGGGCCGCTTCCCACTATCGCCACGCGGCGGCCGTTGGACTTCGGTGTGACGGGGCGGAAAGTACCGACGGCGAGGCCCCAGTCGCCCACGAAACGCTCCAGTTTGCCGATATTCACCGGCTCGCCCTTTTTACCGAGGATGCACGCCCCCTCGCACTGGGTCTCCTGGGGACAGACTCGGCCGCACACCGAGGGTAGTAGCGAGTCGCGCGAGATTATCTCGGCCGCGGCCGCGAAGTCGCCTTCCCCGACGCGTTCGATGAACTCGGGTATCTGTATCGACACGGGACACTCCGCAGCGCAGAAACGCTTCTTGCACTGAAGGCACCGCGACGCTTCGAGCCGGGCCTCCTCGGGAGTGAAACCGTAACTTACCTCTTCGAAATTTTGTGCACGCTCCGCGGGATCCTGTTCGCGCGCGTTGAGCCTGGGTATTTTGTTTGCCATGATTCTTTAATTTGATGATTTGGTAATTTGATAATTATTTATGCGTAGCTCATTATCAAATTACCAAATTATCTAATTTTACATTTATGATCCGCATCGAGTTCGAAATCGCGGTACATGGTTTGGCGGCGCATCGCTTCGTCGAAATCGACCTGGTGGGCGTCGAACTCTGGGCCGTCTACACACGCGAAATATACAGCGCCGCCCACCGTCACGCGGCACGCGCCGCACATTCCCGTTCCGTCGACCATCAGCGTATTCAGCGAGGCGATAGTCGGCAAACCGTACTCGGTGGTGGTTCGCGCCACGAACTTCATCATCACCATCGGCCCGATGGTCACCACCTCGTCGTATTTTTTACCCTCTTTGTCGATCAGTTCCTTAATAAGGCTCGTCACCAGGCCGTGATGGCCCGCGCTGCCGTCGTCGGTGGCCAGATAGAGATTATCGCACACAGCCTTCATCTCCTCGGTGAGGATCAGAAGGTCGGCGCTCCTCGCACCTATTATAACGTCCACCGCCGCGCCCCTTTCGTGCAGCCACTTCACCTGGGGATAGACCGGAGCCGCGCCGACCCCGCCCGCCACGAACAGGAACTTTCTGGCGGCAATCTCTTCCGGCGCGAGGTGTATGAACTCGGAGGGACGCCCCAGAGGCCCCGCGAAATCGACTATCCCGTCGCCCGGTTCCATGGCGTTGAGCCTGCGGGTCGAGGCTCCGACGGTTTGGGTCACGATGGCCACCCATCCTTCGTCGGGGTTGTAGTCGGCGATGGTCAGGGGAATTCTCTCGCCTCCGTCCCACACCCGCAATATCACGAACTGTCCGGGCCGGGCCGCGCGCGCCACTCTGGGCGCCTCGATGCGCATCAACACCGTGTCGGGTGTCAGCGTGCGCTTTTCCAATATTTTAAAACTCATAGTATTCTATTTGATTATTGCCGATATCCTTATCTCGCGTGTCGGGCGCACGGGATCGTCGACCACCACGTAGACGCTTTCGCGAACCACGCCCGGAGAATATTTGTTGCCGTAAAACACCACCTCGAAAGGCAGCGACGCTCCCGGTGCGATGGTCATTCCCTCCCGCAGGGTGATCCGAAGCCCCTCGGCGGACGACACGCTGCGGATATGCAGTTCGGCCTCGCCCTCGTTCATGGCGGTCAGACGGTATGTGTAAGGCACGGTGCGCCTGCGAACCTCGCCGAAATCGTGGAACGAGGCGTTAAGGATGAACCTCGGTGCATGGGAGATGTCCACCCCCGTGAAATCGTCGATCCCCGTCATGGCGGTGTAGATGGTCTTCGGCGAGGGTACTCCGTCGACGACGGGCCTTGTCACATCGTGCCGGTGGCCCCACGCGCTCTTATCGGCCAGATCGTAGGTGAAAGTGATGTTGCCCCGGCATCCGGCGCACACGGTCTCGGGGGCGAAAACGTCCAACAGGCCGCTCTCCTCCACCGCCTCGAAGGTGAGCGTCACCGGCTTGTCCGAAGTGTTTATATACGCCACCGCCATAGCGGACGAACTCCCCTGCGGGATCAGGCGGAAAGCGAGCATGTCGCCGTCGAGCCTCAGCCCGCCGCCCGCGTCGTGGGGAAATTGCTCCTCGATGCTCCTGGGGCGGGGAATAACGTAGCCGGTGATGACCAGAAAGTCGCGATACTTACCACCTCCGCTTATCACGACGATGCTTTTCGAGAAGTCGCCGGGCATACCCATCGGATCGAAGGTAACTTCGATTCGTCCTTTGGCGCCGGGAGCGATCGGGGTGCGGGGATATTTCGGAGTGGTGCAACCGCACGAAGCGACCACGCGGTCGAGAACTATCGGGGTGGAGCCGTTGTTCGTGAACTCGAAGGTGTGGCTGACAGTGCCTCCCTCTTCGCGAATGTCGCCAAAACTCCACTCGACGGTGTCGAAACCGAGCGGCGAGGGCTCCTGCGCGTGAGCCGATCCGGGCGTAAATGCCACCAACAGAGCTCCGAGCAATATGGATAAAGCTTTCATGATCGACAAAAGTAGAAAAAATCGTCGAAAAAGGGCTCGAAAAATTTTGTGGAATTGAAATTTGCCGTATATTTGCATCCCGATACGGAACGGTTAAGGCGCCTACGGAGGGGTTGTAACGCCCGGATCGCAAAATATTCCTCTTTAGCTCAGTTGGTTAGAGCACCTGACTGTTAATCAGGGGGTCCAAGGTTCAAGTCCTTGAAGAGGAGCAAGTTACAAAACCCAAAAACAAGGGTAATGATGCAAAAAAGTGTTGGTATTTATTGATGTAATTTAGTTATAATCAATGTGATATTGCTAAAAAAAGGATAGCTTAATGAAAACGTTTTCTTAATGAAAACGTTTTCATTAAGCTATCTTTTTTATGTCAGCAACACGCAAAAAACGGTGTCCCCATTGCGGCAGTTTAGATGTTGTCCGCTGGGGTTCGAAAAGCTCAACCCAACGATTCAGATGTAAATCCTGTAACAGGACATTCACTCGCACCCGCCCGGATATCAGCTCCGCCAACCGCCTGGTTTGGTTTCGGGAGTGGGTCGAGCAGGGGCACACCATCGAGTACATATCGAAGCGTAGCGGATACAGTGTCCGCACCCTCAAAAACCACTTTTACGACTATCTTAAAGATTACCCTGTTTGGCACATCCGCCCGGCGGAGAAAGTGAATCTGCTCATCGACGGAACATACTTCACAAACAAAGTCTGTCTGGTGTTATATCAAGACAACAACATCAAAGCCACCCAACTCTACCGACTGACCGACGGCGAGTGGCAAGATGAGATAATAGAGGACTTAAACAATCTGGCATCGCTGGGAATCCGCATCGAAAGCGTCACCTGTGACGGGGCAGCCTCTATCATCAAAGCGGTGCGAAAGTGTGCTCCGGAGGCGATCATGCAGCGTTGCACGGTCCATGTACAGAGGGAGTGCCTCGTCTGGCTGACCCGTAACCCAAAGAACGAAGCGGGCCGGGAACTGCGCCGGATCGTGTGCCGACTGGGTGCCATTACAGACCGCCGGCAGTGGGGTGAGTGGGTGGTCTCACTGATACACTGGGAGGAGCGGCATCGAGCGTATCTAAACCAAAAGACCATGCCCGATGACGACCCTCGGCGGGGGTGGTTTACACACCGGATGGTACGCAAATCATTCGTGCATATCAGGAGAGCTTTACCTGATCTGTTTCACTATCTCGATAACCCCGACATCCCAAAATCAACAAACGCGCTCGAATCGTTTTTCGGACATCTCAAAACGAATTTACGTCTGCATCGAGGCTTATCCAGAGAACACTTCAAAAACTATGTCAAGTGGTATCTATTCTTCAAAAACAACCAACGTCAAGTGGTATCTATTCTTCAAAAACAACCAACGCAAATACAAAAAATAAGCGTGCGAGAGCACGCTCATTTCTTATTCAAGTACCAACACTTTTTTGCATCATTACCCTTTTTTCACTCCTCGGGATAGGTGTGGTAATACTCTTCGTAGACGCTGTTCTTGCGTCTCCAGAATCGCGGATTGAGGGTCATCGAGATGCCGAAACGATGGTGGCCGATCCAGGGGCGCAGTTCGTTGCGCACGAAAATGTTGTAGCCGTAATAGATCTCGACCTTAACCAGCGACAGCATCAGCTTGGGCGT
>QMCE01001782.1_pt1 | contig 11900 bp, 7 predicted proteins | sample 1821851 | NCBI WGS metagenome assembly QMCE01 (sample SAMN09453174, study PRJNA476694) | Termite gut metagenome, whole genome shotgun sequencing project. | isolation source: worker | host: Odontotermes sp. | place: South Africa:Pretoria | collected 2016-01-28
GCAAATCCACCATCTTTTTCTTGCGTCTCTACAATTTTGATTGTTTTTCTATTGTTTTGTTCGAGTGTAAAGTTTGCAAACATATCAGAATATATGCTTGTCCAAAGTTCATAGTTAAACTTTCCTTGAGGGGTTTCCCAATCTACAGGATTATGTGAATCTGAATTTTTCGGCCAGACCCACACCATATCCGAATGGAAGATTGATAAGAGTAAATTAACATCTTGCTTATCCCATGCTCGAGTTTCTCTATTAATAATTTCTTCAATATCTTGTATCATCCAGTAACCCCCATCCGAAAAAAATAATCTTCATCCACTTTCTCGCCCTAATTGTACACTGTCGATTGCGCTTATCAGCATTTCGTTCTCCGCGCGTTTTCGCAGGCCGATACGGATATAGCGCGCGTCGAGACCGTCGTAATCGGCGCACGAGCGCACGACAATACCGTGTTCGCGCAACCTTGCGGCAAGAGTGGCCTCGCCGCGCAGCAGCAGAAAGTTGGCGTCGCTGGGGTAAACGGTGAGGCCGAGGGCCGCCAGCGCACCGGAGACATACACGCGCTCTTCGTCAACCACACGCCGCGTGGCTTCCATCCAGCCGTGCCGGGCCACGGCGGCAATGCCGGCCGCTTGCGCCGGGCCCGAAACGTTCCACGGGGGAAGATGCCCGGCGACGCGCTCCAGCAGCGCTTCGTCGGCGCCAAAGAGCATCCCCAGCCGCAGACCCGCCATGGCGTGGGATTTTGTGAGAGCGCGCAGCACCAGCAGATTGGGAAATTCCCCGAGCAGGGGCAACAGACTTTGCCCGTGCGTGAATTCGATGAAGCATTCGTCGAGCAGCACCGTCGCGCCGGCGTGGCGGCAGGCAAGCAGGATCTCGCGCAGCAGAACCGGGTCGCAGAGGCGGCCGGTGGGGTTGTTGGGGTTGCACAGCGCTACGATATTCACTTCCGGCGTAATTGTTTCCAACAATCGCGCGGTAACGGCAAAGTCATCCTCGTCGCGCAGCCGGTGCGCCCACACAGTGCCGCCAAAAAGCCGGGCCGCCCGCGCATACTCCGAAAAAGCGGGGACGGGCAGCAGCGTCTGCCGCGGCCGCAGGCAGGCCCACAGCGCAAGAATAAGCTCCGAAGCGCCGTTGCCGCACAGAATGCGCGCGGGTGCGATGCCATATGCCGCGCCCAGCGCGCCGCGCAGCGCGCGGCAGTAAATATCCGGGTAACAGGCGCAGGCGGCCAGCGCCTCGCGCGCCGCCCGCAGCACCGGCGCGGGCGTTCCCAGCGGATTGATATTGGCGGAGAAATCAAGGCGAACAGGCCCGCCGTCGTAAATATCGCCGCCATGGGTGTACGTTGGCACCGTCCAGGGCTCCTCCGCGGTAGTTATCAGGTAAGCACTGATTATTTATGTTTTCCCCGCCTTCAGCGGGGAAAACACGGCATAGCACCGTTGCTTGCACGATGGCGGTAAGAATAAATCAGCGGTTACTTAGGAATTGGGGGCGATGTAAAATGCGGATTATAAGGACTTTATCTCAACGCCCGGCTAATCGCCGGCACTATCGATATATCTGGGAAAGATATGCCGCGCGATGCTGCCGCTGCCGCCTACGGCGCACAACTTTTCGTACACCAGCGTGCCGGCACGGGTTGCCATATCGGTGAAGGAGGGCGCGCCGGGCGCGCCGGCAAAGGCGGCGACGTCGCCGGGGCGCGCGCCGGGGATATCGGTGACATCCAACATAAGCTGATCCATGCAGACACGGCCCACAACGGGGGCGCGCCTGCCGCGCAGCAGCGCCCAGCCGCCAACGGCGCTCTGCTCGCGGCCGTAGCCGTCGGCGTAACCGATAGGAACGGTAGCCACCAGCATATCGCGCGGAGCCGTAAACACCCGCCCGTAGCTGATGGGTACACCCTTTTTCACGCTTTTGACCATACTTATCGCGCCGTACCACTCCATGGCGGGCTTAAGATCTAAAATGCCGGCGCAATCGGGGCCGGGCACATCGCCGTAGAGGGCAATGCCGGGGCGTACAATATCGAGGCTGTACTGCGGAAAGCGCAGCGCGCCGGCGCTGTTGCAGCAATGGCGCAGCGCAAAGGTGACGCCGCGCTCTTTCAAGGCTGCCAGCACGCGCATAAAAAGCTCGAATTGCCCGCGGGTGTAATCGTCGGCGGCAGGCTCGTCGGCGCTGGCAAAGTGTGTATACACGCCCAGCGCGTCGATATGCGGATGCGCGCACAACGCGACGATCTCGTCGAGTTGATCCGGAGCGTAGCCAAGGCGCGTCATGCCGGTATCAATTTTCACATGCACCGGCAGCCGTATATCGGCCCGCCTGGCCGCCGCCGCCAACCGCACGCCATATTCTGCGGAAAAAACGGTGGGCGTCAGGCGCTCTTCCAAAAGATCGCCCAGCGCGTCCGGTGGCGTTTCGACCAGAATGAGAACGGGCACGTTGCGCTCCACGCCCTGCCGGCGCAGCGAGAGCGCCTCGTCGATATTGGAAACAGCCAGCCACTCGGCGCCGGCACGCAACAGCGCCTTGGATACGGGTCCGTCGCCGTGGCCGTAGGCGTTGGCCTTCACCACGCCCATTATTTTGCATCCCCCGGGCAGATGCGCCCGCAGTACCCGAAGGTTTTGCTCGATATGCGAAAGATGAACTTCTGTCCAGTTGCGGTAGTGTTGCTGCGGCATCTGCTGCTCCTTTTGAGGGGGTGATGTTATCATTATACCATAGAAGCGGAGCGGATATGGTATAATTGGCCGTCTTTCGCGGTTGCCGCCAAAAGGCGGCGAGCGAAAGGGCCGTCTAAATAGGTATAATAGCCGCCCTGCGGCTATTATACCACAAATCCCGCGTGAAAACAATGCAAACGGGCGAACAGATAATCGGAGGGAGGAAGATTCAGCCGGCAATTTCTGAAATACTCTTTTCAAAAAATAAAAAATATGATATACTATTTGCAATATATTGCATCATGGCGCGAAGGGAAGATTTGTGTGAATTATATAGAAGAAATAGAAGATACGGCGGAGATAACACGAACTTCGGAGGCGGCGAGGGCTAATCAGTCGTCGGATAAACTGTTGCGCCTTATCGAGCTGCTGGCCGAGCAGCCGACGCCGTTGCGCTTGCAGGAAATAGCCTCTCTCGCCGATATGAATCCCAGCACCACGCTGCGATTTCTTACGGCGCTGCAACGCCGCAATTATGCCGCGCAAGAAATTGATACCGGTCGCTATTATTTAACCTTTAAGCTGTGCGCGCTGGCCAGCAGCATTACGGGGTATAACAGTATCCGCAGCATTGCGCTCTCGTTTTTGCGCAGCGTATCGGCCCGCTTTGGCGAAAGCTGCAATCTCACGATAGAAAGCGACATGCAGGTGATGTATGTTGAAGCTGTCAACTCCAAAAACCGGATGCTGCTTACCACGCAGCGCATCGGCAACATTGCGCCGCTGCACTGTACCGGCGCCGGCAAGCTGTTCCTCTCGGAATACACCGCCGAACAGCTCGACGAGCTGCTGGCTGTGAAGGGCTTGCAGCAATTTACCGATACCACTATCACCGCTCCCGGCCCGCTCGCCGATGAGCTGGCCCTGATCCGCGGCCGGGGTTACGCCATCGACAACGAAGAATGTGAAGCGGGTGTGCGCTGTGTGGCCGCGCCGGTGCGCGATTTCACGGGCCGCATCCATGCCGCCATCAGCGTAAGCGGCCCCAGCGTACGTATGACCGACGCCTTTATCCAAGAGAATCTCCTGTTTTTGCTCGATGCCGCAAGGGATATTTCTATCCGCATGGGCTACGCGGCCGGTTAGCGCAAACATAAAGTGACAGGCGAATTCAATTGCAGAAGTAGTATCAATGCGGGCTTATCGCCTTTGTGATCACACTTGCCTGCCGGAAGGAAACAGGCGCTTTTCCTTCACGGAAGCGGCCATTGAAAGTTCCGCCTCGCTTATATAGAATACGGCTTCAGAAAATAAAGGAAGCCCAACCTCGGCCGTAGCCTGCCAAATTGATTCTTTCGCTAAATCATGCTACAATTATTACATGGGCAGAATAGAATCTTGTTTAAGAATAATCGCGGTTAGCGCGCTTAGCATAATGATAATACCGGCGTTGCTTTCAATCGCTGTGGTATTAGCTGTTGCTTCCGTGCTTGTTTTTGTATATGCGGCCGCGGGAACTTTTTTTCATCTATCTCCCCTAATAAGCGTGGGCGGTTTGAATTATGATGGAATAAACCAGTTATTATTGGCGGTTCCGGGCTGCCTGTTGCTTTGGCTGATAGCCGCTTTTTGTCTGTACGCTTTCAAAAAGTGCGTTCCGTATCTGACAAACCTTTTAAAAGGCGGAGAGATCGCCGCTAAAGCGCCGCAGAACGCAAAGGCTCCCCGGCGTGGCTTTTCGATCATAGAAATAGCAATTACGCAGACTCCTATAATGATAAAAATCGTGATGATTGCGATACCTGTATTGATTCTGCTGATATTGATAATAACCGTCATTTTTGCCGTTTTCGACAATGTGCGGATAGATAACTATTTTTCGAATACGTTATTTCAAAAAGCCATTGCGGTCGATTGCGCCCGAATATGGGTCGTTTCGGGCCTGAGTTCTTACGCCAAACTGGCGCTGTGGAGCGGCGCGGCTACCGGTCTGTTCATAATAACGCGGGCCATTGCTATTTTATGGAAGCGAAAGAATCGGATGATGCGGATTCGGAGGTTTTTTTTATTTCTGGCGAACATTTCATTTTTAGGATTCATGCTTATCGCTGTAGTGAATTTGATGTTTGTAAGCTATGTAAACCGCATTATGGTAAGTAGCGGCGATGGGTTCCCCTTGGAAGCGAGCTATGTGCAGAAAATTGAGTATATCAGAGAACAAATAGAAGATGAAAACCTAAGCGTGAATTTAGCTCTTAACAGAATCATGGCCGATATTACCGCGAGTTCTGATTTCTTTCACAACATGAGATATCAGGAGCGCGTTTCTCTCTGCGAGGAAATCAACAAGCTAATCGGGCAGAAAGAGGGCCCGTCAAATATTGAGGAACACTATTTCAGGAATTACTTAAACGCTGCCCCCGATTCCCTTGACGGTATGCTGCGGGAAATCGCAAATCCGCGAGGCGCGAAATGGGTGTTGATGGAACCGGGACAGTCGGCGTATCACATGTATGGGAAAGACGGCGAATTCAATGTGAAGTTTATTACCGATGATGGGCTGTTTGAAGCTGTATATAATAAAAGCGGCGTATTGCTGACAGAGAAAAACGACGCCGTCAACATGGGTACCTACAATTACGCAAGCCCCGTAAGCGACCCGGAAAAGCATATCATATACGATATATTGCCTTATAGCATTTGGGGCAATGTGATGTTTGGGAGATCTTATGCCGATGAAGACGCACTCGATAATCTGGAGAAATTCACCGCCAACGAAAGTGCGGTTGAGCATTACGACACTCTAAGGCAGCGCATTGCCAACCTTGTTTCCGAAGCGTCAGAGTGAGCATCCCGTCAACTGAAAATAGCGGCTAATAACATGATTATTCCAAGTTTGCACACGATTTCCGCTCCTTTCATTTTCCAACTCCAGCGACCCGCAAAACCTCACTGACAAACCTCCCGCTCTCATTGATCCACGGGCTGTGCCCGGAATGCTCGAACCAGACGAGCTCTTTATACGGCGCGTCTAACAGATTGTAATACTCCTCCGCCAGCGAAGTCGGCGCGTTGATATCATGCCGCCCGATAAAGAAATAGACGGGAACGTCGACGGCGGGATAATCCCTGCGCAGGTCGATATCGTAAAGCTGCGGGTATACGTGGTTGAAGGTGTCGACGATACCACGGAAGTAATTGATTTTATCAAAAATACCGTATTCGCCGGCAAACAGGTCGCGGAACGTGTTGTAACCGCCGTTGGTGATCTCGGGATTCGCCGCCATGTGGCCGCTCAGGTATTGCAGGTAGGCGGCGCTCTTCCAAGTGACGTCGCTGCCGTAGTAAGGCGGCGGGCCGTTGGCCTCAAAAGTCTGCACCGTTTTGGCGTCGCCTCGCTCTCGGGCCAACCGCATAGCAAGGTCATAGTCCATGAGCTCGGTGTCCAGAAAAGAAACCATCTGCCCTGTGCCGATAAAGGCGTGGTACAATTCTGGCGCTTTGTCGACAAGGAATATCCCCAGTGCGCTGCCCCATGATTCCCCGACAAGATAAATTTTCTCCTGACTAAATTCCTCGCGGATATAATTTGTCAGCGCGAAGCCGTCCTCAATGTAGATACCAGGCGTGATGTCGCGTATCTTCATCGCGCCGTAGGATTTGCCTGAACCGGCCTGATCCCAGTTCACAACGACAAAATGTTCCTCCAGCGCGGCAAGGTCATACCGAACCGCCGCCATCTGCGAGCCGCCCGGTCCTCCCGCCAGGAATAACAGGACAGGCTTGCGCTTATCCTGCCCCCGGATGCTGATCCACTCCCTGCGGCCGTTTAGCGTTACCTGACGCAGCTCGGCGACGGAGTTTTCGTTCTCTATTGTGGGCGTGGACGCCGTAAGCTGGGTTACCCCGGCGAATCCCGCGCACAATACGGCGGCTGCCGCCATAACGATCCCCATCCTGTTCACGCGGCGTATGGCAGGAGCTTTGTCCACTCTCCGAAAGTGGTCAACAGCAAGCCTGATGCCGGCAATGAGCAGCAGAAGCAGGGAAACAACCGCGCCAAGAAGCAGTGCGAAGAAAATAATTGTGATAAACATATCTGTCACCTCAACAAAATAATACTTGACTATTGGTCAAATTTAGTGTAGCATAGATTTGACTACTGGTCAAGAACTTTTTTTGTGCTATACTCCTTAACGGGTTAACGATTCACCTGTGTTTGCGCTTTTGCGCTTGGTCAGCGCTAGAAAACGGTGTGGCGTGGCCTGCGCGCCACACTTCCAGTCGGCGCCGACCCGGCGCAAAAGCACGTCACTAAAAGAAACCTATCCCATTTAGGAGTATATACTGTTCTGCGAAGGTGGCGGCGTATTGGGAAAGGATAAAAAAGGACTTATACTGGATACCCTGCGAGAACTCTTCAAGGAAGGCAAGGCGGGGACTGCCTCTGTGAGCGATATCGCGGCAAGAGCCGGTATCGCCAAGGGCTTGATCTATTACTACTTCCGCTCAAAGGAAGAAATCATGGATGCTCTGGTGCTGAGGGAATACGAGGATGTTATCAACGCCTGTGACGATGTGGTGGAGCAGAGCGGCGGTAACGCGCTGGAGAGGCTTGCGCTGCTGATGAAAACCTATCGCGGTTCCTACGTGGATTCCTCTCTGGACGAGTATCTGCATATGCCGCAAAACGCGGCGATCCATCAAAAATCGTTGGCGCAGATCCTCACCGCGCTGTCGGAGATCATCTCGCGCATCATCAGGCAGGGGATAACGGAGGGTCTCTTTGCCTGCGATCATCCGCAAGAATACGCGGAGATCATCATGTCTGTGTTTGCGTTTCTGCTCGACCCCGGCGTCTTCCCTTGGTGCGGTGAGCAGTACATGTTAAAGTTAAAAGCTCTGGCGGACATGCTGGAAAAGGGTCTTTGCGCGGATAAAGGGAGCTTTGGGTTTTTGTATGGAGCGGAAGACAGCTTCAGGAGACATAATGAAAATAGTCCGGCTTGCCGAAATAGCCGGCGATATACTTGAGCGTAGAAGTAAGCCTGTCAAACCGCGCACAGGCGAGGGAAACGCCACCAAATACTTTGGAGAGGCAAAATTTAAGGTAACGGATCAATGCACCAGGTGCGGGACTTGCGCGGGGGGGTGTCCGGCCGGAAATATCGCGGTCGATGACAGCGTGAAGTTTGGGAACGCCTGCGAAAACTGTTTCGCTTGCGTAAATCTGTGCCCCGCGCACGCTATTTACTCCAGCCGCGCAATATTAAAACGCAGACAATATCGCAACCCGGTAATCTCGGTGAACGAAATCGCGGCGGTTAATGAGCGCCGCGAGAATCTCAGCCAACCATAATGAAAAAAAGGCTCCGCGTACGCGCGGTTTTAATACTTAACACCCCGTTCGCATATCTAAAAACCGCTGCGCCAACACGTTTTTGCAGACAAACAAAGCAAAGTTGTCCTTTACATTCCAACTGTTCCATGTTACTATTTATCAGGACAGAATTTTGTTATAAACGCTACGCGCGGCCAGATAGGAGCCGCGCGGAAAATTGTAGGGAGGCACAGAAGAGTATGGCAAGAAAGATGAAAACCATGGATGGCAACACCGCCGCCGCGCATGTTTCGTACGCGTTTACCGATGTTGCGGCCATCTACCCCATCACGCCGTCGTCGGTCATGGCCGAGGAGGTAGATAAATGGTCGGCCGGCGGGCTTAAAAACGTCTTCGGCCAGCGCGTCCAGGTGGTGGAGATGCAAAGCGAGGCCGGCGCGGCCGGCGCGGTGCACGGCTCTTTGGCGGCCGGCGCGCTTACCACAACGTATACGGCGTCGCAGGGCCTGCTGCTCATGATACCCAATATGTATAAAATGGCGGGCGAGAATTTGCCCTGCGTCATCCATGTTTCAGCCCGGGCGCTTGCCACGCACGCCCTATCTATCTTCGGCGACCAATCGGATATCTATGCCTGCCGCCAGACCGGCTTTGCCATGCTGGCTTCTTCGAGCGTGCAGGAGGTCATGGATCTGGGCGCTGTGGCCCATCTTGCCGCTATCAAGGGCCGCGTGCCCTTTTTGCACTTCTTCGACGGCTTCCGCACGTCGCACGAGGTGGATAAAATAGAAACGTGGGATTATAGCGATCTGGCCGATATGCTCGATTGGAACGCAGTGGCCGCCTTCCGCGAAAACGCCCTCAACCCCAACCACCCGGTGCAGCGCGGCACGGCGCAGAACCCCGATATCTTCTTCCAGGCGCGCGAAGCCTCCAATGTCTTCTACGACGCGCTGCCCGCCACTGTGGAAGAATATATGGATAAGGTAAACGCCAAGCTGGGCACCGATTATAAGCCCTTCAACTACTACGGCGCGCCCGATGCCGAGCACATCATCGTGGCCATGGGCAGCGTCTGCGGCGCGATTGAAGAAACAGTCGACTACCTCAACGCCAACGGCGGCAAGGTCGGCCTTGTCAAGGTTCGCCTCTACCGTCCCTTCTGCGCCGATAAGTTTGTGGCGGCCATTCCCGCGTCGGTCAAGTCTGTCACCGTGCTCGACAGAACCAAGGAGCCCGGCTCCCTCGGCGAGCCGCTGTACCTCGACGTGGCGCTGGCTCTGCGCGGCACCGCCTTTGCCTCCACGCCCCTCTACGCGGGCCGCTACGGTTTGGGCAGCAAGGATACCCAGCCCGCCGATATCTTCGCCGTGTATAAAAACGCGCAAACCGGCCTAAAGCCGCGCTTTACTATTTCCATCAACGACGACGTCACGGGCCTTAGCCTGCCGGTGGACGAAAACCCCGATGTTTCCCCAGCCGGCACAACAAGCTGCAAGTTCTGGGGCCTTGGCGCCGACGGCACGGTGGGCGCCAACAAAAACTCCATCAAGATCATTGGCGACCACACCGATCTGTACGCGCAGGCATATTTCAGCTACGATTCCAAAAAGAGCGGCGGCGTTACCGTTTCGCACCTGCGCTTTGGCAAAAGCATCATCAAGAGCACCTATCTGATCAACAAGGCCGATTTTGTGGCCTGCCACAACCCCAGCTACGTCACCAAATACGATATGGTGGGCGACCTCAAAAAAGGCGGCACTTTCCTGCTCAACGCCCCGTGGAGCGACGCCGAGCTCGAAGATCGCCTGCCCGGCAGCGTGCGCAAATATATCGCCGATAACGATATCAAGCTCTGCGTTATCGACGCTATTGCCATCGGCAGGGAGCTGGGCCTCGGCGGGCGCATCAACACCGTATTGCAGGCGGCTTTCTTTAAGCTGGCGGGCATTATTCCGATCGACGACGCCGTTAAATTCATGAAGGACGCCGCCACCAAAAGCTACGGCAGTAAGGGCGACGCCGTTGTGAAGATGAACCACGACGCCATCGACCGCGGTGTGAACGGCTTCCGCGTGGTCGACGTACCCGCTGGCTGGAAGAATGCGAGCGGCGACCTCGAAACATTTGTGGCCGAGGGGGAAGATGTGGAGCTCGTGGGATATATCAACGATATCCAGGTTCCCGTCAACGCTCAAAAGGGCGATACCCTGCCCGTTTCCGCCTTTGCCGGCCGCGAGAACGGCACCTTCCCGCTTGGCAGCTCGGCCTTTGAGAAGCGCGGCATCGCCGTGGATGTGCCGTCGTGGAAGCCGGAAAACTGCATCCAGTGCAACTTCTGCTCTTACGTTTGCCCCCACGCCGTCATTCGGCCCTATGTGATGACACAGGCAGAATGCGACGCCGCGCCCTCCGGCGTAAAATGTGCCGACGCCACAGGCTTGCCCGGTCTCAAAATGACCATGGCCGTTTCGGCGCTCGATTGCACCGGCTGCGGCAGCTGCGCCAATGTCTGCCCGGGCAGAAAGGGCGAAAAAGCGCTTGTCATGAAGCCGCTGGAATCGCAACTCGAGCAGCAGAACGTGTTTGCCTACTGCTTCGACCTGCCCGAAAAGCCCGAGGTGGCCGAAAAATTCAAACCCTCCACCGTGAAGGGTAGCCAGTTCAACCAGCCCATGCTGGAATTCTCGGGCGCGTGCGCCGGCTGCGGCGAAACGCCCTACGCCAAACTGGTCACGCAGCTCTTTGGCGAGCGCATGTATATCGCCAACGCCACCGGCTGCTCGTCCATCTGGGGCGGCTCGGCGCCGTCGACGCCCTACTGCAAGAGCAAGAAGGGTACGGGGCCCGCATGGGCAAACTCGCTGTTTGAGGATAACGCCGAGTACGGCTACGGTATGTATCTGGGCCAGCGCTCAATCCGCAACAAACTGGCTGAGAAGACCCGCGCGCTGATTGCCGTCGACTACACCTTCCCCGCCCTCAAAGAGGCCGCGCAGCAGTGGCTGGACACGATGGACGACGGCGCAGCCAACGAGGCGGCAACAAAGTATTATATTGCCTGCCTTGAGGAATGTATCGTCCCGATGGACGATAATATCGCCTTCTTAAAGACAAAGCCCTTTCCCGGCTGGGAGGAGATGCTCGAGCAATCTCTGAAGGCCAAAGAAGCCGGCGGGACGATTTGCATCTGCGACGCCTGCCAGTTGTGTGAGCAGATTCTCGCCGAGAAAGATTACCTCGCCAAAAAGAGCGTGTGGATCTTTGGCGGTGACGGCTGGGCCTACGATATCGGCTTCGGCGGGCTCGACCACGTCATCGCCTCGGGCGAGGACGTCAACATTTTTGTGTTCGATACCGAGGTGTACTCCAACACCGGCGGGCAATCGTCCAAATCCACGCCTACCGGCGCCGTGGCGCAGTTCGCCGCCGCCGGCAAGGAGGTCAAGAAAAAAGACCTCGCCGCCATCGCCATGAGCTACGGCTATGTGTATGTGGCGCAGGTGGGTCAGGGCAGCGACTATAACCAGCTGATGAAAGCGCTCACCGAGGCCGAAAGCTATAAAGGCCCGTCCATCGTCATTGCCTACGCGCCCTGCATCAACCACGGCATCAAGGCCGGTATGAGCAAGGCTCAAACCGAGATCAAAGACGCGGTGGACGCCGGCTACTGGCACCTCTTCCGCTTCGACCCGCGCAGGAAGGCCGAGGGCAAGAACCCCTTCCAGCTCGACAGCAAAGCCCCCACGCAGAGCTACCGCCAGTTTATCGAGCGCGAGGTGCGCTACTCCAGTCTGTTGCGCACCTTCCCCGAGCGCGCCGGCGAGCTGTTCGAAAAGGCCGACACCATCGCCAAGGATAAATACGAGCAC
>QMCE01001783.1_pt1 | contig 11899 bp, 6 predicted proteins | sample 1821851 | NCBI WGS metagenome assembly QMCE01 (sample SAMN09453174, study PRJNA476694) | Termite gut metagenome, whole genome shotgun sequencing project. | isolation source: worker | host: Odontotermes sp. | place: South Africa:Pretoria | collected 2016-01-28
ATTTTGCGGTATCTTTTCCGGAATTTCCGTCCAAACCGCCATTTGGAATTCGGCACATGGAAGGGGAACGGCGTGCGGCGCGTCCTTGAGGAATGCGGGAACGCTTCCGTGTGGACCGTCAATCTGTGGGAAGGGGAAGACAGGCCGGATGGGACATGGGCTTATGGAGAGAATTATAAGGATGAGGATATTGCCGTTGTCGGCGCGGAATTCGAGGGCGAGTACATCAGAACCGATGCCGGCGTCATGATAGGAATCGAGTATCTGAAGGCCGGACTGGGCAGTCGCGTCAGTCAAATCTATTCCGACAGCAGATTATGGAACGATTCGGCTTATCCTGACGGTTTTTTTGACTCGGTCTTTGTCGATGGCAGTCATGACGCGGACACGGCCCGTTCGGATGTATGCAAGGCGTTGCGCCTGCTCCGCCCGGGAGGCTTGTTGCTTCTGCATGATTTCTGTCCGCGCCCCGAGGAGTATTCGCGCTTTCCCAGCACCGTCGGCATAACCAACATGGTCGCCGAAGAAATCGGGAACATCGCCATGATGTGTTCCGATTTTTTCTGGATCGAGGATACGTGGCTGTTTTGCGGAATTCGAAGTGAAAACCGACAGGCCATGTGCATGACAGCGACTTGAACGGAGAATGAAGCGATGGCTCTTGATTTTAAAGATTGTTTTAACTGTACCTCACTCTTTGGTGATAATTTCTGACCATATTCAAGGTCGATCACTGATATATCTGCTCCTATTGTAAACAGTCGAATTTACAATTATGCTTTACGATATTTACATAATAATTCTACGACAGGCGATCTCTGTTAAAAATCCCCGGTCGAAAGAATATACTACTCCCCCGCCTGTGCTTTCGCCGCCGCAACAAACGCCACGAACAACGGATGGGGATTACGCACAGTACTTTTATACTCCGGATGATACTGCACACCGACAAACCACGGATGCTCCTCCAATTCAACGACCTCGACCAATCCTGTCTCCGGATTTACTCCCACAGGCCGCAGACCAGCCTTCGCAAACTCCTCGGCATAAGCGCTATTGAACTCATAACGATGCCTGTGGCGCTCCTCGATCAGCTCTCTGCCATATGCTTTTGCCGACTTCGACCCCTTCTCGAGCTCACACGGATATGCTCCGAGACGCATTGTGCCACCCTTTTCGGTTACTCCTTTTTGCTCCTCCATAAGATCGATTACCGGTGCCGATGTTGCCCCCATCTCGGTGGAATTGGCATCTTTATGACCCAACACATTGCGCGCAAATTCGATCACCGCGCACTGCATCCCGAGGCAAATACCCATAAACGGCAACTTGTTCTCGCGCGCCCATCGCACCGCAGCGATCTTGCCCTCCACTCCGCGATGCCCGAATCCGGGTGCCACCAATATGGCATCGAGCCCCTTCATCTGCGTCTCGACATTCGCCTGGTCGATCTTCTCGGAGTTGATCCAATGCAGCTTGACCTTCACATCGTTGGCCGCCCCCGCATGCACGAACGCCTCCACAATGCTCTTGTACGCATCAGGCAACGCCGTATATTTGCCAATCAGCCCCACATGTACCGTCTTAGGTGCATTTTTCACCTTATCGACAAATTCGCGCCACTTGACCAGATCTTGCTCGGGATTATTATGGTGCGGCAGATTCAGCTTATCGAGCGTCACCCTGTCGAAATCCTGCGCAAGCAACTTCAGGGGCACTTCGTAGATCGTCGGCACATCGATGCTCTCAACCACGGCATTGGGTTCGACATTACAGAACAGCGCGACCTTGCGCCGCAGCTCCATCGACAGATGCTTCTCAGTGCGTAGAACAAGGATATCGGGCTGCAATCCATTTTCGAGCAGCAGTTTCACTGAGTGCTGTGTCGGCTTTGTTTTCAGTTCGCCGCTCGCTGCCAGGTACGGAATCAACGTCAGATGTATGACCGCCGTGTTCCCTGCGCCGAGTTCGTAGCGCATCTGACGCACAGCCTCGATATAGGGCAGCGACTCGATATCGCCCACAGTACCCCCGATCTCGGTAATGATAACGTCGTATAACTTCTTGGCGCTGAGCAGTTTAATGCGTCGCTTGATCTCGTCTGTAATGTGCGGGATCACCTGCACCGTCTTGCCCAGAAACTCACCGCGCCGCTCTTTTTCGATCACACTGCGATAGATCCTGCCCGTAGTGACATTATTTGCGCGCGAGGTTTGCATCGACGTAAAGCGCTCATAATGACCGAGATCGAGGTCGGTCTCTGCACCATCTTCCGTAACATAGCACTCGCCATGCTCGTATGGATTCAGCGTCCCCGGATCGACATTTATATATGGATCCAGCTTCTGATTTATGACCGAATAGCCGCGCGCCTGCAACAACCTGGCGAGCGAGGCCGCAATAATACCCTTACCAAGTGACGAAGCCACACCGCCCGTCACGAATATATATTTTGGAGTTTTCATTGTCTCAGTTATAGGTTGAAACCCCGCAATTTGATCGCGGCAACTTTCAGTTTATATAAACTTCCGAATCGCCGCATTGTGGAGATTATGTTTTTAATATTCCAGTTAACGGTTAACTTCCCGCATTTTATTTCGCCTACTTTCAGTTTCTATAAACTTCTGAATAACAGCAATATTTCGATATTTGACTTTATCATGTCAAGCAAAGAAAATTGATCTTTCAATCAAACCCATGACTTTTAAGCATTGCGGCTTAATTCCATAGAAGAATCCCATTTTTCGATAAAACTTTCAGTGCATGTGCATATTTCCATAGAATAATTTCCTCACTCCAATTAAACCCATGACTTTGTTTAATTCCATAGAAAAATCTTATCTTCAATCAAGCCAATCCACTTTCAATGCACGGTGGTTTAGTTCCATAGAAATTTCATCCTTCCAGTCAAACCCACATACACTTTCAGTGTATGGCGCCTTATTCCTGATTGCCCTGGTTATCAATAAGTTGTATTTTGCGAGCAAGTTCATCCATCTCGGCACGCAGGCGCTGTATCTTATCCTCCACACCCTTACGCAACGCCTCGGCGCCCTTCGAGTTCGCGAAAAATCCGATATTGTTCTCCAGCGTTGCAATATCTGCCTCCAATTGGCGTACCTTATTATATAGACGCCCTCGATCGTTGGTCGAAACGGGCTTGTCGGAGCCTCCTCGCGTCCTGTTGCCACGCACCTGTGCGAATAGCTTGTCCATCGCAACCTTATACTCTTTCTGCACCGCATCCTTCTGCTTGATGGGTACATGCCCGGTCTCGCTCCAACGGCGCTGGAATTCCTTGATCGCGTCGAAATCGGCATTCTCGACGGCCTTTATCTCTTCTATCAACTCTTGCTTGCGGAGCAGATTGCCCTCCTGCTCCCCACCCTGCTCGGCAAAATGGGCCGACTTGCGCTCGAAAAATTTATCCGCCGCTGCCCGGAACCGCTTCCATATAGCGTCGCTATGCCGCCGCGCCACGGGCCCGACCTGCTTCCATTGCTTCTGGAGCTCAATCAGGGCGTCCGTCGCCGCCTTCCAGTCCTCACTGTCCTGCAACGACTCGGCCGCCTCGCACAACTCTTTCTTCAGCTCGAGGTTACGATCCATATCCTCCTTCAACCCGGAATAGAACTCGCGCTTCTTCTCGAAAAAGAGGTCGCACGCATGCCTGAAACGCTCATACACCTTGGCATTGTCGCGCTTCGTGGCAAAACCTATCGTCTTCCAGACCTTCTGCAACTCGAGCAGCTCCGCCGACACCTTATCCCACTCCTTGCGCGAAGTGTAGGTATTCTCAGACAACGCCTCGGCCCTGTTACAAAGCTCGTTTTTGAGCTCCAGATTGGCCATCTGCTCCTGCTTGATGCGCTCGAAATGATCCTGATGCGCCTTGTTCACACGCGCACTGGCATCGCGGAATCGTTCCCACAGCGCCTCCTTGACCTCCACAGGCACAGGCCCCGTCTCCCTCCATTGGTCGTGGAGCCTCTGCAACTCCTGCAAAGCTGCGACCACAGGTCCCTCGGAATCAGCCAACTTCTCGGCCTGCTCCGCAAGCTCGGTCTTGACCTCCAGATTACGACGCAAATCGAGATCGCGCAACTCCTTGTTGATCTTTACATAGTCGTAGAAATTCTCGACATGCAGATGATACGTCTCCCACAGATCCTTCACCGCCGCCGCCGGCACAGAGCCCGCCTCTTTCCATCGCGTCTGCAACTCGCGGAACGTGTTGAACGTCTGCCCCAGCGTCTCGTTGCCATTGACCAATTCTTTCAGCTCCTCGATAATCTGGAGGCGCACTTTCAGGTTCTCCTCCTGCGACTGCTGTTGGGCCGCGGAGTGCTCGTTGCGACGACGCCGATAGTCGTTATACAGCTCCTTGAAGCGCAATTCCTGCGGATCTTCGGCGGCCACGAACTCCTCCTGCGACCCACCTTGGGCCACAAAAGCGTCGCGCGCAGCCTCGTTCTCGGCGCGGTGTAGTTTATAAAATGCCGTTTTCAGGGCCTCGGCCTCGTTACGGATGGCCTGTGTGGGTTCCTCGGGTAGCAATTGCGCGAGCATATCGGTAAGCTCGGCCTTTGTCTTACCTGTCAATGGATCGGTAGAAGGGTTTAAATCGTTCATGGTTTCGAGATTTTGAAACACTTAAGCTACAAATGTACACATTTTTTCGTATACCTGCATACCGAATATCTCGAAAATGTATATTTATTCTCCGCTGAAACTTGACTATAAATCACTATCTTTGCGCAACTACATATAAAAACCTAACAAGAAAATGATCATCTTAGTTCTCAATTGCGGCAGTTCGTCGATCAAGTATCAGGTTATCGACATGCACTCTGTCGAAGATAACACGCTGCTGGCCAAGGGCCTCGTAGAGCGCATCGGGCTTCAGGACGCAGTGCTGACCCACAAACCTGAGGGTCGCGACAAGTTCGAGGCCACGCTCCCCATCCCCGACCATACGGTGGGTATTAACAAGGTACTCGAAATCCTGATCGACCCCAAGCACGGCGTTCTGAAGAGCCTCGACAAGCTCGATGCAGTGGGTAACCGTGTGGCTCACGGAGGCGAGTATTTCTCAGACAGCGCCATTGTCGACGACAACGTTATCGCAAAGATCGAAAGCTGCTTCGAGCTCGCACCGCTGCACAATCCCGCCAATATGAAAGGTATCGCAGCCGTGCGCGAGCTTATGCCTGCACTGCCCCAGGTAGCCACGTTCGACACGTCATTCCACCACACCATTCCGGCCAAGAACTACCTCTATGCCCTGCCATACAGTTATTACGAGGAGGATCGGGTGCGCAAATACGGCTTCCACGGCACGAGCCACAGTTTCGTCGCCAAGCGTGCATGCGCAATGACGGGGCTCGATATCGCGAAGTCGAAGGTCATCACATGCCATATCGGTAACGGCGCATCGATCACGGCTATCCTGAACGGCAAGTCGCTCGACACCTCGATGGGCTTCACGCCGGTCGACGGCCTCGTGATGGGTACGCGTTGCGGCGAGGTCGACCCGGGAGCAATCCTCTATATCGGCGAAAAAAAGGGCCTCGACTACGCCGGACTGCGCAATATGATCAACAAGGATGCCGGTGTGCTGGGTGTCTCGGGGTTGTCATTCGACATGAGAGATATCGAAAAAGGTGTCGCCGAGGGTAACGAGCGTGCAACGGTGGCGTTCGATATGTACAACGAGCGCATCCGCAAGTTCGTGGGCGGCTATGCGGCCAAGATGGGCGGCGTCGACCTGATCGTCTTCACGGGCGGCGTAGGCGAAAATGGCCCCACAACGCGCGAGAGTGTGTGCGAGGGTCTCGAATTTATGGGTGTGGAGTTCGACAACGAGGCCAATGCAGGCGTGAGAGGCAAAGACAAGGTGCTCTCTAAAACATCGTCGCGCGTGAAAGTGGCCGTAGTGACCACCAATGAGGAGCTGGTTATCGCACAGGACACTTACAGGCTGGTGAAGTAGCGCAGCCTGTGCACGACAGTACGACGACCATTGGGGGTGGCGACAGGCTCTAAAGTTTCATGCACTTCGCTTGATTTTTACTCACGACCCCGGCTAATAGAAAATTGTTTTTCTCTCGCTCGCAGTCGTGTGATTGCGTAGTGGCTGTAGCCTAACCGTGTGCATATATCTCGATCTCATAGTGGCAACTGAGCCGCCGTCCTGCATGTAGTCCAACCGGTGTCAATGCACCTTTTTCATCATGTCATGCAATAACGACACTCATACCTACAAACTACTAAAGCCACCCCGAAAGGGTGGCTTTAGTAGTTGAAAAAAATGGCCGTTTACTTTATTTATGATCTTGCTTTGGCTAATACCTAAAGGTCTCTCGCGTTATGGTGATTTTAGGGCGAAATACTTGAACTAAAACTTTATGAAACATGCCTTAATACATTGATAACCTTTAAAAATACCCTAAACATCCTACTAAAGCAAGTAATCAACCCCCATGTTTTATCTGTATTTTCAGGGCGAAATATTTAAACTAAAGAATCATAAAATATATCTTAATGCATTGACAATATTCACAAATCACACATCTCGTTAATACGACCTCGCCCTGCCTCTCCCTTCGAATTCGATCCTGTCGGGATATACCGACACTACCCCGTAGGCATTGGCATCCTCGGTTTCTACCATCCCCTCGGTCGTGATAAATGGAATGCCGCCACGAACCTCAAACGCCCCCGAATGATGATGCCCGCTGATCACTCCCCTCACGATCGTCGAATATCGCGACAATAGCTCCAGCACCTCCACATCGTCCAACGCCGTGAGGCCGCGAACTCCGCACAGAGGATGGTGCGAAAACAGCAACACATTCATCTCGCGCCGTTCGGCTTTCTTCAGTTCCCGCTCCAGCCATCGCCTCTGCTTCGCCCCCACCCCGCCATTATAATCGGCACCGTTGGGACGATTTTCATACTTTATCTTTCGCAGCATGAGGGTCAACTCCGAGCCATTACGCATATTCGAGTACGACGCTATTTCATTGGTATTAAGAACAATAAAGCGCCATCCACCCTCAGAAAAAGCGTAATACGACGCCGGCATACCGAGCATCCCATACAGCCATCCATTATCCTGCACATCTCCGTAATCATGGTTGCCAGTGGTGTTGTAAACTCCATTCTCTAGCTTCGCCAGTCGCGCGAGCACCGGCTCCAGATTACGCGACGCATCGCGATCGACCAGGTCGCCCAAATTGACCGTAAATCGCACTCCCTCGGCATTCAACTCCTCGACGGCTTCTTCCAGTTTTTGGAGTGAATTTCTGTAATACCTGCTTCCGGAACTCGCGGCGTCGCAATATTGTATATCGGCAATCACCCCGAATTTGAGAGGTTCCATCGCCAAAGCACCGCACAACGCGACCAATTGCAATGCCGCCATTAATACCGCCCGTTTCACTCTTCCAGAATTTTTTTCAGATACTCGCCCGTGGCACTCTCCCGATTCGCGGCGATCTGCTCTGGGGTACCGGTAGCCATGACTCGACCACCTCCCGCACCACCCTCGGGACCCATATCTATGATCCAGTCAGCGACCTTTATAACGTCCAGATTATGTTCGATCACTATCACCGAATTACCGCGATCGACCAGCCTCTGCAACACCTCTAAAAGCTGCCGCACATCCTCGAAATGTAGCCCGGTGGTCGGTTCGTCCAATATATATAGTGTACTCCCCGTGTCGCGCTTGGCCAGTTCTCCCGACAACTTGATGCGCTGGCTCTCGCCGCCCGACAGCGTCGTACACGGCTGCCCGAGGGTCAGATATCCCAACCCCACATCCTGAATAGCCTTCAGTTTTTGGTGTATCGCAGGGATATTCCCGAAGAACTCGACTGCCTTGTCGACCGTCATGTCGAGCACCTCGCCGATATTCTTACCTTTGTACTTAACCTCCAGAGTTTCACGGTTATAGCGCTTGCCGCCACACACCTTACAGCGCACATAAACATCGGGCAGGAAGTTCATCTCGATCGTTTGCACCCCCGCGCCGCGACACTCCTCGCATCGCCCGCCCTTCACGTTGAATGAAAACCGTCCGGCAGAGAATCCGCGGATCTGGGCATCGGGGGTGCGTTCGAACAGCTTGCGGATATCACCGAAAACGTTTGCATAAGTGGCCGGATTACTGCGCGGCGTGCGTCCGATCGGCGACTGGTCGACCACCACCAACTTGTCGACATTGTCGATCCCCTCGATGGTGTCGTGGGGCAGCGGTTTGTCGTAAGAGCGATATAGATGCCTGCTCAGCGCGGGCTGCAACGTGTCGTTCACCAGTGTCGATTTGCCGCTCCCACTCACCCCCGTCACCGCCACCATCATGCCCAGCGGGAACTCCACATCGATATTTTTCAGGTTATTCCCTCGCGCGCCCACCACTTTCAGCGACTTGCCATTCCCCTTGCGGCGCTCCTTCGGAACCTCGATCCGCCGCCGCCCCGTGAGATAATCGGCTGTGAGTGTATTGGCTTTTTCGATCTGCTTCACACTACCTTTCGCCACGATCTCGCCGCCACGCACACCTGCCAAAGGCCCCACGTCGACCACAAAATCGGCATTGCGTATCATATCCTCGTCGTGCTCCACCACGATTACCGAGTTGCCAGCATCGCGCAACTCCTTCAGAGACGCTATCAGCTTGCGGTTGTCGCGCTGGTGCAGCCCTATCGACGGCTCGTCCAATATATATAGTACATTCACCAGTTTCGACCCGATCTGAGTCGCGAGCCTGATGCGCTGACTCTCGCCGCCCGACAGCGACCGCGACGCCCGACCCAACGCGAGATACCCCAGCCCAACATCTATCATAAACTGCAACCGCTCGCGGATCTCCTTCAGTACCTCGTGCGCAATGGCGGCCTCGTTCTTCGTCATCCGCTCCTCGAGGCCCGTCATCCACGCCGCCAACTCCTCGATGCTTATCTCCGACAGTTGGGCGATGTTCCGGCCGTCGATCCTGAACATCAACGACTCGCTCTTCAATCGCGACCCCCCGCACACACTGCACGGCTGACGCATCATGAACTGGTCGCGCCACTTCGCGCCACCCTCCTCCTCGTTCTCGATATATTCCGCCAGTCCGTCCCACGATACCAGTCGCCCTTCGAACGTCAGCGGCTCGGGGTCGCCATAAAGAATGGCGTTCATAGCCCCCTCCGAGAGGCTCGCTATCGGATCATCGACCGAAAAATCATACCTCTTGCCCAAAGCCTCCATCAGCGGGACCAACCCCTTGGCCAACGGCGCGATAGCCCCCGTACGAATGCTTTTCTTCGAATCAGGCACTATGCGCGACATGTCGAAAACAGCCTCCTCACCCAGTCCGTTACAATGCGGACACGCCCCGAGCGGCGAATTGAACGAAAAAGTATGCGGCGCCGGATCGTTGAACGCCACTCCGCTCGTCGGACACATTAGATGACGCGAATAATGGCGCACCGAATCGGCCTCGTAGTCATACAGCATCATCGTTCCCTTGCCCTGCCGAAGCGCCTCCCGGAGACTTTTGAGCAGTCTTTCGTGGCTCTCTGGCTCGACCGTGAGGCGATCTATCACCAACTCTATATTATGAATCTTATAGCGATCGAGCTTCATCCCAGGCTCCAGTTCGACGATCTTGCCATCTATCCGCGCACGAATGTAGCCGCGCTTCACTGCGCTCTCGAAAAGCTCGCGATAGTGCCCCTTACGCCCTTGAACTAAAGGTGCAAGTATAGCCACTTTACTTCCTGAAAATCCGTCTGTTATAAGGTCTGCGATCTGCTTATCGGTGTAGTGCACCATCTGCTCGCCCGTGACAGGCGAATAGGCGCGACCGGCACGTGCAAAGAGGAGCCTCAAAAAGTCGTTCACCTCCGTCACCGTGCCCACCGTCGAGCGTGGATTGCGGTTAGTAGTCTTCTGCTCGATGGCCACCACGGGGCTCAGACCGGTGATTTTGTCGACATCGGGCCGTTCCATCGTGCCCACGAACTGCCTCGCATAGGCCGACAGAGTCTCCATATAGCGACGCTGACCCTCGGCATAAATAGTATCGAAAGCCAACGACGACTTACCCGACCCCGACAACCCCGTAATCACCACAAGGGCGTCGCGCGGTATCTCAAGGTCGATATTTTTGAGGTTATGAACCCTCGCACCAGTGATATTTATGCTGCTTTTACTCAATCTCTGAATCCTTTGTTGGGGATTTTTAGTGTCAATGTGCGGTCGTTGGTGTTCTTGTATGTGTAGTCGCGAATCCAGTGGTTAAGTTCGCGCAGGAGCTTGTATGTAGTGCCATGTGCCGCCGCAACTTCCGCCCATTTTATGTCTTTGCCCTTAACAGTAACACTATGATAATCAATCAATTGTGGGTAGTAATCCGAATCTTTTATTTCAAATCCATAGAGTTCCGGGTTCTCCATCAGCAACTTAAACGCCAATATGCGGAACACATAGCGCCGCGTCTCGTCGGGCAACCAGATGTCGTAATAGCTCTTACAGGGAGCTTGCGCGGTCATTCGCTTCGACACTCCGCCGTCCCCCAAATTATACGCCGCCGCCGCCAAAGTCCACGACCCGAAGCGCTGATGAGACTTCAACAAATGGTTCATAGCAACACGCGTAGATCGCTCTATATCATATCGTTCATCGACCTCGCTATTCACCTCCAGACCCCCTGCCCGACCTGTCTCAGGCATCAACTGCCATAGACCTGCAGCCTTCGCCGGCGACGAAATATTGGGATCCAATCCACTCTCGGCCATACACAGATAAAGGAAATCCTCGGGAACCCCCATATCTTTAAGTATGGGTTTAACTATTGATAGATAACGACGTGTATTCAAGAGAGTTATCATCGTGCGTGAGTGCATATTACACGTCACCAGCATCTCGCGCATAAGGCTCTCGCGGGTATCGTAATTATTCAGCGGCACACTCTCGCCCGCGAACGTCATAGCTCTGGGTAACACCGGGATCCTCACCTGTGACAACGCACTACCCTCGCCCTGCACCGTCGGAACAAATGCCTGCGACCACGCCGGAACAACGACCAAAAGTGCCAAAATCATAAAAATATATCTCATATCGTCCAAATTTTAACGCGTAAAGTTACTATTTATTCTATCTTTGTGCAAAAATTTCCCCAATTATGCTCGCAGGAACTCGCCACCGGCTTACCGTCAGCCGCATAAGCGACCACGGACTCTACCTCGCCGACGACGAGAACACCGAGGTGCTACTCCCAAATCGCTATGCCTCGCTCGAAAACCATGTGGGAGATGTGCTCGACGTCTTTGTCTACCACGACTCCGAGGATCGCCTTATCGCAACCACCGAGCAGCCGCACGGCATGGTGGGCCAGGTGGCATACCTCAAGGCTGTCGGCAAGACGACCCACGGTGCATTCCTCGACTGGGGTGTGACGGCCAAGGACCTTTTCCTGCCCAATCGCAACATGGTCGGCTACGTCGAACCGGGGCAGTCGTACATTGTATATATATACCGCGACTCGATCACCGGGCGCACGGTGGCGTCGATGGCCTTGCGCGGCTTTATCTCGAACGACGAATTGGCGTTGCAGCGCGGTCGGCAGGTCGATCTGATAGTTACACAGAGGCTCGACAAGGGTTGGCGCGTAGTGATCGACAATCGCCACTGGGGCATGATATATGACAACCAGATCTTCGGTCATATAGGCGTGGGAGTGCGCCTGACGGGCTTTGTGCGCCGTATTACCGACGATAACCGTGTCGATGTGAGCCTTCAGCAAGAGGGGTACGACGAAGTGCGCGCGGCGGCGGAGCGATTGCTCGGGCTACTGCGTTCTAACGACGGATTCCTCCCATTGCACGACGGTAGCGACCCGGCC
>QMCE01001784.1_pt1 | contig 11899 bp, 8 predicted proteins | sample 1821851 | NCBI WGS metagenome assembly QMCE01 (sample SAMN09453174, study PRJNA476694) | Termite gut metagenome, whole genome shotgun sequencing project. | isolation source: worker | host: Odontotermes sp. | place: South Africa:Pretoria | collected 2016-01-28
CCTTCCGGCGTGGAAAAGACCATCGACTGCCAGGGCACGACGGTCGCCCCCGGCTTTTTCGACACCCACTGCCACGTGGTGCTGGGCGATTTCACCCCACGCCAGAGCCAGTTGGGCTTCATCGAGAGCGCCCACCACGGCGGCGTGACCACCTTCATCTCCGCCGGCGAGGTCCACCTGCCCGGCCGCCCCACCGACCCGGCGGGCACCAAGGCCCTGGCCACCCTGGCCTACAAATCCTTTCAGAAGCTGCGCCCCGGCGGGGCCAAGGTTCTGGCCGGCGCCCTCATTCTGGAAAAGGGCCTGAAAGAGGAAGATTTCAAGGAACTGGCGGCGGAAGGGCTGAAGCTTGTGGGCGAAATCGGCCTGGGCTCGGTCAAGAACCCCGAAGAGGCCGCCCCGATGGTGGTCTGGGCCAAAAAGTACGGCTTCAAGGTCATGATGCACACGGGCGGAACCTCCATCCCCGGTTCCAGCACGGTCACGGCCGAACAGGTCATGGCCATCAATCCCGATGTGGTTTCCCACATCAACGGCGGCCCCACGGCGGTCTCCCCCGATGAAATCAAAAAGCTCGTCAACCAGACAACCCTGTGGCTGGAACTGGTTCACTGCGGCAACAACGTGGCCGCCAACATCGCCCTGGACGAAGCCAAAAAAGCGAAGGCCCTGGATCGCTTCATCATCGGCAACGACGCTCCATCCGGCACCGGCGTGGTGCCCCTGGGCATTTTGCGGATGATCACCCACGTGGCCTCCCTGGGCGGCGTGGACGCTCCCGTTGCCGTCTGCATGGCCACGGGCAACCCGGCCAAAGCTTATGGCCTCAACCGGGGCCTCATCGCCAAGGGCCGCGAGGCCGACCTCGTGGTCATGGACGCGCCGATGGGTTCCTACGGGAAAGACGCGCTTTCCGCCATGACCTGCGGCGACATCCCCGGCCTGGCCCTGGTTCTGGTGGACGGCAAGGTGACGGTGAACGTCAGCCGCAATACGCCGCCTGTTTCCAGAAAACCTATTGTCAGTTAGGGAGCGGCGCTCTTGAAATAGCAGGTCGAGCGCAGCGAGACTTCGCCCCGCGACTTGTTTTACCGCCAATATATTTGGACATCGGGCAAAAATGACATTTTTTGCCCGATTACGAGCCCTAAGACAAAGGGAGATATATGCATGAAAATAGATGTAAATAAATGTAAAGGCTGCGGCTGGTGCGCCAAGGATTGCCCGGTGGGGGCCATCGGCATGGTGGAGAAAAAAGCCTCGCTGGACGAATCGCTCTGCGTGGGCTGCCGGGTCTGCTTCCGGGTCTGCCGCTACGAGGCCGTGACCATGGAGCCGGTGAGCTTGGAAAAAACCCGCGAATGCGACCACTGCCCCATCAAGTGCCGCATCGGCGAGGGCAACCTGGGCGCCTGCCGCCGCTACAAGAATGAAAAGGGCGAAATCTACCGCCTGGACAAGCCTCTGACCTGCGAAGACGTGAAAGAATACGTCGTCCCCAGGGCCAGGGAGGAACTGCGCGAACCCGTGGTCACGGCCATCGGCGTGGGCACCACCTATCCCGACTGCCGCCCGGCCCCGGCCATCGTCCGCGAAACGCGCGGCGAGGTGGAAGTGGTCACCGTGGCCACCGAAGTGCCCTTGAGCTACAGCTCCTGCATCGTCAAAATTGATACGGACGTGAACCTGGGCGAGGAAGGCGCGGCCATCATTTTCGAGGGCCGGGAAGTGGGCATGCTGGAAACCGAACAGTACGGCTCCAAGATGCTCCACATCGGCGGGGTCAACCGCTTCACCCACGGCTCGGGCGGTTTCGCCGCCGTCAGGGCCGTCACCGAAATCATCAACCACCGCCCCGTCAAACTCCGGGTCAAGGACGGCGCGCGCCTGGAAATCAAAGTGGGCGAAGCGCCGATCATCAACGGCGAACCGGGCAAAAAAATGCGCGTGGGCTGCGGCAGCGCCACCACCGGCATTTTCGCCTCGCTCTTCAAGGAGGCCGCCGACGAGGTTCTGGTCCTGGATTCCCACATCACCGGGCAGTTCTCGCGCCACGTGGCCGGGCAGGAGGTGGGGGCCAAACCCACGGGCGTGGAAGTCATATTCCCCATGAGCACGCCGGGCCGCTATTTCGGCGACCACGGCGAAGGCTGGGGCGGCACTTCCATCACCGAACCCCAAAAGCTCGTAAAATCCATTGACATGAAGGTGGCCTGGCCCGGCATGACCATCCTCATCACCGAAACCACCGGGCAGAACGGGGCCATGTTCGAAGTGGCCGAAGGCGGCGCGCTCAAGGCCATAGCGCTCACGGACAAGGCCGAAGCGGTTTTAGAGGCCATCCGCGACACCTGCGGCCCCTCCCTGGTTTCGGCCATCTACACGGCCGGTTCCGGGGGCAGCGCCCGCGCCGGGGTCTGCCGTTATCCCATCAAGCTGACCCAGGCCGTCCACCAGAACAAGGTGGTGGTCACGGTGGGCGGCGTGCCGGCCTTCGTCCTTCCCGGCGGCGGCATAACCTTCTTCGTGGACGCGGGGCAGATCAAGCCCGGCTCCTTCAGTTGGACCCCCACCCCGGCCACCATCTGCCCCCTGGAATACACGATGGAGCTCAAGGACTACGAGGCAATGGGCGGCCACGTTGAAGCCATGAAACCCTTCCCGGCGAAAGAGCCTGGCGGAAAGCGCCTGTTGCGTAAGGACTAAAAACCGGTAGGCCTTGCAGCTTGACTTTTCGGGATTGCCTCCCATACCGTCATCCCGGCGAAAGCCGGGACCCATTGCCAGTAACCGGGTTATAGGCGAACGCCATGCGCCTGGAAATGGGTCCCGGCTTTCGCCGGGATGACGAGGAAAAGAAAAAGTACATGAAACAGTGTGCAACTTGCACAGAGGGCCGCAATGGTTGGTGAACTAGCGCAAATCAATGAAACCACTATCGCAGCGCAGTACGGCCCCATGCGCCTGAGCATCCAGGCCTGGGGCCGGAACGGGCCGGATGCGGCCCTGGCGATGGAGGCCGGAAAATACTCCTTCGGCCTCCTGCCCCGCCTGGTTCCGGCCAGGGACCTGTTCCGGCGGGACCTTTGCGACTTCGAGGCCCTGGAAGCCAACTATCAGGAGCCCCTTTTCAACGCCATGATAAGGGCCGCGAAAATGAGCGGCCACCGGGACCTGGGCCCTATGGCCGCCGTGGCCGGGGTCGTGGCCGAAACCGTCATGGATTTTCTGCGGGAAGCCGGGGCGGTCAAAGCCATTGTGGAAAACGGCGGGGACCTGGCCATCCATCTGGACCCCGGCCAGACCGCCGCCGTGGGGGTGAGGCTCGGCCTGCGCGAAATCGGCCCCTCCCGCAAACTGATTTTATCCGGCGACCTTCAGTCCTCCTGGGGCGTATGCTCCAGCGGCCTGGGGGGCCGCAGCCTCACCAGAGGCATAGCCGATACGGCCCTGTGCGTGGCCGCTTCCGCCGCAATGGCCGATGCGGCGGCCACGGCCCTGGGCAACGAAGCGACGGTGGATTCCCCGGCCATAAAACAGACGCCGGCGGAAATTTTGCGCGAAGACACCGATATCCGGGGCCTGTATGTGACGGAATCGGTGGGGGAGCTAGCTCCAGATGAAATCGGCGCGGCTCTGGAGCGGGGGCTCGCCTACGCCCACAGGCTGGTTGATTCGCAAATGATTTTGGGCGCCCTGATTTCTTTGGGCGGCCAGGTGAGACTGACCGACAATTTTGCGCGCAATATTGCGCAACTTATACATATATGAGGTACAACATGAAAGCGGGATTCATCGGGCTGGGCGCCATGGGGCGGCCTATGGCCAAAAGACTTAGGGCGGCCGGTTTCGACCTGGCCGTGTTCGATCTGTCGGCGGAGGCGGTCGCGGAAATGGCGGCCCTGGGGGCCGTGCCCAAAGACAATCCGTCCCTGGTGGCCGAGGTCTCCGACGTCGTCTGCACCAGCCTGCCCAATTCGGCCATTTTGAGGAGCGTCATTTTGGGGGAGGGCGGCGTTTTGAAAAGCCTCCGCCCCGGTTCCCTGATCATCGACCTCTCTTCGGTGGAGCCCCAGGTGAGCCGCCAGCTGGCGGAAGCGGCCCGCGACAAAGGATCGGCCATGATCGACGCCCCCGTCTCCGGCGGGGTGAGCGGGGCGGAATCCGGCGCCCTCACCATCATGGTGGGCGCTTCCGACGATGAATTCGAAAAGGCCCGGCCCGTTCTGAACCATTTGGGCCAGAAGATCTACCACGTGGGCGGGGTCGGCTCCGGCCAGGCCATCAAATTGGTCAACAACCTTCTTTTGGGGGTCAACATGGCCGCCGCGTCCGAGGCCCTCACTCTGGGCGCCAAGCTGGGCCTGAATCCCGACGCCATGCTGGACATCATCAGCCAGAGTTCCGGCTCCAGCTACGCCGTCACGGCCAAGGCCAAAAATTTCATAGTGAAAGGCAATTTCGCCCCCGGCTTCGCCGTGGACTTGCAGTATAAGGACCTGGGCCTGGCCATTTCCACGGCCCAGTCCCTCTCCGTCCCCCTTCCCATCGGAACCCTGGCCCAGCAGATCTTTGAAATCGCCAAAGCTCGCGGCCAGGGCCGGGAGGACATTTCCTCGGTGGTCAAATTTTACGAAGAGCTGGCCCACACGGAGGTTCGGTCAAAATCATGAAAGATATCGACGCGCTGGTTAAAGAAAAGGGCCTGACTTACGGCCAGTTGACCTTCGGCGACATCTGCCGCCTGGCTCAGGATGCGGGCGTGAGCGCGGGGGAAATGGCCGTCCTGGAAGCGGCCAGGGCCAACAACATCAGCGAGGAAGAGGTGGGCGAGGCTCTGTGGCGCGAGTTCGAACACAACCTTCTGGCCCTGGAAAAGGGTTTGGAGGCCGATGGCCGCAGCTTCCTCTTCGGCCAGACGGCCTTTGAGCTGTCGCAAGCGGACGTGCCGCCCCTGGCGGCCACGCCCCTTCTGGACAAGGCCGTGAAGTACACCCTGGCCACCCAGGTGGGAAACCACTGCGTGGGCCTGCGCCCCTGCGCGGGCACGGGGGATTCCTGCCCCTACGCCGGCATGGCCAGGGCCATGAAAGAGGAAGTGGCCGATAAGAAACTGGTGGTTCGGGCTCTGGCGATCATGATGAAAATCGGGGTGCTCTTCCGCGTGGCCAAAACCGGCACGGGCTGCAACCTGGAGGGCTTCGGGGCCGGGGCGGCCGGAAGCGCCGCCGCCTTCAGCGAAATTTTCGGCGGCGACCCGGAGATGACCCGGCGGGCCGTGGTCCTGGCCCTCTCCCCCACCATCGCCGTGCCCTGCACGCCGCGCGTCATGGTGCCGGGCCTCTGCGCCTCCCACATCGGCGGCGGCGTGATGATCGGCTGGCTTTCCGCCTGGATGAGCCGCTATTCCCGCCTGCCCGTCAACGTGCCGGTGGACCTCATGATCGCAATGGCGGCGGCGGTCCATCCGCTTTCGGCCAAAAACGTGGTGCCGGAAGTCATTAAATACATGGAGCCCTACTTCAAGGTCAACGACAAGGTGGAAGCCTTCATGCCCGAAGAAGTGAAAGAGGCCGACAAAAAACGCCGGGCCGAAATAGGCGAGGAAGCCCGGAAAGAAGCGCGGCTCATGGCCCAAAAGGCCGCCTCCATCATCCGCCCCTTCGGCGAGGTGGTGGTGGGCGGCAGCAGCCAGGCCGTGGGCTCGCCGGCCAACACCGCCCGCCTGGCCCACGAACTGGCCAAAGGCAAAATCAGCAAAATACGCATCGAACTGTATCCAGAACTCTTCGCCCGCCGGGCCATCAACATTCCGGCCATCGTCATGGGCGGCGTGTACGGCCGTCCCACGGAGGACGGCGAGGCCTACGCCGCGGTCATGGACAGGGTGAAAGCCGAGGGCGTGGAAGTGGAAATCGTGGAAGTTCCCGATTACCAGATGCAAAGGGTGACGCTCACGGCCTCGGAGCGCAACTCCACGGTGTCCGCCCTGAACAGAGGCGGGGCGCGCCTGGTCCTTCTGGACGCCTCTCCCAGCCGCGAAGAAGCTTTGGCCGCCGCCCGGAAACTGGGCATCGTCGTCGTCGAAAAATAGAGAGGGAATTGAGTATGCAGGAAAAAACCATTAAGATAATTCAGGAAGACGACAAGGGCCTCAGGGCTTTTGAGGAAGCCTTCGGCGTTCCCATGCCCAAAGCGACCTCCAGCGGCGTTGAGAACCTCCCCGCCCCCTACCCCCGCGTGGTGGAAGGCGTGGAGCGCGGCGGCCACCGCATCTACGAACTGGCCAAAAAAGCCAAGGCCACCGGCATTCCCGTCATGAATCCCATTTTGGGCCGCAACAGCGCGGAGGAAACCTATAAGGAATCCCTGGAGATGTACGCGGCGGCCGAAAAGCTGGGGCTGGACATTTTCCATTTCGTCCACGCCGAGGCCACCCGCCACATCGATCCCCTGGCCGGGCGCGAGCTCATCGACCAGTCTCGGGGCAAGGGCGGAATAACCCCCCTGGGCGAACGGGAACTGGTGAAGCTGGGGGGCGGGGCGCGCCACCCCATGCGCATCAACGCCACCGGCGACACTCCCCACTATTCCATCTTGAACGCCCTGATCGCCGGTTTCGACGGCACGGACATCGGCCCGGTCATCCACGTCCACTTCGGCGGGCGCGGCGTGCACGACTACAAAACCAAGGTGCTGAACGGCTACAAGGCGCTTCAAATCTGCGCGGACAACAACATTTTCGTGCAGACCGATTCCCACAAGCACCTGAACAACCTGGACGGCACGGACGGCATGGCCCTGGCCATGTGCCTTCTGGCCGAAGGCCTGGCCGTTTTGGCCGGGCTCCCCAAAGAGCTTTCGGCCATCCAGATGAACGTGGCCGGCATCAACATCCTGGCCGACCTGGCCCTCATGCGGGCATTCAGGGAAACTTTGTGGAGCGGCTCCATCATCGTGGTGCCCGAAACCTTCCAGAACCCGCCGCCGGACCTCATCGCCGAATCGGCCCACTTCGCCCGCATGGCCGTGAGCGCGCGCCTGGGCGGCGCGGATTTCTTCCGCCCCAAGGCGGCCGAATCCGTGGGCATTCCCACCGGAGCCAGCATGGGCAAGGCCATCTGGGCGGCCCAGAACGTCTTTGAAAACACCGCCAAGGTGGAAATGCACGATCCCTATATCGACGCGCGCAAAGATGAAATTCTGCGGGAGACGATGGAAGTTTTGGGCCAAGTCCTGGGCCTCCCCTCCGCGCCCGCCCCTTCCGACGTCAACGAAAAATTCTGGCGCCGCTATGAGGCGGAAGAGCTGATCGACAGGATAGTCAACGCGGGCAAGGCCGGGATCATGGACGCGCCCAAGGCCGGCGGCTGGGATTTGAAACGCCACGTGCAGACCCACCGCGACGCGGACGGCATTCGCCGCTATCTGGACGGCTATTCGCCCCTGGGCCTCGATCCTGCCAAAGTGGCCGTCTCCAAAAGCGGCGTGAAGCCCATACTCGCCGTCAAACCCACCAGAAAGCAAAAAATCGTCCTGGCCACGGTGGGGGCCGACGCCCACGTGGCCGGGGTCAACTGGGCGCGTCAGGCCCTGGAGCAGGCCGGTTATGAAGTGGTCTTCCTGCGCGGCATGAACCTGCCGGAAACCGTGGCCGAAGTGGCCGCCGAAACCAAGGCCGATTTGATTGGCGTGAGCAACCTTCTGGGGCTGGGCCAGGAACTCTTCCCCCGCGTGGGCCAGCGTTTGAAAGAGCTGGGCCTTCGCGACGCGGTGGGCGTGATCGCGGGCGGCCGCATTGCGGAAAAAGAGGAAGAGCACGCCTATTACGACGATAAAATCAAAAACGAGGGCCCCGGCTTTTTGGGCGTGGACGCTTTCTTCGGGCCGGGCACGGAAGAGGCCGATTTTCTTGGTTATGTAGAGAAAGCTTTGAGTAAATAAAGGAAACGTGATTAATGAGGATTTTTGTTCTCTGGCGAGGCGCGAACATTTTTTAAGCGAGAGGATACTTAGACGTATTTCGAGCATTAAAAAATGTGAGCAACAAAGCCAGAGGCTTTACCATTAATCAGTCCTTACTAAGGAGAAGAGATATGTCGGAACAAAGAAGAATCCCCTGCGTCATCGCGCGCGGCGGCACCAGCAAAGGCATCTACATCAAGGAAAATCACCTGCCGCGCGACAGGGCCAAACGCGACGAGGCCATTTTGGCCGTTTTCGGCAGCCCCGACATCCGCCAGATAGACGGCCTGGGCGGGGCCGACCCCTTGACCAGCAAACTGGCCATCATCGGCCCGGCCACCCGCGACGACGCGGACGTGGATTACACCTTCGGCCAGGTGAGCTTCAAAGCGCCGGTGGTGGATTATTCCGGCAACTGCGGCAACATCTCCGCCGGGGTGGGTCCCTTCGCCATCGACGAGGCTATGGTGAAAGTCGCGGAACCCGTCACCACCGTGCGCATCCACAACACCAACACGGGGAAAATCCTCATCGCCGAAGTGCCGGTGAAAAACGGCTACGCGGCGGTGAACGGCGACGAAGCCATTGACGGCGTGCCCGGAACCGGGGCCAAAATCATGCTGGATTTCGCGGACACCAAAGGCTCGGCCACCGGCAAGCTCCTGCCCACCGGCAAAGTCAAGGAAATCCTCAAAACATCCGCCGGAGATTTTGAGGTTTCAATGGTGGATTGCGCCAACGCTATGGTCTTCGTCAAGGCGGAATCCGTGGGCCTCAAGGGCACGGAAGGCCCCCGCGAATTCGACGGCGACAAGGCTCTTCTGGAAAAGCTGGAAGCCATTCGCGGAGCCGCCGCCGTGGCTATGGGGCTGGCGAACAGCGCGGCGGAAGCTCTGGAAAAAAGCCCGGCCTTTCCCATGCTGGCCGTGGTCAGCCCTCCGGCGGATTATCAGTCCTACTCCACGGGCAAAACGGTTGCGGCCGGTTCCATATCCTTCGTGGCCCGCAACATGTTCATGCAGGTTCTGCACAAAACCTATGCCGGAACGGGCACTGTCTGCACCGGCGTGGCCGCTTCCATTCCCGGCACGGTAGTTGCTGAAGTGCGGGCCGAGCGTCCCTCCTGGGGCAACACCATCAACATCGGCCACCCCTGCGGCGTCATCGCCGTGGAGGCCGTGGTGGAAAACGGCGACGTGAAGCGGGCCGCTTTTTCGCGCACGGCCCGGCGCATCATGGAAGGCTACGTATTTGTTCGCTAAACATGTCTGAAACTTTTCTGATATACGATGTGGGCAGCACCTACAGCAAGGTCTCGGCCTTTCGCCTGACTAAAAGCGGCCTGGAATTTCTGGGCCGCGCTCAGCACCCGACGACTTTGCATGATATCGCCGAAGGCCTTCTGGCCGCCCGCAAAAACTTGGGCGAGACCCTCCAGCCAGAGCTTCAAAAGGCCATCACCCTGGCCTCCTCCAGCGCGGCCGGGGGCCTCCGCATGGCGGCTATGGGCTACATGCCCAAAGTCACGGCCAAGGCGGCCAAGGAAGTGGCCATGAACGCCGGGGCCAGGGTGCTGGAAGTGCTTTCCCACGACGAGCCGCCGGAATACCGGCTGGAAGTTTTGCGCGAAATCAGGCCGGACATCATCCTCCTGGCCGGAGGCACGGACGGCGGCGAAAGCGAATCCCTCTTGGAAAACGCGCGTCTCATCGTAAAGGCCCAAGTCGCCGCCAAGGTCATCCTGGCCGGGAATTCAGCGGCCCAGCCGGAAGCCGCGCGGATTCTGGACGAAGGGGGCGCGGCTTATGCGCGTGTGGGCAACGTCATGCCCACCATTCACGATCTGAATGTGAGACCGGCCCGCGCGGCCATCCACACGGAGTTCATCCGCCAAATCACCCGCGCCCCCGGCCTCGCCAAGCTGGCCGATATGGTGGACGACCGCGAAGTGGCTCCCACGCCCTCGGCCATTCTGATGGGCGCGGAGCTTTTGGCCTCCGGAACCTACGCCCAGGACGGCGTGGGCGGGCTTTTGATTCTGGACGTGGGCGGGGCCACCACCGACGTTCATTCGGTAATGCCGGAATTGAATTCCCTGAAACCGGAAGAGCGCGGCCTCGTCGTCAATAACGACAAACAGGCGGCCTTCCGCACGGTGGAGGGGAATCTGGGCCTGCGCGTCTCGGCCCGGGGAATACTGGAAACCGTGGGTCCGGCCGGGATTTTAGCCAAACGGGACAGCCTGCGCGGCGCGGCTTTTCAGGAAAACCCCGACGAAATTGAGCTCCTCACAGCCTATGCCGCCGAATTGGAACGCGATACCTCCCGGCTTCCGGCCTCTGAATGGGAAAAACAAATAGAGGAAGCCCTGGCCGCCTGCGCCCTGGAAGCGGCCCTCCGCCGCCACGCCGGATACTGGGTCACCGAATACAACCACGTCCTTGGCCTCCCGCCGGGCAGCCCGGTGGGCCGCGATCTCCGGCCGGTGAAATGGGTGGTGGGAGTGGGCGGATTTTTCAGCCACCGCCCGGTGGAAAGCGGCCTTAAAATCCTGAAAAGCGTTTTCGAAAATCCCGGCTATTCCCTGTTCCCGGAACAGCCCCAATTTCGCGTGGACCACGAATATATTTTGTACGCCGCAGGTCTTCTGGGCAAGAATCGTCCCGACCAGACCCTCGACTTTACAAAGCGTTATTTAGAAATGGACTGATTAATGGTTTTTTTGCCCGCTGGCTTTGTTGTGAAAAATTTTTAATGCTCGAAATATGTCCAAATATTCCTGCGCTTAAAAATTTTTCACGCCTCGCCAGCGAACAAAAAACCTCATTAATCACGATTCCTTAGAAATGGAGTAATATTATGACCCCCACCCAGACTTTGAGAAAACTGTTCAGCGAGAAAAAAATCATCGTCGCGCCGGGCGCCCACGACGTCCTCACCGCCCGCGTCATTGAAAAATGCGGCTTCGAGGCCGTCTACATGACCGGCTACGGCCAGGCCGCCAGCCACCTGGGGCGCCCGGACGTAGGGCTAATCTGCTTTTCGGAAATGCTGGACCGCGCCGCCAACATGGCCGACGCCGTGAGCGTTCCCGTCATAGCCGACGCGGACACGGGCTTCGGCAACGCCGTCACCACCATCCGCACCGTCCGCGCCTACCAGAGGGCCGGAGTGGCCGCCATTCAGTTGGAAGACCAGGTGGCGCCCAAACGCTGCGGCCACATGGCGGGCCGGGAAGTTATAGCCAAAGAGGAAATGGTGGGCAAGATAAAAGCGGCGGTGGACGCCCGCTTCGACCCCGATTTCATGATCATCGCCCGCACCGACGCCCGCACCGTCCACGGGCTGGAAGAAGCCTTAAGCCGCGCCCGGGCCTACGAGGAAGCCGGGGCCGACATAATCTTCGTGGAATCCCCCGAATCGGAAGAGGAAATGCGGGCCATCAACAAAACCATCACCAAAGCCCACACCCTGGCCAACATGGTGGAAGGCGGCCGCACGCCCCTCCTCCCCAATAAGCAGTTGGAAGAAATGGGCTACGGCCTCGTCATCTATCCCACGGCTTCCACCTACATCACCACGAAAGCCATGTTCGGCCTCATGAACACCCTCAAAGCCGAAGGCACCACCAAAAACATGATGGGCGACATGGTCACGTTCAGCGAATTTAACGAGCTTATCGGCCTGGGCGAAATCAACGCGCTCGGCGCCAAATACGGCAGGGCATAGCCCCGCACCCCCGGATGCTTCGCATCCGGTCTGTAGCGAGGGCCTTGGCTTCTCAAGCACTTAGGCCGCGGCATAATTTGATGGAATAAGGTCCGCACTTATCCATGCCGTGAATCGCCGACCAGCCAAGGAGAGTGCGGGAAATACTTTTCAAGATTAAACGCGGCGAGTTGTTTCGTGAGGGGAGCGAAGCGAGACGAGCGAA
>QMCE01002168.1_pt1 | contig 11896 bp, 14 predicted proteins | sample 1821851 | NCBI WGS metagenome assembly QMCE01 (sample SAMN09453174, study PRJNA476694) | Termite gut metagenome, whole genome shotgun sequencing project. | isolation source: worker | host: Odontotermes sp. | place: South Africa:Pretoria | collected 2016-01-28
GGCAACGCCCACTTCATCGCGGCGGAGCCCGCCTCCTGCCCCAGCTTTACGCGCGGCGTCTACGCCTACGATTTCTGCGACACGGGCTGCATCACGCCTCTCGCGAAGATGTATACCCTCGGCAGCGGCTTCATCCCGGCCCCGAACCACGCGGGCGGCCTTCGTTTCCACGGAATGTCGCCGATCCTCTCCAAGCTGTATCACGACGGCTACATGGAAGCGCGCGCCTACGAGCAGACGAACGTCTTTGAGGCGGCCCGCCTGTTCGCCCGCTGCGAGGGGACATTACCCGCCCCCGAATCCTCGCACGCCATCCGAGCCGCCATCGACGAGGCCATTAAATGCAAGGAGACCGGCGAAGCGAAGACGATCCTCTTCGGGCTCAGCGGTACGGGCTATTTCGATATGATGGCCTATGACAGATTCAATAACGGCCAGATGAGCGACTATATCCCGACGGACGCGGAGCTGCAGGCAAGCATCGATACGCTGCCCAAAGTGGGGCAATAAATAACCCGGCAACATAACAAAACCCCGCGTATCATTTGATATGCGGGGTTTTTCGGCATGGTGAGGGTTTTCCTTATTATTCGATCCAGCCCTTTAGCGCCTCGTGCGCAGCCCTGAGATTACCGGGAATATCGATCGACTGCGGGCATTTTTTTACGCAAGCGCCGCAGTCGGCGCAGTTGTCCGCCTGCCCGCCGCTCCGCCCCATAAGCATGTACGCGCGCTTGGGCTGGGCAAAATCGCCGAACATAGAGCCTTCGTTATAATTTAAAAACGTGCCGGGAATATTTACGCCCTTCGGACACGGCATACAGTATTCGCAGGCGGTGCACGGGATGGTGGCGTACCCTTCATACGCGGCTTTGGCGCGCGCGATTATTGCCTTTTCTTCGGTTGAAAGGCAGTGCGCTTTGGCGTCCGGCTGTGAAAAAATTCGGATATTCTCCATCAGCTGCTCCAGCGTCGTCATGCCGCTCAATATCGTGCTGACGGCCGGATAGTTCAGCAGATGGCGGAACGCCCATTCCGCGGGAGCGCGCTCAATCGGGTATTCGCCGTAGATGGCTTTTACGGCGTCCGGCGCGTTTGCCAAGCCTCCGCCTTTAAGCGGCTCCATGATGACCAGCCCGGCGCCCTTCTTTCCGGCGAGCGCTATGGCCTCCTCCGTAACCTCCTTATCGGAATCCAGCATGTTCTGCTGTACCTGGCACATGTCCCAATCGTAGTAGGCGAGTACGTCCTTAAAAGTGTCGATTTTACCGTGGAATGAATAGCCGATGGCCTTGATCAAGCCCTCTGAGCGGAATTTTTCGTATTCCTTTATGATTTCGCGGCGCTTTATCGCCTCCCAATCTCCCGCTGTGATGTTATGGATCAAATAGATATCTATATGATCGGTGCGCAGCTTTTTCAGCGTATTTTCAAGGTTGCGGCGGATATCATCCTGCGTTTTCATGAATGGGAAGAGCTGCTTGGTGGCGATTTTGACCTTATCGCGCAGCCCGTACGCCTCAAGCGCCTCGCCCAGCACCGCCTCGCTGTCGCGGTTATGATACGTGAGGGCGGTGTCGAAGTAATTGACGCCGCCTTCCGCAGCCGTTTTGATCAGCTCAAACGTCTTCTCCCTATCGACGCTCGCCGTGTTGTCGTCGTGGTAAACGCGGGGGAAGCGCATACATCCCATGCCGAGCGAGGAAACATTATAGCCGAGCTTGCCGAAAGTGCGGTAATTCATACTTCTTATTCCTTTCTGGAAGTGAAGATTAACTATATGGCAATTATATCCTATACAGAAGGGGTTGTCGATTATATTTATATAGCAGACAAGACCGCTCGAAGATAATTGACCATAACTCGAATCGAAAAAGTCCAAAATGATTGACAAAAAGGCTCTGTTTGCTAGAATGAAGACGTAGCAATACGGATTAAGGAGCGCGGTCATGCAAATAACAGTATCCGAATTAAAAGCAAACGTGGGGAAATATGTCGGCCTCGCGGAGCTGCAGGACGTGTTCATTACGAAACACGGCAAGCGGGTAGCGAAGCTCGTGAGCACGAAGATAGACCGTGCGGCGGCGATGCAATCGGTATTCGGCGCGATTCCGCCGGACGCGGACTTGGATAAGGCGAAAGCGGAGCGGCTGCTATGAAGGTTGTATTGGATACGAATGTTGTAATAGACGCCGTCGCGGCGCGGCAGCCGTTTAACGAAGCCGCCGAAGCGATATTGCGCATGGCGTCCGAAGGAAAGATTACCGCGTATCTGACCGCGAACAGCGTAACGGATATCTTTTACGTGGTTCGCAGAAGCTTGCCGGAAGCGAAAACGCGCGAAATCATCCGCTCGCTCCTCTATTCGCTCGACGTTATCGGCGTGAGCGGCGAGGAGTGCTGGGAGGCGCTGACCTTTCAGACGGAGGATTTTAAGGACGCGCTGGTCGCCGTGTGCGCCAAGAAGACGAACGCCGACTTTATCATTTCAAGGGACAAGGCGTTTTTGGCGTCCGGTTCGTCTGTACCCGCAATCGCGCCGCCTGATTTTTTAGCGAGTATAGCTATAGAGGGGAAGTCGGGTACATGAGAGACGATATACCCGAATTGTTGTTTTCAACGCGCGGGGATTTCCGCGCGTGGCTGGCGGAGCACGCCGAAACGAGCGCGGGCGTTTGGCTCGTGTTCGGTAAGACGAAGGCGGTCGCGACGCTGTCCTCGAACGACGCGCTGGAGGAGGCGCTGTGCTTTGGATGGATCGACGGGCAGATGAAGAGTATAGACGATACGAAATACCGCAAGTATTTCGCCAAGCGCCGTGCTGTAAGCGTATGGTCCGAAAAGAATAAAAAGCTGGCGGAGGCGCTTAGGGCAAAGGGGATCATGACGGCGCTGGGGGAGAGGGCCGTGGAGGAGGCGAAGAAGAATGGCGCGTGGGACGCGGCGAAAGCGGCTCCGGCGACGGACGGGCAGAAGGACGCGTTTGAGGCGAAGCTGAAGGGCATTTCGCCCGCGTATGAGAATTATCGCGATATGCCGCCGTCGGTTCAGCGGACGTATTTGAGGCGGTATCTTTCGTTTAAGAGCGAGGAAGCGCGTGAGCGGGATTTCGCGAAGATCGTCGAGAGGCTTAATGAGAATTTGCGGCCGATGTAGAGGCTTTTAGGAAAAGCTCTTGCGGCATAATAATGCGATAAATCGTACACAATATATTTCATAGTGATAAATACGCGGCATCAAGGCGCTACATTTAAGAGGGGTATACTATGACAGAAATAAAAGCTAAGCTGTCGCTTGACGCGACGAAGATCAAAATCATCGCGATTGTCCTCATGGTGTTTGACCATATCCATCAGATGTTCGCCCATGTTGGCGCTCCTATTTGGCTGACATGGCTCGGGCGGCCCGTTTTTGTGATGTTCCTGTTTGCCTCGGCGGATAGCTTCCATTACACGCGTGACCGCAAAAAATATCTGATAAGGCTGCTGCTCGCCTCGTGGTTCATGACGATTTTCAGCGTAGTTCTGCAAACCGTGATACTGCCAAATGACAATATCGCGCTGATGAACAACGCCTTCAAAACATTTTTCGTCGCCGGGCTATATATGCTTTTTTGGGATATATTGCGAAATGGCATCAAGGAAAAGCGCGCCGGGAAAATCATCGGCGCGATTCTGCTCTTCTTTGTGCCGGTATTGAGCGCGCTGCCCGGCCTTTGGGCAGCAAGCCTTGAAATCTCGCCGCCCTGGTTATTCCAGGTATTGCTTACGCTGACAAGCCTGATCCCCGATATCTTATTTGTAGAGGGCGGGCCGCTTTTAGTAGTGCTGGGCCTTGCGTTGTATGTGCTGAGAAAATGGCGCTGGGCGCAAATCGCGGCCGTGGCGGCGTATTCGCTTTTGCTGTTCGTTTCAAGCAGCGATCCGTCCAATCAATGGCTGATGATATTCGCGATCATTCCCATGCTGCTGTACAACGGCGAAAAAGGGCAGGGCATGAAACGCTTTTTCTACATCTTCTATCCAGCGCATATATACGCGCTCTATATTATCGCGACGCTGTGGGGTTGACGTATAAATAAAAATGTCTGCGGGAGCAATGAGAAACGTGGTATAATCCGTTTGGAAAGATTGAACCGCTGAAATAGGAGGGCCGAACATGTACATCCTTGATGGTGTCGCATATGCGGGTGAGACCGCTCCGAGCCTTCATGTGAGCGGCGTGCGCGCGCTCGGCGGCCATAAGCTGAGGGTCAGATTCAATACGGGAGATGCGAGGATTTTTGACTTCGCGCCTTTGCTGAATACGCCCGCCTTTGCGCCGCTAAAGGATGAGGCCGTATTCAGGGATGTTTATATTGATTATGGCGTAGCCGTATGGAACGGCGGGGAGATCGACATCGCGCCGGAGTGCTTGTATAGCGAGGGCGTTGAGGCTGAAGGGAAATAAACAAAATTATAGATGAATTCAATTTTACAAGACCGCGCTGGTGGAAGCGCGGTTTTTGATGTTTGATATACAAACGAGGAAGGAATTGTTATGAAAATATAGAATACCTAAAACTGTGTTAGAATCCATAACAAGTAAATCTTACAACTAGCGGGAGCAATAGAAATGGAGAAGAAGATATTTATTTGCAGCTCATCAAAAGCTAAAGAGCAGGCACGAAAAATTGCTGAGTGGGTAGAGGAATTTGGAGCCCAAGCAACAACGTGGTTTAACCTTGAAACATTTGTGCCTGGCGAGAATACTTTAGATGATTTGTTGCGCAATGCACATAATCATAGTGGTGGGATATTTGTTTTAGCTGAAGATGATATATTGGTGCTTGAAGATACGAAACAGTTTACAGCGAGAGATAACGTCCTCATTGAGGCGGGAATTTATTATGGAGCACTTGGCAAAGAGTCGGTTGCGTTGTGTGTTGTTGGAAAAGTAAAAATACCAAGTGACTGGCTGGGTATAACCACTATATTGTATGATAATGAGAATATTACAAAACGTCGCATAAGCGTTTGGCTTCAACATGTTGAACCATGTTTATTCAAGCAACCATGCAATGTGCTTATGCAATCAAGATATGAAAACCATGAACTATATACCATTGACGATCGAATGCAGATTAGTAGTAAGAACTACAAATATATAAGAAGCATACGTCTCTTGAACTTCGCAGGCACTCAATTTTTCAACCCTCAATATGGTGTGAATGATGTCCGCACGATTCGGTTAGCTGATGCGATAAGAACTGTAATGGAGCATGGTAATGCAACTTTTGAAGTGATACTTACAAAACCAACTGACTCAAATTTAAATGACCTGCGGACTAAGATTTCAAATTTTAGAATTGGAGCTGAAGGAGCTATATTCGGTACATTCTATGCCCTGAATGAACTGGTGAATAAAGAGGGCTTATATAAAACGTTATGTGAAAGCAAACGATTTCTATATTTTACCACAAATATAAGTATTCCATATTCGATTTTCAATGTTGAATATCATAAAAATTATAGTTACTTGAATCATGTGAATATTGACTTGTACTCAGCGCAATTAACAGGTGAAGACGAGCGGAGAAGCATGATAATATGGCAAGCTAAGGACAAGGAAAATTACAAATTTTTTGTAGATAACTATTGTAATATAAGAAATAATTGTGCCGAAGTGCCTTCGACACAAGAGCTGGCACAATGGGCAGACATGTGGGTGTCAAAAAAAGAGCTTGCATACTGAATCTCCCATACTAATTCCACCCACACATACAAATAATAGATAGGAGGAATGACAGAAAAGGAGAGTCATACACATGAAACCATACGTTAAACGCGCCCGCGCTATAGGCCTTATCCTCACGGCGGTCATGGTCGTTTCGGGCTTTGCGGCGTCATTTGCTCTTGAGGGCAATTGGGGGCTGCATTTTGAACACGAGGGACAGCCGCCTGTCGGCAACGCGACCACAGAATATCTGGAGAAATTTAACGCGGCCTATTTGGGCGACGTAAACCAGAAGAAGATATACCTGACGTTCGACGCGGGCTACGAGGCCGGCTATACGCCGAAAATCCTCGACGCGCTGAAGAAGCACGACGTAAAGGCGGCGTTCTTCCTCGTCGGCAACTATATAAAGACCAGCCCCGAGCTCGTCAAGCGGATGTGCGACGAGGGCCATATCGTCGGCAACCATACGAACCGCCACCCCGACATGTCCAGGATATCCGATATGAGCGCCTTCAAGAAGGAGATCGAGGCGTTGGAGACGCTGTATAAGGAGACGACGGGGCGGGAAATCGCGCGCTTTTACCGCCCGCCGGAGGGCAAGTACAGCGAGAAGAACCTGGGCCACGCCTGCGAGCTGGGCTACAAGACGGTGTTTTGGAGCCTCGCGTACCGCGATTGGAACAGGGACGCCCAGCCCTCGCGCAAGCAAGCCTTCGACAAGCTCCTGCCGCGCGTACACCCCGGCGCGATAGTGCTCCTGCACTCGACGTCCGCGACGAACGCCGACATCCTCGATGAGCTGCTCACCATTTGGAAAAAGGAGGGCTACGCGTTCGGCACGCTGGACGAGCTGTAAATTTTGCGCCGAAAAATTGAAAATCGGAGAATAATCCTCGCCGCATAACGCATGATAATTCCATACGAACGTAGAAAGGAGCGGTTGTGGCGATGGCGAAGAACGCAAAGAATTGCGGCACCAACAACAAACGGGGCTCAAACTACCAGGGTACGAACAAGAAGAGCGCCGTCAGGGACACCGAGTAGTATGGACGGCAAAAAAGCGGCGAGGGCCGCTTTTTTGCATGATGCGCGATACCTTGTTTTAGCGGTCGGACATGGAAACCCGACCCTACATTTCATGGCTCCACGCCCCCGAGAGCTTCTTTTCGAAGAACGCCACGGCGTAGTACATCAGCGCGGCCGCGGCGCACAGTATCACGATGCTGGCCATGACGAGGTCGAGCTTGAAGACCTGCCCGCCGTAGACGATCAGGTATCCGAGGCCGTCCTTTGATACCAGAAACTCCCCGACGATCACGCCCACCCACGACATGCCCACGTTGAGCTTCAGCGTGGCCATGAGCGCGGGCACGCTCGCGGGCAGCACGACCATCGTGAGCATCTGCATACGCGAAGCGCCCAGCGATTTCATAAGCAGCAGCTTCTCCGCGCTGACGTCCCGGAAGCCGACGAGCGCGTTCATGATCGTCACGACGAGCGAGATGAGCAGCGCCATCATCACTATCGCGCCGTAGCCCGCGCCGATCCAGACGATCAGAATGGGCCCGAGCGCGATCTTCGGCAGCGCGTTTAAGATTACAAGATAGGGGTCGAGCACGCGCATACACGTCGGGAACCACCAGAGTATGATGGCGATGAGCGTGCCCGCAAGCGTGCCGAGTATGAAGCCGACGACGGTCTCCGTGACGGTGACCAGTATGTGTTTAAGAAGCGAGCCCTCGGCGTAGAGGTTCGCGAGCGTATCGAGAATGCGCGACGGCGAGCTGAAGATAAACGCGTCCAGCCAGCCAAGACGCGCGGAAAGCTCCCACAGCGCGATGATGCCGACGAGTATCATGAGCCGAGAGACCGTGACGAGCGTATCCGAGCGCTTCTTTTGGCGCAGATACGCCAGATGCTCCGCGCTGACGTCCGGCAAATGCGAGGCTATTGTAGGGGCGGCCTTTGGCCGTCCGTGAAATGCAGCGCTTTTGGGGCTGTCTGCGGACGGCCAAAGACCGCCCCTGCTGGATGTTTTATTCAACACGGATGTCCAGCTCCTTCCATATGTCGTTGAAGATGCTTTTGAAGCCGGGATGGCCGCGCCGCTCGATGGGCGAGCCGCCGAAGGGCACGATGTATTCGTTTTTCAGCGTGCAGGGGCGCGCGGTGAAGACGAGGATGCGATTCGCCATAGATATGGCCTCGGCGATGTCGTGCGTGACGAGTATGGCCGTCTTCTGCTCCTTTTTGATAATCCCGCTGACGATGTCGGAGACAGCGAGACGCGTCTGCGAATCCAGCGCGGAGAACGGCTCGTCGAGCAGGAGGATCTCCGGCTTGACGGCGAGCGTGCGTATAAGGGCGATGCGCTGACGCATACCGCCGGAGAGCTGACGGGGATAGTGATGGCGGAAATCGTACAGATCGTAGGTTCTTAGGAGGTTGAGCGCTTCGTCCCTGCGCTCTTTGGTAGCCTCGCCGCGCACCTCCAGGCCGAGCATAACGTTCTGCTCGATCGTGCGCCAGTCAAAGAGATGGTCGTGCTGGAGCATATAGCCGACGAGCGGGCTGGGCTTGGTGACGATAGTGTCGCCGATCCAGATATCGCCCGCGCTGACGGGATACAGGCCGCAGATCATCGACAGCACGGTGGACTTTCCGCAGCCGGACGGCCCCACGATAGCGACGAATTCGCCCTCCTTCACGTCGAATGAGAGCGAGCGCACGGCGACGGTTTCACCCTGGGCGCTGTGGTATGTTATGCCGGCGTTGTCGAGCCGCACGATGGTTTTATCCAAGAAAAGCCGCCTCCATCCCAAAGGAAACTATAATATCGTATTCCTTTGGGTGATAAGGGGTTCCCGCGTGCGGGGCTGTCGCGCAGAGGTGCGGGCTGGATTCGGGGTAGGTTTGGGGGTCAACCACCCCGCCGCCTGCGGGCGGCACCCCTCCAATGGAGGGGAATAGGGACGTACCGTGCGCCCCTAGGGGGTGAAGGGGGCGAAGCCCCCTTCATTCAATAGAAAAAACCCCTCGCTCCCGGCGCAGCCGGGAGCGAGGGATAAAATACTATGCTTTAAACATATTTCCGCATATGCTTCAGCGCGCTCTTCTCAAGGCGGGAAACCTGCGCCTGCGAAATACCGATTTCATGCAGCGATAGGACTTTGCCGCCCTGCACCTCCGCGGCGAAGGCTTTTTTGAAGCCGAGTACGATTTCCAGCCTTACATGCCGCTTATTCTGCCCTACCTTATGCACGACGATCCGCTCCAGCAGGGCGAAGGGCCTTTCGGAGCGCAGAGCGGCGCGGTCGTCAAAGAGCGCATCCAGACGCTTGACCGTATCCGCCAGCTCCATTTGGGCGTTTTGGCTCCGCCGTTGCAGCTCGCGATATTCGGCCAGACGCGCTGCGGCCGCCTCGTATTCCTCGTTCATTCCGTCGTTACGGGCCTTGAACTCGGCCCTGGATATCGTGCCGTCGATGCTCATGTCCAGGAGCCGGTCCTTGCGCGCGCCGATACGCGCAAGCTCCCTTTCGCACTTAGCGATGTCCTTTGAACAGTCCGTTTGCTCCGCCCCGGCGTACAATTCGGCCAGCCCGCTAATTATCGCGTCCCTATCGACGTAGAGGGAGTCATAGATCCTGTCCAGTATCTCGTACAGCTCGGCTGAATACAGCGTCGGGCTGTCGCAGCCGCCCGTCCGGCCCTTTTGACGGTAGAGCCTGCAATTCCAGACCTCCTTATCGCCGGATTTGCTCTTATAGACGTGCCTGTGGTAGCTCGTGCCGTGTTCGCCGCAGAATATCTTCCCGCTGAAGGGATAGCGGTTCTGATACGCGTCCGCGTGCGTTTTAGCCTTTTTGCCGCGCTCCTTGTACAGCCTGTTCGCCGCGTCCCAAACCTCCTCGGATACGATGGCGGGTATGCGTTCGTCCCGGAATACGAGCCAATCCTCCTCCGGCTGCCGAACGTGCTTGTTGTTCCGAAAGTCGAGTGACATCGTTTTGCGCGCGCAATAATAGCCCTTGTATTTCGGGTTGGTGAGGATATTCTTTATCGTCGCGAAGCCGTACGTCTTTCCCGATTTGCTCAAAAACCCTTCGGCTTCGAGAGCCCGGGCGATGGCGCGGATGCCCAGACGCCCTTCGGTATAGATGTCGAATACGCGGCGCACCAGTACGGCCTCCTCCTCGTTTATGGCCAGCACGCCGCCCGCCTTGTCGTAGCCGATTAAATTGTCCTGCCCGAGCACGCGCCCCTTTTCGATCGCGCGCTTATAGCCGAAGCGCAGCCTTTCGGACAGCTTGCGCAGCTCGTCCTGCGCGATGCTGGACATGATCGAGAGCCTGAGCTCCGAATCGGGCAGGAGCGTGTTGATATTGTCCGACTGGAAGTATACGCCGACGCCGCAATCCAGCAATTGCTGCGTGTATTTGATGCTGTCGAGCGTGCTGCGGGAAAAACGGCTTATCTCCTTCGTTATGATCAGGTCGAATAGCCCTGACTGCGCGTCGCGGATCATGCGCATGAAGCTGTGGCGGTTTTCGGCGGATTTGCCGCTTATGCCCTCGTCTATATACCCGCTGACGTACGTCCAATTCGGGTTTTCGTTTATATAATTCTCAAAATAGAATATCTGATTATCGAGGGAATTGAGCTGCACGTCCTTATCGGACGACACGCGGGCGTAATAGGTCACGCGCAGAGGCATGTCGAATATCGACTGGCCGGATTCAATCGCGCTTTTTACCTTCAGCAACTCCATAGCTGGGGACTCCATCCTTCATTTCGCTGCACATGATATTACTACAAGCGCGCAAATCCGTCAATTTGCCGCCGAGCGCCCGCTTCGCGCAGCTGTATTGGCCGATTGTGGCGACGCCCTGCCTGTACGCCGCCTCGTTCAGCGCGAGCTGCCGCTCGACTTGAATTATTTCCCTGATAATGTCCGCATCGCTCATGCGGGAATTATTGCCTTTGGGGAGGCGGGTGATACGCTGGGCGGCGGTAATTGTCAGACGCGAACTTTTTTCATTGACAAGGGTCGGCGAATCTGTATAATAGACACTGTGCTTGCTCCCTTCGTCTAGTGGCCTAGGACACCGCCCTCTCACGGCGGCGACAGGGGTTCGACTCCCCTAGGCCTTTCTTACTTCGTAGCCGCGCGGTTTTATTTTACTAATTAGTCGCTAGGCCTATTGATGCTGCGTAGCGCTACGTAGTATAATTAATTGTCGAGAGGGGATATCCAAATGACGGTAGCCGAATTCGTAAGGTTGATCAAAAAACAGGGCATTATGTTTAAGGCCCACGGAAAAAGGCACGACGTGTATTGGAACCCTGCGAACGGCTTAGAAGCCCAAGTACCTCGACATCAGTTGCAAGACATCAAGAACGGCACAAGGGATCGAATCCTAAAAGACTTGGGGCTGAAATAACCCCTTTCACCAACAACAAACGAACGGAGGAAATGGGATGCAATACGTTTATCCGGCAGTTTTTCGCCCGGAGCAGGAAGGGGGGTTTAGTGTATTCTTTCCCGACGTAAAACGCGGCGCAACGCAAGGCGAAACGATCGCGGAATGCATAGAAATGGCGGAAGATTTTCTGGCGCTCGCCCTGTACCACGCGGAGGAAGACAACAAGCCTATACCGGCTGCCAGCGATTACAGCGCGGTTGAAGCCGAACCCGGCGATATTGTAACCTTGATATCGATCGACACCGAATCATACCGCCGTTTCTACGAAAACAAACTGATTAAAAAGACACTGAACATCCCTTCGTGGCTGAACGAGCGCGCGGAGGCCGCAAATATCAACTTCTCGCAGACGCTTCAAAGGGCGCTGAAAGAAGAATTGCATATAGCGCAGTAGCGCTCTGCGACCACATGACCGCTTCAACTGGGGGCGGTTTTCTATTTACAATAACAAAAAAGCAACCTCACAGTTGCTTTTTGCCCTAAAAACAAGGCTTTTTTATGGAGCGGGTGATGGGAATCGAACCCACGCAGCCAGCTTGGAAGGCTGGAACTCTACCGTTGAGCTACACCCGCAAGCATTGGCTGCGGCCAGAGAAAAAATGGAGCGGAAGACGGGGCTCGAACCCGCTACCTCCGCCTTGGCAAGGCGGCGCTCTACCAAATGAGCTACTCCCGCGAAAGAGCCGCAAGCG
>QMCE01001786.1_pt1 | contig 11895 bp, 9 predicted proteins | sample 1821851 | NCBI WGS metagenome assembly QMCE01 (sample SAMN09453174, study PRJNA476694) | Termite gut metagenome, whole genome shotgun sequencing project. | isolation source: worker | host: Odontotermes sp. | place: South Africa:Pretoria | collected 2016-01-28
GTCGCCATTGTATTTATTACTCCCGGGCAACAGGATACTTGTAAAGGCAAAATAAAAGTTTTGCATGTTATACAGGATTCCTTGAATACCTATAAAAATGGAGATGAACTCAGTCTTAATGAATGTTTGTTTCAACATGAGTTTTATAAGCCCGTATATATGTTTGGCGATTTTAAAAACGGAAAAATAGATCATATCGCTTTATTGAGTATGGATCAATATATTTTTACTCCTAAGGCTGTTTACGATTTGGATCGACAATCCATTGGAATCACAATACAATTTGATTTTTTATTGCCATATTGTAGGACCAAAGGGGAAAAGTATGACTGTCTTGTACATAGAAACATGATTCAGTTGCATGCTTTTCATACTCCTTATTTTAATCCCTTGAAAACCCCATGGCCTTATGCCGATACTTTAGTTCAAGGTGTTGAGCGTTTCTTTTCGAATATGGGAAAAACTGAAAGGGAGAAGAAAACCTTTTTTCAACGATTGTCTCAAAACCGTAAACCGGTCAGAATGATTCCGGTACAAGCTGAATTTGCCGCATTGGGAACAATCAGAGGTATGAGAGAAGTGGGTAGTGGTGACAGTTCCTATTGTGATATTCGAATTGCTCCCAATTTCATTTTCCGGGACGGTCATAAACGGGGTTCTATGCAGGAAGTCAATATCAAAGCGAATGGCTGGGGCTGGCATTTCAGAGAAAAAATGGGGTTATTTCTTTATGAAATTCGCGGCCGGAAAAAAGGAAAATGTTTCCCTGCCATCAATGCTTTTCAGTTAAATTATATCTTCGGTTCTTTTGAAGGTCTCGGGAATCTGTATTTAGTGATTGACTCTATAGCCTCTCCCTGGGACTTCTTTTATCATAACGGTAATCTGGTGGATTTAAGGATGGGGCTTTCTTATGACGAACTTTTGTCTTATTTTATGCCCAAGGGTTTAACCTTTGAAGAAGTTTACCTCAGCAATACCGGACGAATGTTTAAAGATGATCTTCATGCTTTGACACCCGGACAGCAGAGAGAGATTAAAGCGGCGAGAGAAAAAGTAAACAAATTTTGTAAGAAAAATCCGGATGATTGTCCGTAACATGCCGTATGAAAAAACGAATCATTATATTTGCGATGTCTATTTTGCTTTTAGCAATTTTAGCATTAACCATAAAATTTCATTCCAAAAACTCTGTGTCGGAAATGAAAATACAATACATCGCTTTGAATATAGGTTTTGTAACGCGAATTCAAATTGCCGAAGACGAAGATTATTTAGATAAATTAGAGAAAGAAACAGGCATGAGCAGAGGCAAAATCAAAAGGTTGTTTAAGTATCTATTAAAAAGTAAAACTTTTGATAACATTTACCAAAATGCTGTTAATGAAATAACCTACTCTTTAAGAGAGTTTAAAAAATTACCTGTAGAAAAAAAGATAGATTTTTATGTGATAAATATACTCGCTCCATATTTAACTTTGGCTGTAAATAATTTGTCAATGAACGGTATCGATGAAAATGAAATTCAAGCCATATTTGCAGAGTTATTTAATATACCTGAGAATGAAACCAATCCTTTGATCGAATTGATAGAAGGCACATATCGTTACAATCACGGCGGGACTTCCAACTTAAGCTACAAATACGAACTTAATAATTACCTGAAAGGCAAAGGCTTTTTCCTGGATTACGATTTGCAAAAATCTTATGCGAATATTTTAAAAATAGAAAGCGTAATTTGCGCAAATGAGGAATGGAAGCGAGGCGAAAAGATAAGCATTTTTATATTGAAGCGTGCATATCCGAATGTTTTAAAATCTTATTTGGGATACGCTTTCGCTTGGAACAGCGACGTTGTTGTTGTGAAAGATGTTTTGCACGATGTTGCGCAAGATTATAAAAAAGAATTGGAAGAGAAAAATTATTTAAGGCCATACAAGGATTACGGTTATCAAGCGTTATGGAAATCACTTAACTTAAATATGGATCTTGAAAAGGCAAATAAAATTCTCTATGAATTGGCGTACAAAGATTTGAATGGTGTTTCTGTTTATGAAATTGAAAAGAATTTTATAATTCAAACTGCAATCCATGAAGCAAAGCACAGAATAGACGAAATTGAAATGCCGAGCATGAGATTAAATCTTGATTTGGAAATTTCGGCTCTCTTGACAGAAGCTATATTGGGAGTTTACCCATTTTTGAGTTTAAGAGCCATAATAGTATGGACGGAAGCATATTATCGTAGCACAAAATACACGCAACTTAAATATCTCCTTGCCGAATTATGGCTATTGGCAGCTTCTGTTTTAAAAGAGGATTACTCGGAAAATCTTTTAAGAGCCCAGTTGTTAAAAATTTATGAAAACTATTTCACAATACAAGAGGAAGTAAATTTTATAGACTTGAAGGAGTTTGAACAAAGAATGCTTCCGATTATAGTTACCGCCCCGTACGTGTCCGAAGTAAATAAAAACAGCCGGTAAACCATTTGTTGTGAATTGCGTGAGGCATGCGCAGGGTGGCGGCTTGCCGCCAGTGCCGGATATTCCTTGTCCCTTGTATCATATCCTCCGTTATGAATTACGTAACTCGTAATGGGCTTGCGATGCCAGAGGTTACTTCGTAATTGAACTCCGTATCTGCATTTCCATACGCTAAACCCCATTTCCCATGTCCCCAATTTTCATGCCCGAAAAGATATATCCCCAAACTCACCATGAACGCAAAGCAATTTTTAGAGGCACCCTTTATGCCTTAATCTTAATTTTTTAATATTCCGGTATGATGTTTTCGAATTTCAGCGCCGAAACAATTTTACTGATCGCTTCCGTTCTCCTTTTTGCGAGCGTATTTGTCACCAAAATGGGAGCGCGTTTCGGAGTACCGGTGCTTCTTCTCTTTCTCGGTGTCGGCATGGCCGGCGGTATCGATGGTTTCGGGATTGAATTCAACAATGCGGCGGTAGCTCAATTTGTCGGAATGATGGCGCTCAGTGTGATTTTGTTTTCCGGTGGTATGGACACACGGTTTGAAGAAATTAAACCGGTTCTCGCGCCGGGAATTATTCTCGCCACCCTCGGTGTTTTGCTCACCAGTTTAATCACCGGACTTTTCATTTATTTTATCGCAGGAATGTTCGAACAGTTTATCAAACTATCCCTCACCGAATCTTTTCTTCTCGCCTCCGTGATGTCTTCAACCGATTCGGCTTCGGTATTTTCCATTCTCCGCTCCAAAGGGCTCCATTTAAAACACCGCCTGCGCCCGCTCCTGGAACTCGAAAGCGGAAGCAACGATCCCATGGCTTACATGCTCACCATCTTTTTCATTTCCATGCTTCAAATGAACGAAGTGAATTTGGTTTCTTCTATTCTGCAGTTTATTTTGCAACTGGGTATCGGGCTTGCCGCAGGTTATCTCCTCGGTTTATTCACGACGGTCGTCATCAACCGCATCAACATGGATCAACACTCCCTTTACCCGATTCTTCTCTTCGTCTGTGTATTTTTCATTTTCTCCATCACCGATAAAATTCACGGCAACGGTTATCTCGCGGTTTACATTGCGGGGCTCGTGGTCGGCAACAAGCGCATTCTTCACAAAAAAGCCATCACCACCTTTTTTGACGGATTCTCGCGGCTTTGGCAAATTCTCATCTTTTTAACTCTCGGGCTTCTCGTGGTTCCCACCGATCTTCTAAAACCCTCCGTCGCCGGCATGGGGCTCCTCGTCGGAATCTTCATGATTTTAGTGGCGCGCCCGCTCACCGTATTTTTATGTTACCTTCCTTTTCGAAAAATTACGTTGAAAGCGCGGCTTTATATTTCCTGGATCGGGCTTCGCGGTGCCGTGCCGATTATCTTTGCCACCTACCCTTTCCTTGCCGGTATCGAAAACGCGAGCCTTATTTTTGATGTCGTATTTTTTATCACGATCCTTTCTCTCATTGTCCAGGGAACAACCGTTTCCGGCTCCGCCCGCCTCCTCGGGCTCAGCGAAGATGTCACCGAAGACAGCAACATGTTCGGTATCGAACTCCCCGATGAAATCAAGTCGGCCATGTCCGAAATTACGGTCATTCCTTCTTTCCTCGAAAAAGGAAACCGCTTAATGAATGTGGATCTTCCGGATAACACTCTCGTAGTGATGATCAAAAGACAGGATAAATATTTTGTCCCCAAAGGAAACACCATCCTTTTTGAAGGCGATAAACTCGTGCTCCTTTCCGACAACGAAGAAGCACTCCAGGAAACTTACCGGACCCTCGGTATCACCAATTATACGATTCGGCGCAATTAGCATGCAAGAAGATTTTCGCAATCACCACAACGCCCTCCGGCAAAACCGCATTAAAATCGGCTCGTTCGATTTAAAAGGGTTCTCGGTTTCGGGGCTTGCCACCTATTTCCAGCTTCCGGAACTTGATTTTTGCGCCGACATGGGGGAATGTCCGATTTCGGCAGTGAAATTAAACCATGTCTTTTTGACGCACGCTCACGGCGATCACAGCCGCTGCCTCATGCGGCATCACAGTCTGCGGAAAATGATGGGAATCCCGAAAGAATCGGTCTATTACCTTTCGGAAGCCATTTATGAAAATGCCTGCGAGTGGATTCGCGCCGAAGCCATGTTCGAAGGTGTTTCTCCGCATAAATTTCAATTGCCGAAACTGGTTCCCGTAAAACCGTTCGAAAAAATTCCGCTCGAATACCGCAAAGATCTGCATTTGGAAGCATTTCCGGTAGCGCACTCCATTCACGCCCTCGGCTGCACGCTGTTTCAGTACAAACGAAAATTAAAAGACGAATTCCTGAATCTTCCGGCAGAAAAAATTATTGAACTCCGGCAAAAAAATGTGGAAATTACGCGGGAAGTTTACCACCCGCTCATCACCTTCACCGGAGATTCCCTCGGCGAGACACTCCGCACGCAAACGCACATTTGGAAATCTCCGGTTCTCGTTACGGAATGCACATTTCTCGATGAGGGCGAAGAAAAAATGGCCGTACAGAAAGGCCACACGCACCTTTCCGAAATTATCGAATGTCTGGAAAAGTTCGGCACTGAAATCGAATGCCAGAAAATTATTCTGACTCACTTTTCCATGAAGTATTCCGAAAAATATATTCTCGACACGCTCAAGAAAAAAATTCCCGAAACTTTCCGGGAAAAGGTCATCGCTTTTATTTAAGGGCATCTCTAAAAATGGAAACCGAAATTGTAAAAGAAATTCCGGAATTTTATCGCGATTTAAGAAAAGATTCCGATGTGGAAAATCTGTGGCATTTTTCTCACAGGCACCACCCCGGTACGCGCAAACCGGTACGCACGCCCGAAAATAAACCCCACCGGATCAATTTCAGTTGGGATTTCATTTTCCCGAATCATAACGGCACCATTGAAATTGAAGTCGGCTCCGGGAGAGGCGGATTTTTAGCCGAATATGCGGCAAAACACCCGGAAATCTCGATTCTCGGCAGCGAATGGGACACCACCTGGGCGTACTTTGCCGCAAGGCGCCTGCTTGAAAAAAAAGTGCCCGCCACCATGCTTCGCGGCGATATTTTCTACTTCCTCAGAGACTGTGTTCCATCGGAAAGCGTAGATGCCTTCCACATGTATTTCCCGGACCCGTGGCCCAAAGAACGCCACCACAAAAACAGGTTGCTCCGCCCGGAGTTCTTGACGGAAGCCGCCCGCGTTTTAAAACCCGGAAAGCGCTTCTTCTACTGGGGAACCGATCACGCGGAATACAACACGCTCGCACTCGACACTTTCGATGCCTTTGACGGAGCCACCGTAATTGAGAGAAACTCCGCCGCTCCCACCGATGGGATCCGCACCAATTTCGAAAAGAAATACATCAAAGAAGGGCGGCCGATTTACCGCAGCCTGATTCTCTTTGAGAAGTAAGCGGTGATTTAGAACCTGTCCATAAATTATATTTATTAAACGAAAATTAGTGAAAATCTCGGATGAATTCCGGGAAAAAGTAGCTTTAGTCTACAATCTTTTAGATTGCAATAATCTATCATCAGAAAATTGAACTTACTTTTCCATATTACTTCATAATTTGAAATTCGTAATTGATGAAAAGCGTGAGGGATAGTGACCCGCAGGGCGGAGATTCGCGCAGTAGAATGAGCCCGGATTACAGACAAGCGAAGCTCCGTTTTTGCAGGTGGCTCACGCGCTAAGTTTGACAAGGCGAAAGTGCGAACTTAGCGCGAGTGGCGCCATCGCAAAAATATAGCCCGACCGCCGTCAGGCGGGCACGCCCTAATAAAACAGGACTTCTACGGAAATTCCGCCGTTCAAAGTGGAAATGCTCTTTTTTTCCGGGAGGTTTAACGCTTTTTTGCAGGCGGCATTCGGGCAAATCAGTGCTCCGGCATGCGGCAAAAAGTCCCGGCGGATTTTTTTTCCGATTTCCCGGTAGAGTAAAACGCTGTCGGCGGGAATTCTTTTTCCGTAAGGCGGGTTCAGCACCCAAAGAAGCGGTTCCGGAAATCCGGTTACCCGAAGCGAAAAGAAATCGGCTTCCGAAATTTCAATCCGGTTTTCAAATCCGGCGTTTTCCGCATTGTGAAGAATGGTTTTTACCGCTTTGGAATCCCGGTCGGAACACCGGATTTTTTCAAGCGGGAACGGAGGCATTTCGCCCGCCCTTTTTAAAATATGTTTCCAGGATGTTTCCGAAAATGCGGGTTGCTCCATGAAGGCAAAACGGCGGCAAACTCCGGGGATTTTTTGAGCGGCAAAGAATGCCGCTTCCAGAGAAAAAGTACCGCTTCCGGCCATCGGGTCGAGAAGCGTTTTGGTTTGGTTCAAGCCGCCGGCCCAAAGAATACTTGCGGCGAGTGTCTCCCGGAGAGGCGCGCGTTCGGTGAATTTCGAAAAGCCTCTTTTGTATAAAAGTTCTCCGGCAAGGTCGATACTCACGAGGCAAACATCATTTTGGAACACCAGATAAACCGATTGCGTTTCCGTTAAAGGCACCGGCGGCGGAATATGGGTTTTCAATTTTTCTTCAAAAACCGGAAGCACCGCTTCTTCCACCGCGCCCGAATGGTAAAGCCGGGAGGCATGGCTCGTGACAAGAACTTTCGGGATGGTTCCTTGCGGTAAATAAAGTTCCCACGGAATATTTTGAATTTCTTTTTTGAGCCGCCCGAAATTTTCCGCTTTGAAGCTCGCGACACGCATCAGTACGCGGGTAATTGTCCTCGCATGAGCGAGGATTTTCCAAACATCGGAAAGTTTCGCTTCAAAATCCACAGCTCCCCGGGCGATTTTACCCTCGAACGAGGAGACGATCCGCGCCATTTCCCGAGCGGCCGTGCTTTCAAACCCGATATGGCAAACAGCCCGAAACTCGTGAAGCGGACCGTGAAGGTGCCTCCGGATTCGCTTTTCGAGAGGGTGATTCGATTCCATTAATTGCATTACACAAAAGATACATACTTAATTACGAATTACGTAATTTGTAATTAGACCTCTTCGGAAAATAATATAAATTCAGCGTTTTAATAATAGAAAGGCTTTGTTAGACCAAAGTGTTGTTGATAGACAAGCTTGGACCCCGGATTCCTCGCGTTTTTACGCAGTCAGGACAATCGCGAGGACAGGCTCGTCCGGGGTGACGAAGGAATGTCATCTCGGGGTTGATAAAAGCATCATTTTGTTCGCTTTTCCCCTCCGGGCTTCCTTACGGAAGTCTTCCGCCTCGTTCTTCACTTCGTTCAACTTCGGCGTAATGACCCGAGACAATGTTGCGGCGCACACTGAGAGTGTCTTATATGCCGGATCAAACTATATTGTGCGCAAATCCAAAAAAGAACAAATCAACAAAGTTACCGTATTTTCCGAAGATGTCTATTGAAATTTCATACCCGATGAACACTCTCCCTAACTTTCATGCAAGTCATTCTCCTTTAAGCAAATCGCTGAAATACGCGATGGTTTTTTCCAGCCCCTTTTCGAGTTTCACGTCGGGTTTCCAGCCGCCGAGAGCTTCCGAAGCGAGCCGAATGTCGGGTTGGCGCTGCTGCGGATCATCGGACGGTAGCGGTTTAAAAACAAGGCGGCTTTTACTTCCGGTCATTTCCACAATTTTAAGCGCGAGTTCCATAATCGTAAACTCATCGGGATTCCCGAGGTTTAACGGCCCGGTATGAGACTTTTGTTTCATCATGCGGCACATTCCCTCGATAAGGTCGCTCACATAACAAAAACTTCTCGTCTGCTCACCGTTTCCATACAAGGTAATATCTTCGTTTTTCAAAGCCTGAACAATGAAATTGCTGACCACACGCCCGTCATTCGGGTGCATGCGCGGGCCGTAAGTATTAAAAATTCTCACAATACGAATATCCAGCTTATTCTGGCGATGATAATCCATGAAAAGCGTTTCCGCCACACGCTTGCCTTCGTCGTAACAACTGCGGATACCGATCGGGTTCACGTTACCCCAGTAAGATTCCGGCTGAGGATGCACGGAAGGGTCTCCGTAAACTTCACTCGTGCTCGCCTGGAGAATGCGCGCATGCACGCGTTTTGCAAGCCCGAGCATGTTGATGGCCCCCATCACACTTGTTTTAATGGTCTTTACCGGATTATGCTGATAATGAATCGGGCTTGCTGGACAGGCGAGGTTAAAAATCCAATCGACTTCCAGGAGAATCGGCTCAATAATATCATGGCGGATCAATTCAAACTCGGGAAGAGGAAGCAAATGCTTGATATTGCCCCGATTTCCCGTAAAGAAGTTATCCAGACAAATAACCTCATGCCCTTCCCGAAGAAGCTGTTCGCAAAGGTGCGAACCTAAAAAGCCGGCACCGCCCGTCACCAAGATTCTCATAAGTCATCTCCGTCTTCATCCTCTTCCTCACTGCTTTCGGACACACCGTTCCCGTGTTCGGCCACCAAACGGATACCGTCGAGAGTGAGATAAGGGTCATAAACATCAATAAAAGATGTTTTTTTTGCAATCATTTTACCCCAGCCGCCGGTGGCGTAAACCGGAACATCGGTTTTCCCGAGTTCTTCCTTGAGGCGCACAATCAGCGTTTCGAGTTCGGCTAAAAAGCCGTAAAGCAAACCGGCGCGCACCGCATCATCGGTGTTGTCGGCAATCAAGCGGTCGGGCCATTCGATGCTCACCGGCAACAGACGCGCCGCTTTTTCGGTCAGCGCGTAGAGCCCGGCGTTTATCCCGGGAATAATGAGCCCGCCGGCAAACCCGCCGTCTTTCATGACATCAAAAGTAGTGGCTGTTCCCATATCCACGACAATCGCATTTTGAATGCCGCGGGCGCGCAGGGCGATAATATTGCTCAAACGGTCGGTGCCCGCCATCATCGGATTTGCATACGCGATCGGAAGATCGATCGAATTTTTGGCGCTGACGACCTGAATCGGTTTGTTAAACAGCGTTTTCAAAGCTTTCACCCAGGGGCGTTCCAGGGAAGGCACCACCGTACTGAGCCCGACCCGGCGAATCGATTCCGGAGCGACTTTCGAAAAATTAAAAAGTCCGTTCACCCGGTTGAGCACTTCATCGGAAGTCGTTTGAGGGCGCGTGGTGAGCCGGCGGCAATCCACAATTTTTTGCCCGCGGTAAATCCCGATGACCGTGTGGGAGTTCCCTATATCTACCACAAAGGTATTTCCTTTAGTCACACAATCCTCATGGAAATGTCGAGAGCTTTAACGCTGTGAGTGAGCGCTCCGATGGAAATGTAATCAAGCCCGAGAGCCGAAACTTCGGTCACGCGCGCAAGCGTCATGTTTCCGCTCGCTTCGAGTTTCACGGAATCGCCGCTTTCCCGCACGATTTCCACCGCACGCGCCATGGCGGCATTATCCATATTGTCAAGCATAATCACATCGAGCCCGCGGTGAAGCAGTTTCCGGAGGTCTTCCAGATTCTCCACTTCCATTTCCACGCGGAGATTTTGCGTATTACTTTTTTTCACCACTTCAAGCGCTTCGAGAACGCCGCCGCAGGCGGCAATATGGTTGTCCTTCACGAGGACCATATCAAAGAGACCCATGCGGTGATTGTTCCCCTTGCCCGCCCGCACGGCATACTTTTGCAGCGTGCGGAGCCCGGGAATCGTTTTCCGCGTATCCAGAATTTGAGTGCGGGTACCGGAAAGTGCGGCCACAAAACGGGACGTCAGCGTGGCGACTCCGGAAAGTTGCTGAATAAAATTCAGGAGCGTGCGTTCTCCGGTGAGGAGCGCCTGCGTGGTTCCGCTAAGGGTCGCGATCACATCACCCACCTGAACTTCGTCGCCGTCGTTCTTAAAAAAGTTCACTTCGACCGGCGTTTTCAACTCTTGAAACACGAGCGGAATCACCGGAAGTCCGGCGAGAATACCCGTCTCTTTAGCGATCAGTTTTGCTGTTTGTGTCTGGTTCGCGGGAATCGTCCATGCGGAGGTGACATCTCCCGTTCTCACGTCTTCGTAAAGGGCGCGGCGCACGAGTTCCAAAGCATCTTCTTGCGGAAACCGGAATGAATCCGTCATTTATTGAGCTCCTTTTCCTGTGAGTACGACATAAATCGTTCTAAAAAGAATTTGAATATCGAGAAGCAGCGACATGTTTTCATAATAATACATGTCATACTGCAATTTTTTCTGCACATCCTCGATGCTTGTATCGTAATGATGACGCACCTGTGCCCAGCCGGTGAGCCCCGGCTTCATTTTAAGGCGGCTGATATAAAACGGTACCTGCCTGCGTAGCTGTTCGATAAAGAAAGCGCGTTCGGGGCGCGGCCCCACCATACTCATATCGCCTTTCAGCACACAAAATAACTGCGGAAGTTCATCGATGCGCATCCGCCTTAAAATATACCCCACACGCGTAATCCGCGAATCCGATTTGGTCGCCCACTGCGGCCCGTTTTTCTCGGCATCGGTAAACATGGTGCGGAATTTATAAACCGTAAACCGCCGTCCGTAAAGCCCCACGCGTTCCTGACTGTAAAATACGGGACCTTTGGAATCGAGCTTTACGGCGATCGCCGCCACGAGAATCAAAGGGAAAGAACAAAGCAAAAGAAAAGAAGCCACGCAAAGATCCATCAGGCGTTTCACCCGCACCTGCCACGGCGGCATATTGAACGCAAACAATTCGCGCAATTCGAAACCGTGTACGAGATTGGCTTTGAAATGCCCGTGAACCACATCGTATAAATCGGGAATCACATAAATATGAATCGGAATATCGCAAAGCCACGCAAGCACCCGCGTAATTTCCTGAATCGAAGAACTCTCATGGGAGATGACAATCCCGTTAATGCGTTTTTCACGAATCACACGGGCGAGGTCGGAATACTTCCCCAGTACCGGAAATCCGTGATAATCATGGGAAATCACCTGATAGCGTTCATCCATAAACCCGATGGCGCGAAGCCCGCGCCCCGGAGATTTTTGAAACTGCTTCGCAATTTGAATCCCGGAATCCGTCGCGCCCAAAATGAGAATACGGTTGGCGCCGTAACCGAGTGTGAGCAGGTAACGGAGAAACAGATAAATCATCATCCGGAAAAATGAAGCCGCCACAAATACAAACGCGCCGTAAACAAAAATCCAGAGGAAATGAGCCCCATAGATATAATTTCCCGTAATGGAGTTCCCGGCAATGAGTTTTCCGACAAATTCAAACCCGAAAAGCCCAACCAGAATAAAAACCACCCCAAGCGCGACCGTTCTTGCGATCCGGAGCACTTGAAGTGTTCTCGAGTTGAGGAGCCACGAACGGTAAAGCCCCGTAAGCGCAAAAAGCAAAAGCCAGCCAAGGCAGGAACCGATCGCGAGATTCAGGTAATTCGGAAACGGGGCCACGCCGAAAGGCTCGGCAATCAGCCGGAACGTG
>QMCE01005921.1_pt1 | contig 11892 bp, 12 predicted proteins | sample 1821851 | NCBI WGS metagenome assembly QMCE01 (sample SAMN09453174, study PRJNA476694) | Termite gut metagenome, whole genome shotgun sequencing project. | isolation source: worker | host: Odontotermes sp. | place: South Africa:Pretoria | collected 2016-01-28
GAAATATATATAGGTGGTGCGATAATGAGTAAAATTCTTGTAGTTGACGACGCGGCTTTCATGCGTATGATGATCAAGGATACGCTGACAAAGCTGGGGTACCCGGATGTTGAGGAGGCGGCCGACGGCCAGATAGCCGTTGAAAAGTTCCAGCAGGTCAACCCTGACCTCGTCATGCTCGACGTCACCATGCCAAACCTTGACGGTATAGGCGCGCTAAAGGCGATCAAGCAGCTTAACCCGGCCGCAAAGGTCGTCATGTGCTCCGCCATGGGGCAGGAGAGCATGGTGGTCGAGGCTATCAAGCTTGGGGCGCTGGACTTTATCGTAAAGCCGTTTAAGCCCGACAGGATCGCCAAAACCATGAAAGCGGTCCTGGGGTGACCGTTAATACGCATATCCGGGTTCTTGCCGTCGGCTCAAACATGCAGGCCTTTTACGACGGGATGACCGTGGTCGGCTCTCTGGTGGTCATGGCGGCGGTGATTGCCGCGGCCTATTATCTGAGCCGCTGGTACGCGAAAAGAATGGGCGCGTCCGCCGTGGGCAGGTATGTCAAAATCATAGACCGCGTAACACTGGGAGCCGGGAGTTCGGCGTGTATTCTGGAGGCTGGCGGCAAGTATTATCTTGTAGGCGTCAGCGACAAAAACATTCAGCTTATTTGCGAGCTCGACGGTTTTGAACCGGGCAGCCCGGACGAGAAAGCCGCTCAGGCGTCCTTTGGCCGTCTGCTAAAGGATTTTCTGGGCAAAGCCGGGGCCGCGGATGACAAGGGTGACGGTGCCGGATCGTGAAGAAAAAACACCTTAAATATTTCATTTTCATTTTGCTTATTGCCACATTTGCCATATTCCTTAGCCTGCCTGCCTCCGCGGCGGTGGAGGGGATAATCCCCCCGGCGCCGCCAAACGCCCCTGCGGTAGGGGGCGGAGCGGGTACCCAGGACCCGAATATAAATTTTACGATAAATTCCTCGGGCTCCGACACCGTAAGGATAATAGTCCTGCTGACCGTTCTGACGGTGCTGCCCTCCATTTTGCTGATGATGACCTGCTTTACCAGGATAATCATCGTGTTTTCCCTAATGCGGCAGGCCATGGGCCTTCAGCAGACGCCGCCAAACCAGGTGCTTATCGGCATGGCCCTGCTATTGACATTTTTTATCATGAACCCAATCATAACAGATATCAATGACAATGCGTACCAGCCGTACAGTGACGGCGAGATCAGCGCTACCGAGTTCCTTGACCGGGCTAAAGTGCCGTTGCGCCAGTTTATGGTCAACCAAATTACAAATGAAGAGGACCTGGACCTGTTTTTGAACCTGGCAAACAAAGAGCGGCCCGAAACCATAGAAGAGCTCACTATGGACGTTGTGATTCCCGCCTTTATCACCAGTGAGATAAAACGGGCTTTTACTGTTGGCTTCATGCTTTTTATTCCGTTTTTGCTGATCGATATGGTCGTCGCAAGCGCGCTTATGTCAATGGGTATGATGATGCTTCCGCCGGTGACGGTTTCGCTGCCGTTCAAGCTGTTGCTATTCGTTTTGGTGGACGGCTGGGGGTATCTTATCAGGACTTTGGTCTCCACGTATCAGGTATGACCGGTAAAGGAGGTGCGGCGTGGACAGCTCGAACGTAATGGAAGTCATGGCCGACGCTTTTATGACCGCGTTTACCGTGGCTATGCCTATATTGCTTATCTCTATGGTCGTTGGGCTTATAATAGCCATTCTGCAGGCGGCGACCCAGATACACGAACAGACGCTGACCTTTGTGCCAAAGCTTGTCGCCATAGGCCTTATGCTGCTGGTATTGGGCCCGTGGATGATAACGCAGATGAACGATTTTACGTTCAGGCTGTTTGAATATATAGCCCTATATGCGTAGGTACTCATAAATGTATGTTAATCTTGACCGCTATCTTATATTCATGCTTGTCTTGCTCCGCATGACGGGGATGTATGTTTTAAACCCGATTTTCGCGCGGCAGAACGTGCCGGTCATGGTCAACGCGGGGCTTTCGTTCTTGACGGCGATCTGCGTCGTCACCGCCAGAACGTTCCCGCCTCTGCCCGACGCCGGGATCTTTGAGTTCTTTTACTTTGCAGTCAAGGAGCTTGCGGTCGGCATGACGGCGGGGCTGATTATAAGGATGTTCCTTTCGGTATTCGTTGTGGGCGGCGAAATTATCGACATGCAGCTCGGCATAGGTATGGCAAAGGCCTTTGACCCGATGACAAATGCGTCAGTTTCGATCAGCTCGCAGTTTTTGAATATCATGTTCACCCTGGGCTTTTTCACATCGGGCGCGCATCTTACGCTAATCCTCATGACCTCCAGGACCTTTGACTTTATCCCGTTAGGCGAGCTTAGGTTCAATTTGGAAGCCCTGTATGCCGTGCCCGAGCTGATAACGCTGGTTTTTCTGCTGGCGGTAAGGCTGTGTATGCCGATTATAGTCATGGAGGGCGTCACCACTTTCGCTGTGGGGATGATAATGCGTGTAATCCCGCAGATAAACATCTTTGTGATACAAATACAGTTTAAGCTTATATTGGGTATTTTGGTCATGGTGGTAATGGTGCCGGTGTTTTCGGCCTTTTGCGAGAACACCCTGCTGTTGTGCCTTGAGAATATCCAGGAGGTCTGGCTCAAATTCGTGTGATGTGAGGTGATGAGCCGTGGGAGAGGGAAACGAGGAAAAAACCGAAAAAGCAACCGCTAAAAAACGGCAGGACGAGCGCAAAAAAGGCAACGTGCTGCAAAGCAAGGACGTTACTACCGTAATTTCGCTTATCGCGTCGTTTTATATAATCCGGTTTTTTGTAAGCGGCTTTATGAGTAACACTGTGCTCATGTTCCACAACCAATTTTCCCGCGCCGGTACTTTGACAGTCGCTACAGGGCAGGACGTCATGGGAATCTTTTACGACTTTGCCTGGAATTTTATCATAACGGTCTTGCCGCCCATGCTGCTCATAATGCTTATACCAATCCTCGCGACCGGCTTCCAGACGAAATGGATCTTTTCAACCGAGTCGCTCAAGTTCAAATTCAGCCGTCTGAACCCGTTACAGGGTATCAAAAAATTCTTTTCGCTGCGCTCACTTGTCGAGCTGGGTAAATCTCTTATTAAGACCGCGGTGATCATCGCGATACTCTACGGTCAGATCATGGACGTAATAGCATTTACGCCGGCTATTATAGACATGGAACCCATACAGGCCGCGGCGTACGCGGGTGAAAGAATAATGTCGCTGCTGTTCACGGTGGCAATAGCGTTCGGCGCGATAGCCGTTATCGATTTCTTTTATCAGCGGTACGAGTTTGAAAAAAACCTCAAGATGACCAAGCAGGAGGTCAAGGACGAGTACAAACAGATGGAGGGCGACCCCAAGATTAAAGGCAAGCGCCGTCAAAAACAAATGGAGATGGCGCAGGCCAGGATGATGCAGAATATTCAGGAGGCCGACGTCGTCGTGCGAAACCCGACCCACTACGCTGTCGCGCTGAGATATAAAATAGATGAGGACGACGCGCCTGTGGTAATGGCAAAGGGCGCCGACCACCTCGCCGCCAAAATCGTAGCGGAGGCCGAAAGGCTGGGTGTCGCGCTTGTGGAAAACCCGCCGCTGGCCCGCGGACTCTACGCCGCCTCTGAGATTGAGGAAGCCATTCCCGCCGAGTTTTTCCAGCCCGTGGCCGAGCTGCTGGCGTGGCTCTACAGCACCAAGGGGACCAAGAACCTGGAGCAGGGCCGGCTTGAAGCCGGACACAATACGTCCGGCGTGAGGCAAAGCGAATCGGCTTAGCGCCCTAACGGCAGCGCGAGTAATAACCACCCCGGCGCTGACGCGCCATCCCTCCATAGGAGGGGAATTATCGTGGCAACAACCCCATTCCCCTCTTGTGGAGGGGTACGCCCGCAGGCGGGGGGTGGTTGCTCAAAGAAAGGAGCAAGCGGCATGAAATTCTTAAGCAACATCGTCACCGTGTTCGTCATTATAATCGTCATGTTTTTCATCCTGCCGCTTCCGCCGTTTTTTCTGGACTTCATGTTCATCCTAAACATCGCGATCTCGCTCGTCATCCTTATAATATCCATGTATATAAAGGAGACGCTTGACATCTCGGTATTCCCGTCTCTCATGCTTGTGACCACGCTTCTAAGGCTGTCGCTCAACGTCTCGTCCACGCGGCTCATCCTCAGGGAAGGCGGAGAGGCCGGCGCGGTAATCGCGGCGTTTGGGGATTTTGTTCTTGGAGGCGACCCGGTAATAGGCGCGATCATATTCGTCATCATCTTCTTTGTAAACTTCACGGTCATCACAAAGGGCGCGGAGCGCGTTGCCGAAGTTTCGGCAAGGTTTACGCTGGACGCCATGCCCGGCAAGCAGATGGCCATTGACGCCGACCTCAACACAGGGCTTATAGACGACCAGGAAGCCAAGGCGAGGCGCTCGAAGATTCAGCGCGAGGCCGACTTCTTCGGCAGCATGGACGGCGCCGTGAAGTTCGTCAAGGGCGACGCCGTGGCCGGCATCGTCATAACTTTCGTCAATTTTATCGGAGGAGTCGTAATAGGTATGGTCTCCGGGGGCATGGAGTTCACCGAGGTGCTTTCGGTCTACACTATCGCCACGGTGGGCGACGGCTTGGTCTCGCAGATACCGTCGCTGCTCATCTCCACCGCCACCGGCATGATCGTCACCCGCGCCTCCAGCGAAAACGCGCTTAGCCTTGAGCTGACTACCCAGCTTTTGAATCAGCCGATGGCGCTTATGATCTCCGGCGCCGCGGTGGGCATAATGGCGTTTATCCCCGGCGCGCCACGGCCGCAGATATTGACGGTCGCGATAGGGCTCGTGGCGTTCGGGTTATTCCTGCGCACAAGGCAGCAGTCGGTCGCGGCGGTTCCCGCCGTCGACGGTACCGGCGCTCTTGCCCCAGAGGATATTCCCGAGATGCTAAACGAGGCCAATTACTACAAGAATATAGACAATGTCTACAGCCTTTTAAGCGTAGACCCCATAGAAATGGAGTTCGGCTATTCGCTGGTGCCGCTGGTTGACGAGAGCTCGGGCGGTAGCTTTATAGACAGAATCGTCATGTTCCGCAAGCAGTTCGCCACCGACTACGGCGTGGTTATACCCACGGTGCGCCTGCGTGACAACGGCCTGTTAAACCCAAACCAGTATGTCGTAAAGCTTAAGGGAGAGGAAGTCGGCCGGGGAGAGGTTTTGGTGGACTATTACCTTGCGCTTGATCCCGGCGGCGCAACCGACGACATAGAGGGAATAGACACAGTTGAGCCCGCCTACGGAATACCGGCAAAGTGGATTACCGAGGACATGCGGGAAACCGCGGAGGTTATCGGCTACACCGTTATAGACCCGCTCTCGGTGATAGTCACACATATGAGCGAGCTTATAAAGCAGCATGTGCACGAGCTTTTGGGCAGGCAGGACATCACGACGCTGCTTGAAAACTTCTCTAAAAACAATCAGGGCGTGGTGCAGGATATCGTCCCGGCGCTTATTTCGCTGGGGGATCTGCAAAAGATCCTCTGCAACCTGCTGCGGGAGGGCGTGCCGATTAAGGACATGGGCTCTATCCTGGAGACCGTGGGGGATTATTCCCCCGGCCTTAAGGACACCGATATGCTCACCGAATATGTGCGCCAGCGACTGCGCCGGACGATAACCCGGCAGTATGTCAGCGGCAACGTGCTTAAGGTCGTCACCATTGACCAGGACGTCGAGCAGACGATATTGAACAGCATCAAGAAAGGCGAGCACGGTACCTATATGGCGCTTGAGCCCGAAAAGGTACAGCGAATAGTCGGTAACGTTATAGAGGATATCAACGCTATCAAGGATATCGTAAACGTGCCTGTGGTGCTGACTTCGCCGATTGTCAGAGTGTATCTTAAAAAGATGCTGGATCAGTTTAACCCGAACATCACGGTGCTCTCTTTTTCCGAGATAGACCCAACCGTGCAGATACAAGCATTGGCCAACGTACAAATGTAGCGACTTGAAGCTGCAAACAATACGCTCAGTATCTTGCTTGACGCAGAAGCTTTTGTACCCGAACGCATGTATGTAATTTTCCGTTCTACTATTTTCTATTCTCTATTTTCTAACAACTAAGAGGGGGTGAGTAGTTATGGCGACGGCGACCTCGACCGTTGATATTGACGCGCTGTGGCTTAAATACGGCGAAACCCGTGACCAAAACACGCGCAACGACATCGTCATGCACTACTCAGGACTTGTCAAGTTTATCGCGCAGAGAATGCGGGGGACCTATAAAAATTACGCGCAGGTAGACGACGTTATCAATCAGGGAATCATCTCGCTTATAGACGCGGTGGAAAAGTTCGAGCCCGCCAAGGGGTTCAAGTTCGTAGACTATATACGCTCGCAGGACTGGGTGCCGCGCCGCTTAAGAAAAATGTCTGCAGACCTTGACGACGCCTACAACCGGCTTTATTCCGAGCTGGGCCGCCAGCCCACGAACATGGAGCTGGCAAAGTCGATGAATATTACCACCGAACAGCTTGACCGCGTGATGGAGTCGACGTATAATTTCACGCTGCTCTCTTACGAGGAGGTTGTGTGGCAAAAAATGTCGGCCATGGGAGAGGAGCCCAGCACCGACAATATTGAAGAGTCCCCCGAGCGCAAGCTCATGGAAAAAGAGCTGCGCGAGCAGCTCGGTATGGCAGTGGATTCCTTAAACGAGCGGGAGAGAACGGTTGTCTCGCTCTACTACTACGAAAACCTTAAGCTCAAGGAGATCGCGGACGTTTTGGGGGTCAGCGAGTCCCGCGTCTGTCAGATACACTCATCCGCAATATTGAAGATGAAAAAAATCATGAAAGAATATATCGAATAGGGGGTTCGTTATGTTAAGAGGCTACTACACCGCGGCGTCGGGAATAGTCGTGCAGGAAAAGAAGCTCAACACCTACGCCAACAATATCTCAAACGTGCTTACAGCCGGATACAAAAAAGATAATATGATCTCCGGAGTGTTCGGCGAACATCTGGCCGTGCGCATGAACGCCTACGCGCGCAACCGCACCCACGAGATAGGCCCCGGCGTGTTCATGCAGATAGTTGATGAAAAATACACCGACTACGTCCAGGGCACGTTTGAGATGACGGGCCGCATGCAGGACATGGCCATTGCGGGCGACGGTTTTTTTGTGATAGGCCGGGAGGACGGCGAGTATCTTACCCGGGACGGGCAGTTTTCCCTTGACGAGGAAGGTTATCTCGTTCTGCCGGGCTTCGGCCGCGTGCTGGGTGAAAACGGCGAGATTCAAATCGGTAACGGGGACGACTTCCACGTTGACGAGCACGGCGGCGTGCATGTAATCCCTTTTGACGAGGAGAGCGACCCGGAGGCTGAATCCACGCAGATAGACACCTTACTGGTGGTCAACCCCGACGACTGGGAGACCTTTGATAAAAACCGCGAGGGGCTGTACGACGCCGGCGGCGCGTTTACTCCCGTGGATTACACCAACACGAGGGTGTTCCAGGGACGCCTGGAAAAATCAAACGTCAACATGGCGGAGGAGATGACCCGCGTGCTCTATTCCCAGCGCTCGCTGCAAAGCTGCAGCCAGGTGGTAAAGATGTACGACGATATGGCCGACCGGATAGTGCAGATATCAAGAGTATAGCAGCTTGAAGCTGCACACAATACGCCCTTAGATTAACCAGCGCACAGTAATTGTGCCCGAACGTTTGCATATACCAGTTTCAAATTGGAAGGGGACATAGCTTTATGATCAGAGGTTTTTTTACGGCCCGCTCCGGCCTGATAGCGCATCAGGAGAACATGAGTGTTATCGCGAACAACCTCGCGAACACGAACACCTTTGGCTTTAAGCCCGAGCGCGCTGCGTTCAAGGATTTGATATACCAAAATCTCAACCGCGTTGATGTGGAAAACGTCGCCCAAACCGGCCACGGCGTAAAGATAAACAAGACCGACCTGATGATGAACATGGGCGCCCCGCAGCCAACCGGCCGGGAGCTTGATTTCCTTATCACGGACGAGAGCGGCTTTTTCCAGGTCGAGACCGCCGAGGGGAACATCCACTACACCAAAGCCGGCAACTTTTACCTGAGCAACGAGGAGGACGTATATTTTCTCAAAAACGGAAACGGCGACTATGTTTTGGACGTTGACGGCGAGCGGATAGAAGTTGAGTTCAACGAGTATGTTGAGGTCACGAATCCCAACGGTACTCCGCAGCTGGACGAAGACGGCAATGCCGTACTTGACGCGAACGGCAATATCGTCTATGATCCCGTTACGACCTACGAGCCCGCCAACCCCGATTACGGGGATATTATCCTTGACCCCGGCAGAATCGCAATCTATCGCTTCCCCAACAAATGGGGTCTTGACGCAGTGGACGGGAACGCTTTTTTGCAGACAGAAATTTCCGGCGAGCCCGCGCTGATCGAACCGGTGGAGGCTGACGACATGGTTGTTCAGCCCGCGCTTAAGGTTGGGTACTTGGAGGGAAGCGCCACCGAGATAGCGCAGGAGATGTCGAATGTCATTCAAGCGCAAAGGGCTTTCAGCTTCAGTTCCAGAATGGTGCAGGTGGCCGACGAGGTCGAACAGGAGATTAATTCATTGCGGGGATAATCAGGGCGAAAGCCGCATTGAAGAAGCCGACAGGGAGGTGAGATGAATGGGCGAGCAGGAAACGACAGACGTGCTGACTCTGGAGCAGGATGCGACGGAAAGCGAAGCATTAACGCCGTGGGACCAGACCGTGTACTCGCCGGAGGGTGAAGAGGCCCCGGCGCCAAAGCTCAAGCCTATTATCACGATCAGGTGCGAGTCAAGCGGCGCGGGCGCGAGTATACAGCTTTCGCGCCAGTCAAAGGAAATTGAGAAGCTTACAAAGGACGAAATACTCGAAGCCCTGCATGAGCGCGGGATCGTTTACGGAATAGATGAGAATATTCTTGAACTGCTCGTCACGCAGCCTGAGTACGGAGAGCCGTATATAATAGCGAAAGCGACCGCGCCCGTGACCGGTAAGGACGGCTATGTGATATATCATGTCGAGACCCGCCGCAACCTGCGTCCGAGGGAGCGGTCTGACGGCTCGGTGGATTACCGCGATATGGGTTTTGTGCAGAGCGTCAACAAAGGGGAAGTTCTGGCAGAGGTATTTGAACCCGAAAAGGGCAGGGACGGCAGGAACATTTACGGCTCTGTGCTTGAAGGAATGTACGGCAGGGAAGCGGAGGCTCCTATCGGGAAAAACACCGCTTTCAACAGCGAGGCCAGAACGGTGGTCTCGGCTGTGGACGGTCATGCCGTTGTTGGCCCAAAAGGCGTTATCGATGTTTTAGACGTGCTTAGGATCTCCGGCAGCGTGGACAACGCCACGGGGAATATTTTCTTTGGCGGCGACGTTATCGTCGGCAAGGACGTAGCTTTTGGCTTTAAGATAGTCTCAAAGGGAAATATCATCATAAACGGCACCGTTGAGGGCGCAAATCTGGACGCCAAGGGCGACATTACCGTAGGCGAGGGTATAAACGGCATGGACCACGCGAAGATAGTCGCCGGAGGCACTCTGCGCTGCAAATACATTCAAAACTGTTCTATTTCTGTAACGGGGGACGTTTTTGCGGACTCGATTATATTTTGCTCGCTTGAATGCAGCGGCAGCGTGGCGCTTTCGGGAAAGCGCGGCGGTATAGTCGGCGGGAAGACGGTTATTGCAAAATGCCTTGAGGCAAAAGTCCTGGGCAACGACAAGCATGTCCCCACCAGCATTACTATGGCGGCGGTGGGTCTTCAGCACAATGAGAAAATACTCGGTATAAAAAAGAGGATAGCGGAAATAGACAACGAAATGGTTACGCTTGTCCAGACGATGAACTGGTGCGAGGACCTTATAAAGCGCGACAAGTTAAAGCCGTTCCAGGCAAATGCGTACGAGAACGCCAAAGCGCGGCACGGCCAAATTTTAAAGGAACGGCCGGAGCTTGAGCTTATGCTCGAGGCCACGCAGCAGGAGCTGCTTTATGTTTCGGCTGACGACAGCTACATAAAATGTACCGGCAGCGTTCACGGAGGCGTGCGGATAGTGTTCGGGATGCAGATGCTGAACGTACAAACCTCGTTTGTTAACAGCCGCATATATATGCTGGAGGGTGAAATCGTGACCGCCCCGCTTTGACGCGCACGCCGACAAAAGGCCTTGAGAACCCTCATCAAGTTTTTTAAGTTTTACTATTGACTTTTCCGGCGGTTTTTAGTATTATAGTCAAGTCGCATAATTCTTGGAGTATTTTGAGCATGGGGGCGTAGCTCACCTGGGAGCGTGATCTTCCCACAAGCCAACATCGAAAAACTGACAAATCTTACAAAACAGCAACATCAAAACTAGGGAAAGCGACGAGCGAAAACAACACTGGCATTCACAAGAATACCTGATAACAAAGCCAAAAACTAAAGATTATACGGGGCTGTAGCTCACCTGGGAGAGCGCTTGAATGGCATTCAAGAGGTCTCTTGACACTCGTAAAGGTATAAACCCGCAAAACGGCAAGTGGACGTCACAAAAATTTAACAACTGGATAAACCACGCAAGAAAACTGAATATTATGCATATGGGGGCGTAGCTCACCTGGGAGCCCAGGCTACGCAAGAAGCACCCCAAAGAATTTAGATAAAATGCACAAATCGCAAAACTCAAAAATTTCACCGATTTTCTTCCCTGCGGTCAGAAAATCGGATAGCCAATGAATATTGGCAACCCGATATTTTCTGTATAATAACACCACCTTTTGTTAAACTATGTAAGGGCAGCAGGAACACTCAAGAGAACAAAAGCAAACATTCAACGGGGATTTACATTTTAGTACAACCTATACAATACGGGGGCGTAGCTCACCTGGGAGAGCGCTTGAATGGCATTCAAGAGGTAGTCGGTTCGATCCCGATCGTCTCCACCAAAGAACGGTTTACAGGGATAATCCTGTAGGCCGTTTTCCTTTCCTCGCCAATAGTGTATGAAAATACGAAAAGAGGCAGAGATGCAATGCATGACAGATTGAGGTTGCCCGCGCTCGTCGGATATGTGGTGTTTGATGGCGACACTGTTTCTGTCGCGGATGATGCTGGCTCCAGCGTTGTAGTTAGCAAGGAAGAATGGGAATACCTTCGTGCGGATTTGCGCTTTGATGATGCCGTTCTCTATGAAAACGGCGAAACACCGATGACGCTTTATCAGCTTCAGTCTTTTCTGACGTTATACCGGGCAACCAAAAGGATGGAAACGGATACTGCAAGGCAAACGGCTGAAGCCATGAAATTAAAAGACTTCCTAAAAAAACATACCTAAAAATTTCATATATCTAACCATCAGCGGCGGCATTTTCTTTTTTGAAGATGCCGCCGCTTTTTTTATTCTCAAAATACTATTGTAAGGAAGGGAGATCACCATGAAACAAATAACAACAGACGAACTCCGCAGGATGAAAGATTCTGAGGGGCTGATCCTGCAAGGCTGCGGCGGCGACCTGGAGGAATGGGTAACCGGCCTCAACGAGATGCTAACCGAGCAGGGTATCCTGCTGGACGGCGACACGTTCAAAGACGTTTCCACTTTTGAGCACGGCGGCGTGACAAATCTGCTGTTCAGCATGGACAACGTAAAGCTGGACGTCGGCAAGCTGGCGATGTGGCGGCTGCAATCCCACAGCGTATTCGGGGGTACATGGGCTTCGGACTATATTCCGAACGCACTTGGCGGATATATAATCGCGCCGCAACAGCAGGAAAAACAGAAGCCATCGGCAGCTTTGATTGGCAGCGATGGAAATATATT
>QMCE01005258.1_pt1 | contig 11889 bp, 8 predicted proteins | sample 1821851 | NCBI WGS metagenome assembly QMCE01 (sample SAMN09453174, study PRJNA476694) | Termite gut metagenome, whole genome shotgun sequencing project. | isolation source: worker | host: Odontotermes sp. | place: South Africa:Pretoria | collected 2016-01-28
CGAAGGCAATGGGACAGCATTGTCGAGAAAAACGGGCGAAGCACAGCGCAAAACGGACGGAAAAGCGACCCGAATGGAATTGAGCAACAGGCTCTCAGACCGGCTACGCGATGAATCCGACCTGCCTGCAGATTTCCTCGCACGCCTTCCTCTTCTTCCTGTTGAACTCGACCTTGTTGTTCTCGAACAGGTTGTTCCCCTCCGTGTCGATGGACACGATGAGGGGGCCGAACTCCTTCACCCGGCACACCCAGAGCGTCTCCGGCATGCCGAGATCCTTCCACTGGTAGTCCTCGATCTCCTCCACCTCCGTCGCGGCGAGGACGGCGCAGCCGGCGGGGAACACGACGTGCAGCGCCTTCTGCTCCCGGCACGCCGCCTCCGTGTTCGGGCCCATGCCGCCCTTTCCGACAATCAGCTTCACGCCCGTCTGCTCGACGAATTCCTTCTCGAACTTCTCCATGCGCATGCTGGTCGTGGGGCCGATGGAGACCATCTCGTACCTGTCGCCGCCGACGGGGCGGACAATGGGGCCGGCGTGGAAGATGGCGCCGCCCCGGACATTCACGGGGAGCTCCCGCTTGTGCTCGATAAGGCGGCGGTGGGCGACGTCGCGGCAGGTGACGAGGTGGCCGGTGAGGTAGATGATGTCGCCGATTTTGATGCCTTTCAAATCCTCAGAGGAGATCGGTGTCGTGAGTATCTTCTTCTCGCTCATAGCGTCGCCCCCTTGTGCGATGTGATTGTGTAATTGAGATCCCTGTCAAACACAATGCGCCCCCGCCGGTGGCTCCAGCAGCCGACATTCACCGCGACGCCGATGGTGGAGGGGTGCCGGGCCGTGTTCTCGATGTTGACGCCCATGACGGAATAGTTCCCGCTCATGCCCTGGGGCCCGAGGCCGATGGAGTTGATGCCGTCCTCCAGCAGTTTTTCCATCTTCGCCGCGCGCTCGTTCTCGTTGCGGCTGCCGATGGGGCGCATGAGCGCCTTCTTCGACAGGAGCGCCGCCGTCTCCACGCTCGTCGCGACGCCGACGCCGACGAGGAGCGGCGGGCAGGCGTTCAGCCCGTAGCTTGTCATGACGTCCAGCACAAACTCCGTCACCCCCTCGTACCCCGCGCCCGGCATCAGCACCATCGCCTTCCCCGGGAGGGTGCAGCCGCCGCCCGCCATGTAGGTGTATATCTCCGCGTCGTCGCGGCCGGGCAGGATGTCCCAGAACACGGTGGGCGTGCCCTTCCCGACGTTTTTCCCGGTGTTGAACTCGTCGAAGGTCTCCACGCTGTTGTGCCGCAGGGGCGCCTTCACTGTCGCGTCGATGACGGCGTTTTTCAGCAGCGCCTCAAGCTCGCCCAGGAGCGGGAAGGCCGCCCCGCAGCGCACCCAGTACTGCAGGACGCCCGTGTCCTGGCAGCAGGGCCGGTTCAGATCCATCGCGAGCTGCTGGTTCTTCGCCATCGCGTCGTAGATGGTTCTGGACAGGGGGCTTGTTTCCTTTTCGCGAAGCTCCGCCAGCTTCGCCTCGACGTCGTCGGGGAGTTTTTTCCCGACAAGCGCGGTGAACGCGCTCATGACGTCCGTCATTTTCTTGACGTGTCCCTCTTTTGGCATGACTGCCCTCCTCTGGAAAGAAATCCTATTGTGCCGCTTGGGGAAGATTGGGGAAGAACGGGAAGAAAACCGGGAGCAGGATCAGGCTCACAACCGTCGAGCAGACGATGAGCGGCAGCCCCGCCTTCGCGTAGTCCATGAAGCGGTACCCGCCGGGCGAGAGCACCATCGTGTTCGCCGGCATCCCGATGGGCGTCGCGTAGGCGCAGGAGCCGCCGATGACGGTCGCCATGAGGACGGCGCGCGGATCCGCCCCCATGCCTGTCGCGATGGAGAGGCTGATGGGGACGAGGAGCGCCGTCGTCGCCGTGTTGGACATGAAGTTCGTCAGGACGCAGCTGATGAGGAAGACGACGACAAGGAGCGCGAAGGGCGACGCGTTCTGCCCCAGCATGGCGATGGCCTTGTCCGCGATCATCGCGCCGGCGCCCGTCTTCTCCAGCGCGGTCGCGAGGGCGAGCGTGCCGCCGAAGAGGAAAATCGTCTGCATGTCGATCGCCCTGTAGGCGTCCTTTTCGGAAATGACGCCCGTGAGAATGAGGAGGAGCGCCCCGATGCAGCCGCTGACATGGAGGGGAATGCCGATGCTTTTCTCGAAAATCATGGCGAGGATGGAGGCGACGAGAATGTAGAGGGAAAGCTTCTGTTTCCACTCGGGAACGTGGCTGTAGTCCTTCCCCTCCTTGAACGCGCCGTCGTCCTTCGGGGTGAAGGTGGGGAGCAGCCGGTAGCCGACGAGGGCGAAGTAGAGGATGCCGACGACGAGAATGGGGAGGCCGATGAGGCTGTACTCGAAAAAGCCGAAGCGGAGGCCGAGGGGCTCCAGCGCGGACTGGGCGATCATGTTCCCGGGCGCGCCGATGAGGGAGAGGTTCCCGCCCATCGCGGCGGCGAAGACGAGGGGCATGAGGAGGCGGGAGCGGGAGAAGCCGGACTTGGACGCGATGCCGATGACGACGGGGATGAGCACCGCCGCCGTCCCGGTGTTCGACAGGACGCCGGACATGAGGCCGGTGATGGTCATGACGGAGACGATGAGCTGCCGCTCCGTCTTCGCGAACTTCGTGACAAGGCCGCCGACCTTGTTCGCCATCCCCGTCTCGAACAGCGCGCCGCCGACGATGAACATGGCGACGAAGAGGATGACGTTGGAATTGACGAAGCCGGCGAAGGCGTTCTGCCAGGTCAGGACGTCGGTGACGATGAGGCCGATGCAGACGATCATGGCGGTGATGGCGAGGGGGATTCTTTCCCAGACAAACATGACGATGGCGAAGAGGAGGAACAGCAGGGTGATGGAGGCGGGACTCATGAAGACTCCTTTCCAAAAAACGCATGCAGAATAAAGGATGTCGTATACAATATTAAGAATACTTCATACCTTTCCCTTCGTCAAATTGATTCGCAAAAAAAAGGGCGCTCCGTCCGGAGCGTCCTTTTCAGGGTATCTGCATCCCATATCCCATGGAGAGGAGGCGCGTTCAGTTCCACGACGCGCCCGTCTGGCGGCTCTTCAGGCCGGGGATGATTGAGCGGACGAACGCGGCCTCGCGCACCAGCATCTCCTCGTCCGGGAAAAAGCGCGCCGTCGCCTCCGCCATCACCAGCGCGTGATCATAATGCCCCTTGTCGATCGCCCGGTAGACGACCTTGAAATAATGCTGCTTCCCGGGGAAAAACTCGCGGAACGCCTCCGCCCACGCTGAAAAATCCGCCAGCGGGACAAACCCGCAATTCAGCCCGAAGGTCAGCGCCGCGTCGTCGTACAGGCTTGAATAATTCTTCTCCAGCACGCGCGCCATCGCGCGCCGGAACGCGGCGAGGTCATTGTTCAGGAACGACAGCGTCAGCGCCGCGCTCACCTCCGTATCCCCCCCCGCCACGTCCGATCCGAGCCCCGTCCCCCGCTCCACGGCCCGGGACACATCCTCCAGCAGCGGCCGCGCCGCCTCCGGGTCGTACAGATCCGGGAAGTCCCCCCTGTCCAGCATCTCCGTCCCCAGCGCATAGTACAACTGCGGCGTGATGCGGAACCAGCTCCAGTCCTCGCTGTCAATCCCCCGCGCGCGCTTTGTCTGATCCTTCGGCGCGTCCGGGTACGGGCCGTCCAGGCGGAGCGTCGACAGCCCTTCCTCCCGGCCGGCGTCCGAGACGGCGAAGCGGCCCATGAAGAAATATTTTCCGATGACGCCGTTGTACGAGTCGTCCGCCGTGAAATAGCCCCGGTAGAACGCCTCCTCAAGCTCCTTCCGCACCTCCTCCATCGCCGTCAGGCCCTCGCCCTCAAGGCTCCCCCCCGCCCTGTCGCGCGCGATGCCCATCCGCTCGTACATCAGGACAAGCGTCCTCAGGACGGGCTCCGCGACGCGGCCGAGCTGGCGCTTCGTCATCGCGACATCGTAGCGGACAAGCTTCCACGCGCGCGCGGGCTCGCCCAGGCGCGACAGGAACATCGCCCAGTACGAGCGGAAGGTCATGTTGCGGAAAAACTCCGGCGCGTCCTCGCTCCGGATCATCCGGAGCATCACCTCCTCCATTTCGCCGAGGGCGGCCAGCGCCTTCTCCCTGTTCCGCTCCTGGAGGTGCAGCTGGACTATCTCCAGCAGCGTCGACATCGTCGCCTGCGGGTTGTCCCGCACCATCTCCAGCTCCGTCCTGCGGAGCGTCTCCGACCTGTCGTAGAAGCCGACGCGCTCGTAGAGGCTGCCCAGTTCCTTGATGCTGCCGATTTCCTTGTCCGTCTCGACCATCTTCTCCATCGTCCCGATGGCGGCGGAGTAAATGTGCTCGTGCCAGTAGGACTGCACCCGGATCATCGTGTCCGCGTACGCCGCGTCCTCGTAGATGCGGGCGGACAGGACGAAGGGCGTCCGCGTCTCCTCGTCCGCGAAACGGAGCAGCAGCGGCACCGCGTCCGTCGTCATGTGGGAAATCCCCTCCCCCCGGTCGAACGAGCGGTACGCCAGCTCCACCGCCTCGTTCAGCGTGGGCGCGGTGAACTGCATGACCGGCCCCGTCTGGAGGACGATGAAACGGTACTGCTCCTCCGGCGTCCGCTCGACATAGCCGGCGGCGGCGTGGGCGGGGAGCTGCATCACGTGGCTGAGCTTGCCCTGCCTGCGCGTCAGCACCTGGAAGAACTCCGCGAGATCGTCGCAGTCGCCGATGAGCCTGCCGACCCAGCGGCGCTCAAGCGACTGGTACACCGTCTGGTGCGTGTCCGAAAGCCCGAAATGGCTGCCGATGAGGTTCGGCCGCTCCGGCAGGGGCGAATCGGAGCAGTAGCGGAAGAATTGGTGGAAAATCAGCCCCAGCTCCCCCGGCGTCGACAGTGTCTCCGCCGTGTCGGAAAGCCATTCGTCCTCCGCGGCGCGGCGCGCCGCCCCGTCCGCGACGACGGAGAAGTCGGGGCTTTCCACCACGCCGGAGAGCGTCGCCAGCAGCACCGGATCCCCCTGATCGTCCCGCTGCAGCACGTGCAGCGGATAATTCCACCCCGGAGGCCCGACGGACGGGTCGAACCGGCCGCTCGAATCCTCCGCTATCGCCTCGTCCCACAGGAGCGCGTCCCCCTCCGCCCTGCCGGCTCCGTTCCGGTAGGAGGCGACAACGCCCTTCGTCGCGTGGCGCACCTCCGTCAGGACGGGGACGCCGGCGGGGCGTTTCGCGTGGCGGCCGTCGTAGTGCTCGGCCAGCATGAACGAATAAATGAACCGCGCCGGCTGCGGCGAATGGAACACGGTCGCCGCCCCCGTCTCCACGCGCCAGGTGTAGCGGGGCAGCGTCTCCCCCGTCTCCGGATCCTGATCGCCCGACCGCGTCGACCCCCCGCCCTCCCCGCCCGGGCGGGCGGTGGCGAAGAGGGTGCGGCCGTCCCCGAGGTCGACGCTGAATTCGTCGTAGCCGCTTTCGAGCTTCTCCAGCGCCCGCCGGTAGCTTTCGAGGCGGCTCCGGATCTCCCGGGGCATGGGGCTGATGTTCGTCTCCAGGTAATCCGCCTCGATCAGCCGGCGGCAGAAGGCGCTGTCGAAATAGTCGCGCGGGTCGGGCTGTTCGTGCGTTCCCGCCAGCACCGGCTTCAGCGCCTGGCGGAGCGGCTGCGGGATGCTCTCCTCCGCCATCACCGCCTCTTCCAGCCGCCGCGCCTCCCGGCGGAAATCCCCGGCCAGGCGCTCCGTGTCGTCCGGCCGCGGCAGTTCCCGGGCGGGCAGCAGCCGTCCGGAGAAAAACAGCCTCCGCTCCGCCTCGCCGCCGGAAAGGCTCGCGTTCGCGTCCGTGCCCGACGCCCCGGGCAGCGAAAGCGCGATCGGGCCTTCGGGGCCTTCGAGCACTTCCCAGGCGGGGTAGCGCGCCGGGTCGATGCCCGCGTTCTTCATTTCCCGCGCCAGCTTCGCCATCCACGCCACGGGGCGGTGGAACAGGAGCGCCCAGCCCGCCGTGAAACCGTACCCGCCGACCGTCGCGCGGACGCGCTGCTCGTAATCCTCCTCCCGCATCTCCATCGAGCCCGGGACGCCCCCGAAGGAGAAGCGCATCGCGCTCCCGCCCGAGTCGAACCGGAACGCCGCCGGCTCAATCGCCACCCGCGGATCCCCGAAGGCCATCCGCAGCATCGACCACGCCAGCTTCGTCCCCGTGTACTCCCTGTTCCGCCGCATCTCCGACTGCATGCGGCTGAACACCTCCACCCGGAGGTTCAGCAGTTCGTCCGCCTCCGCCCGGGTGTCGTCGATCAGCTTCGCCGCCGCGTCCGCCATGGCGGGGTTGGGGCGGGTGATTTTCTTCGCCTCGTCCGCCAGGCTGTCGAACAGCCTGTCGTCGTCCTCCTCCTCGCGGGTGAGGGCGGTGCGGGCGGAGTCGACAGCCCTGTCCACCACGTCCGAGAGGGTCGCGAGCTGTTCGAGAACGGGGCGCTGCGCGTCGTCGCCGAGGGTCGCGGGCGGCACGCCGAATTCGGGAATGCCCGAATCCCGGGTGCGCGCCGCGAGCGCGCGGTAGCGGCCGAGCGCCTGCGGCGCGCCCCGCGCCGCGTCCCGGGCGATGCCGGCGATTTCCTCCTTCACCTCGTCCGCCATGCGGCGGCGCTGGCGGTCGAGGAAGCTGGAGAGTTCGTTCTCCAGCCGCTCCGTCCCTTCCGGGGACAGGGCTGTCCGGAGCGCGGCCGCGTCCGCGTAGGCGCGCGCGCGCGCGCGTTCCGGCGTCAGGCGCTGCGCGTCCTCGGCGAGGCGCTTGGACGCGTCGCGGAGCTGCCCGGCGGCTGTTTCGGCGCTGGAGGCGTCGAGCGCGCCGCCGAACGCGTTCAGCCGCTCTTCCCGCGAGAGGAAGGCCCGGATGCGGGCGCGCGCGTCCCCCGTTTCCTCCGGCGCCGGGGAGAGGAGGCCGGTGGCGAGGGCGACGGCGTTGTAGGCTTTCGCCGGCGTGAAGAGGGTCTCCGCGTTGTCGAGAACGGCCTGCGCCGCCCGGGCGGAACGGGCGGAGGCGGGGATGTCGAACTGCCGCAGGGAGGTCTCCGCGGTTTCCAGCAGCCCCTCCGTCTCTTCCCGCGCCTCGTTGTAGGCGGAGCGCTGGTAGAGGAGGTAGCCGGCGGCGGCGAGGGCGGCGAGGAGGAGCAGGAACAGCATGCCCCGCAGGACGCCGCCCGACGCGGCGTTGTTCCGGCCGCGCCCGGGCCGGGGGGCGTAGGCCGCCTCTTCGGCGGGGGCGGCGGACGGGGCGCTGTCCCGCGCGCCGTCCCGGGGGGCATCCGCCGCGCCGCGTTCCCACGCGGACGCGCCGGCGGGGGGCTCGTCCGTTTTCCTGCCCGGGCGGACATGATCGCGCGCGGAGGGGAGAATGCCGTCGTCGTCCGACGCGATGGTGCTGGAGGCTTCCGCCGCGGCGTCGTTCGCGCGCGGGCGCCCGTCCCTCGGCATCGCTTCCGTTTTGCGGGCGGACATGCCGGCGGGATCGGGCGGCGGAGGGGGCGGCGGAGGCGGAGGCGGGGACGGCGGTTTCGGCGCGGCGGCGCCGAGGTCGATCCCCTGCTGCAGCGGGGAGGAACCGTCGAGAAGGACGAAATTCGCGTCTATCGGGATGTCCACAACCGGCGCATAGGCGCCGGTCGCGTATTTCTTCGGCATCGCCGGCTGGCTGCGCATGATGGAGTGCGCGTTCTGCGGCGCATCCTCGCCCGGCGTCGTGATGCTGACGGTGACGCGGTGCACCTTGTGGCAGGCGGGACAGGTGAACTTCATGTCCGGCTTGTCGCCCGGAAGCTCCAGAATGATCTCTGAATTGGGGCATTTGATGCGCATAGCGGGGTTCCTCAAGGGACTTCATCCATGAAAAGCCGATCCCCTTCATTGTATGAATACGCGGGAGGGGATGCAAAGCCTTTCACCGCGCCGCCGGAACCCACTGGAGCTGCGACGCCATGGATCCGCTCTTGTAGACAAGCGCGTTCCGGAACTTCTTCGCCTGCGCCACCGTCGCCGTCGGCGCGACGAGAAACGTGTAGGGCTGATCCGCCGCGATCACTTCGTGCAGCTTGCGGTAAATCGCGTACCGCTTCGCCTTGTCCACCTCCCGCCGCCCTTCCTCTATCAGCCTGTCCGCCTCGGAGGAGGTGTAGGCGACGTAGTTGGAGCTGCCGGGGCGGTTCGCGCCGGATCCGTGCCAGATCTGGTAGGGGTCGCCTTCGATCCCGCCCGACCACATGAGGCAGCTCACATCGTACTCCCGCTCCTCCAGAAGCTGCGTGTAGACGGACCATTCGATGGGCTTGATGTCAACCTTGATCTTCGCCTTCAGCATGTCCTGCTCGACAATGGCCGCGATTTTCCGGATGAGCGCGGACGAGGAGGGCACCATCAGGGTGAAGCGGAACGGCTTCCGTTCGCCCGTTCCGTCGTAGTCCCTGTCGAGGATGCCGTCGTTGTCCGTGTCTTCCCAGCCCGCGCCCGCGAGGATTTCCGACGCCGCCTCCACGCTGAACGGCAGCGGCTCGACGGCATGGTTGTAGTAGGGGCTTTGGGGGATGAAGGGGCCGGAGACGATCCGGCCGAGGCCCATGAAGACTTCGTCGAGAATCCGCTCCCGGTTCACGAGGTGCGTCAGGGCGGCGCGGACGTTCCTGTCCTGAAAAATCGGGCGGCGCATGTTGTAGCCGAGGTAGGCCCAGGAGGTGGAGTTGTACTGGAATTTCTCGAACCGGTAATTGTCCGGCAGCGTCCCCGCCTTCTTCCGCCTGTCCCAGGCGAGGGAGTCTTCGTAGGCTGTCTCGATGTCCGGGGTGACGAGGCGGAATTCCGGCTCCGGCGTTTCCTCGTGCCACTGCGCGGGCTGGAGGCCGTACAGATCCAGCCCCCCCCGCTGGAATTCGAGGAAGGAAACGCTGCTGTCGGCGATGAGCCGGATGCGGCGTTCCAGGATGGAAGGCTTCGGGCCGTAGTAGTTTTCGTCCCGGGCGAAGACGATTTCGCTGTTGCTGTCCCACTTCGTCAGGATGTAGGGGCCCGTCCCGATGAGCCACTGGTTGCGCGGCGACGACGTGAACTGCTCGGCGAATTCGTCGTCCGTCCAGGCCGGGTCGGGCCTGTAGTAATGCCGGGGCAGGGGCTGGAGGCCGAGGGTGAAGGCTTCCGACATGCTGTAGGGGCGCTTCCAGCGGACTTTGAAGGCGTGCGCGTCGATGATTTCGATGCCTTCCATGTCCTCGTAGTAGGTGCGGATGTATTCGCAGGGGATTTTCTCGTTCTGGATCGTCTCCCAGTAGAAAAGGAAATCGTCGCTGGTGACGGGCTTCGCCGGGACGTCCTCCTTCGTGACGGGATCGGTGTAGGGGTGCCACTGGACAGTGTCGCGGAGCGTAATCGTGTATTCGAGGCCGTCCGGGGAGACAGACCAGGAGCGGGCGAGCATCGGTTCGTAGCGGGTGATGTCGTTCAGGTTCCGCTCCGCGAGGGAATCGACGAGGAGGCTGTGGATGGAGGAGACGTCGGCGTCGGGAGTGACGACGGGGTTCAGGTTGCCGGGCATGGACTGGATGCGCGTCACGAGGGCGCCGCCGTCCTCCGCCTCCGGATCGCGGAGATCGTCGTTCGCGAAGCGGACGCCTTCCCGCGCGTTCCCCGCCGGGGCGGCTGCGGCGGCGCCTCCCGCCGGCGCGGGCTGCGCCGCCGGCGCGAAGCGCAGGCTTTCGAGGCCCGTCCCCAGCCTGTCGAGGGCGGACGCGAGCCTGTTCAGCGCCTGCTCCGTGCGCGCGCCCTGCATGCGCGTCTGATCCGCCACGTCTATCGTGAGATACAGCGCGTAAAAAACCGCCGCCGCGCAACACAAAAGCAAAAGACCGCGCAACAAGGAGTTCTGCCGCATATGAGGACGCCTTTCAGTAAAAACTTGAACCTCCCTATCATAAAATATATCATTGTCAACTCAAGGCGGATTTCAAAATCCGCCTCTTTCGCAGGACTGCCCCACGAAGGAGCGCCGCATGGAACAGGCTCTTCCCCTCGCCTTCATCAGCATGCCCGGCGGCGTCGAATGGGTCGTCATCGGCCTTGTCGCGCTGCTGCTTTTCGGAAAGCGCCTGCCCGGCGTGGCGAAATCCCTGGGGCAGACCATGCACGAGTTCAAATCCGGCCTGAACGGCACGATGGACGACGCGGCGGAAAAAAAGAACGCGGAGGAAAAGGCGGAAAAAGAGTAACGCCCCAAACATTCGTTTTGATCTAAACAATCCAACATCCGTCATCCCGGCGGGGAAGCGTCTGCAGCACCCCGAACGAAGTAAAGCCGGGACCAGGTTGTGAAGCCTCTGCTGCACCGCGATCTCCCCTGCTTCGTTTTGATCTAAACAATCCAACATCCGTCATCCCGGCGGGGAAGCGTGTGCAGCACCCCGAACGAAGTAAAGCCGGGACCAAGTTGTGAAGCCTCTGCTGCACCGCGATCTCCCCTGCATTGCTGCGTTTTGGATCGTGTTACAGCACAGGCTTCTCAACCTTGTCCCGGCTTTAATTCGTTCGGGGCACGGCACACGCTTCCCCGCCGGGATGACGGATGTTGGATGGTTATATACATAAATTTGTCGCAGCCAGGCGCTCCCTCCGGGGAGCGCTTTTTTTTTTACTTTTCCGATCCGGAGTGCGTGAACAAGGGTAGAAATGGATGCAGTGAAAGCAAGAGCGCACGAAAGGAAAACGCCATGACGATGGAACTGCGCCGCGAAGCGGCGCGGCGGGAAGAGGAACGAATCGCCCTGCAAAAAAAAGAACTGGAATTCGCCCGCGCGCTCCGCCGCGTCGCCGCACGACCGGAAGGCAAACACCTGTTGCGCCGGCTGCTGGCGGACGCGGACATCTTCAATCCTTCCTGGGCGGGGGGAGAGGAAGGCGCGTACCAGGCGGGAAAACGGGCGCAGGGACTGGCGTTGTGGCGCATGGCGCGGCGCGCGCTCCCGAACGATGCCGCCCTCGATCTGCTGCTGCCGCGGGACGGAGAGACGGGCCCGGCTCCGGAAAGCGGGGATGCGGACGGGGCGGACGAAACGGCGGGCGGCGCATCATGACGAGGGGCTTGACATCTTTCAAAGGAGAAACACATGACTGAAGAAGAAGCGGCCGCCGGCGTTCTCGCGCCCGGCCCCGTCGCCCGGACAGGCGACGAACTGGCGGGCGTCAAGGCGGTCGAAGGCCCGCGCATCGCGCCGGCGGACGCCTCCTACGGCGGCGTCGACAGCGGCGGCGGCGGCGACAACGGCGACGGCGTCGACAACGGCGCCGCGCCCGCCGGCGCGGCGGAGGAAAACGAATTCGGCGAATTCGCCTGGCCGGAGGGCTACGCGGCCGATCCGGGCGCGATGGCGAAATTCCTGCCCCTGGCGAAAGAGATGGGCCTCGGGAAGGAGAAGGCGCAGCGGCTCGCCACCCTCTATGCGGAGATCGATCAGGAGCGCCGCAGGACGGAGGCGGCATTCGTCGCGAAGAACAACGCGGAGTGGATCCGCGAAATCCGGAGCCACCCCGAGTTCGGCGGGAACGCCCTCGCCGCCACGGCGGAGCGCGTCGCCGCCGCCATGCGGCGCTTCGGCACCCCCCTCCTCACGGCGCAGGTGCGGCGGATGAACATCCAGAACTGGCCGGAGATGTTCTTCTTCCTCGCCCGCGTCTCGCAGGCGGTCTCGGAAGACTGCTCGCCCTCGGGCAACGCCCCCGCCGCGCCGGAGAAGTCGGCGGCGCAGATTCTCTTCCCCGGCCTCGGATAACCCGCCGACAACAGGACACGCCACCCCGGCGA
>QMCE01005208.1_pt1 | contig 11888 bp, 10 predicted proteins | sample 1821851 | NCBI WGS metagenome assembly QMCE01 (sample SAMN09453174, study PRJNA476694) | Termite gut metagenome, whole genome shotgun sequencing project. | isolation source: worker | host: Odontotermes sp. | place: South Africa:Pretoria | collected 2016-01-28
ATCGGAACTGCCCGATTCAAAGAATTTCCTGATCTCCATCGTTTTCTTCCTTTCCTATGGTTGGTATGTAACTCTCCAACCATGCCTCCAGCGTTCCGCCCGCCCTCATTCTGTCGAGGGCTTTTATGTTTTGCAGCGGATTCTCCAGCCACTCCAGATACCACCGTTGTTCGGTCGTAATCGTGTACCCCTGCTCGTCCCTCGCCTTGAGGATTGGCGTCACATACTTCTGAAACTTTTCAGTGCCGGCGTGGATGTGCTTGATAATATTTCTGTCATTACATCCAAGCATCCGGGCCAAATTCTGAACAGAGACGCCCTTCGCGTGTCGATAGAACAGCACCTCTTTCTGCTTCGCCGTGAGTTTTCGTATGCCTTGGATATTGACTCGCTCGGATAAAAGCTCATCAATCTCCTCCGGGCTGTCGAAGATAATGTCCTCCCACGGCGTATCGTTCAAGTCAGAAATGTTGTACTCGCGGCTCTCTTTAGGCTTGCCGTACTTCCTCCGCCCTGTGCGGATTTCGTCGGCAACCTCCGAGCGGGAAACCTCATGGTACTCTGCTCGCTGCTGCCGGTTCTCGTCCTGCCTGTTCATCTCCGCGATAAGTTCGTACCACCGCTTCTCACGGCCAAGCAGGTCGATGGCTTCGCGCTCGGTCTGTTCCCTTGATTCCTGTGTGCGGTTCACGATGCTGTCCTCTTCATAAAATGTTTACAATCTCCTGTAAAAAGTAGTACCGATGACGCAGGGGTTATTCACCATCAGGTGAAGGGGTTTGTAATTGATGAAGATTGATTGTCAATTACCGTTTTCTTAAGTCTAACACTAGACTTGGTAATTGTCAATAGCTAATCAAAAATTACAGGACAGACGAAAAACATATGCCAAGTGGTTGCGCAACAGGAGAAATCGAGTTACAATAGGCATATCGGCACCTTGAAAATTGCATAGGCATGCTATTGTAAACGTTCTTTCCCGCCGCGCGGCCACGGTCGGAGGAGGTATTGTTATCAGGAGGAATGAGCTTCGGCTCGCAAACGCGGCGGTCACCTTTACAGGGAACAGCTTGGATGAAAAGCTCGAACAGAATCTTCTGTGCGAGTGCCTATATGAGGTATTGTCCAAGCCGCCCCGCGAGGAAAATACCGAAGAACGGGAGGAATGTTTATGACAAACACGACAAAACGGGCTGTGGCCTACGCCCGGTACAGTTCGGAAATGCAACGGGCTGAGTCCATCGACGCGCAGCTTCGGGCCATCAAAAAGTACGCCGAGGAGAACAGCTTCGCACTTGTAGGCGAGTACATAGACCGCGCGAAGTCGGGCCGTTCGGATGACAGACCGCAGTTTCTGGAGATGATCCGGGACGCGCGGGAGGGCTTGTTTGATCTCGTCATCGTCCACCAGTACAGCCGATTTGCCAGAAATCGCGCCGACAGCATCATCTACACGATGGAGCTTCAGCGGCACGGCGTCCGGCTGGTAAGCGTCTTGGAGCCGTCCAACGACACACCGGAGGACGATCTGCTTCGAGGGATTCTGGAGACGCTAAACGAATATTACAGCCAGAATCTCGGTAGAGAAGTTGAAAAGGGCAAGAAGGAAAACGCCATTCAGGGCAAGCATGTGGGCGGCGTCCCGCCCCTCGGCTACGACGTTGATCGAGAGACGATGCTGCTTACGGTAAACGAGCGGGAGAGTTTGGCGGTGCAAATCATCTTCCAGATGCACATCAGCGGTTGTACTTACGGCGAGATTGAGAAAGCTCTGGCGGATCACGGCTATCTCGGCAAGAACGGAAAGCCTATCGGCAAAACTTCCATGCACAGCGTCCTGTCCAACGAAAAATACACGGGCATGATGGTTTATAACAAATCCGCCCCCCGCAACGCCGACGGCAGACGCAACGGTCACAAGTACAAGGACGAGTCGGAAATCATCAAAATTGACGGGCTTATCCCGGCGCTCGTCAGTAAAGAAGACTTCCAGAAAGCGCAGGAGATCATGGGCCGTCGTAGACACAAGGCGGGGCAGAGCAAGGCCAAAGAGGTCTATCTTTTATCCGGCAAGGTGGTCTGCGGAACCTGTGGTTCCAACTACTGCGGCAATCGGCGGCAGACACAGGAGCGGATTTACATCTCCTACACCTGTAACAAAAAGAGCGCCGTGGAACGCTGCCGCAACGGAGAGATTCGCCGCGATTGCTTGGAAAGCTTCGTGCTGGACAAGCTGGCACAGTATCTGTTCAGCGACGACAAAATCCCGAAATTGCTGTCCGGTTACGAGGATTACCTTCGCTCCCGCGACTCCGAGGCAATCGCCAAGCGGAAGAACTTCCGGGAGCGCATCGGTCAGATCAGCAAGGAGATCGAGAACATCGTCAGCGTCGTCGCCAAGACGGGATCGGACGCTTTGGTGGAGCGGCTGGGCCAGTTGGAGCAGGAGAAAAAGGAAACCGAGTACCGCCTGACCAAGCTGGAACTGGACGCGCAAATCTGCCGGGTTACTGAAGACGATCTCAAAGAGGCATTCAAAAAAGCCCGCCAGATGTTAAAATCCGGTGGGCTGTCCAACACAAAAGCGTTGATCGAGCGGTATATCCATCAGGTATTAATCTTTCCCGAGAGCATCGAGGTGCAGCTAAACTTCGGCTTCGATGTGTCCGACGGGGGCGGCGAGTCAAAGGATTCCGCCGCCCCGGATTCGGGAGACGAAAAAACAGAACCCCCTAGCGCGGGCGTCCAAACCATCGCTCATGGGGATTCTGTTTTTTGTGTACCACAATATGGAAATTGTGGATTCCGTGGCGGAGAAGGAGGGACTCGAACCCTCGCGGCAGTTACCCACCCTACGCCCTTAGCAGGGGCGCCTCGTCACCAACTTGAGTACTTCTCCAAATTGCTTGTCTCCCGCCCGGATACCGATTAAATCTCGGACGTCCTGTGTCCAGCTTCAAGCTGGTGGCGGAGAGGGTGGGATTCGAACCCACGGCCCCTTGCGGGGTCACCGGTTTTCAAGACCGGCTCCTTAAACCGCTCGGACACCTCTCCAGACAATACCCGGCGCTTTTGACGGCAGATGTTATTATAGCATGTAAAAAAATCGTTGTCAACGCCTTTTTGAAGCGGATATCCAAGGGTATCCAGCGGGCATCCGGCGGTTTACAGCTCAACGGTGGAAATAATCGTCACCGCGAAAGACTCCCCGCGAAGATCCACCATATATGGCTTTACCATCTTGTCTCCATGCTTGAAAACCTTAATAAGCGGCCTCTGTGAAAAACCTTCATAATTCGCCATGACAAGCCCCACAGCCTGGTTTGAGAGCACCACGCAGGTCCCTACGGGGAATGGGGCCACCTTGTCGGAGAATACTTTAACGATGTCAAAGTCGAACATCGTGCCACAGTTACCCTGAATATATTCTATTACCTCGGAGGGGAACATTCCCTTTCGGTACGGGCGGTCGGAGACAAGCGCGTCGTAAACGTCGGCAATCGCGAGTATCCTTCCGTAGGCGGTAATCTCGGTGCCTAGCTTTTTATGCGGGTAACCCGAGCCGTCGAAGCGCTCGTGATGCTCCAAAACACCGCGGGCCACGCTCTCGGGAACGTCGGGATAATAATTCTTCTTTATGTAAATGTAGCCGTCCTCCGCGTGTTTCCTTATTATAGCAAACTCCTCTGGCGTCAGCTTGGCGGGCTTGTTCATGATATGCGGGTCAACGAACACCTTGCCGATGTCATGCAGCAGAGCCCCGTAAGTCAGCTTGATAAGCTCGTCCCTCTCGAAGCCCAATCCCGTGGCTATTATAATAGACAGCACAGCGACGTTTACGCAGTGAAAAAACGTGTAGCTGTCATAGGTCTTCATGTCGAATAGGTTTATCATAACTTCGCCGTGAGCCACAATCTCGTCGACGATCATCTCGGCGGTTCGCATAATCTGCAACAGATGCGGACGCAGGCTCTTTTCGTCAGATGTTGCGCGGGAATAAATAGTGAATATGTTTTTAACGGCATAAGAGCGCAGCTCGTCAGAAAGCGCGCCCACCACCTCAAGATCCTCTGAGATAGGGTCGTCCACAAACGCGCCGCTGATTCCGAGTTCTTCCAACCGGCTTATGTAGCGCGGTTTCATCTTAACACCCGCAGCCAACAGTGTTTCGCCGTTAATCCCCAGGATTGGCTGCGCCAAAACGGCCTCGGGCGGTATACAGTTCCTGGGAATATATCGCATCCAGAGATCCCCCTGCCACAACAAGTAAAATATTTTATCTTCTAGGTAATTTTACCACAATTTCGACATTAGTCAATACCGCCACGGCTGCTTTATATTCATTCAAGTTCTTTGACCGCCTCCTGGGCCTGTTTATTATTAAGACTCACGAAAAACTCCGCCATCCTTTTTTTATTCTCCTCCTTGTTGTGTCCTTGCGCCCAGGCCGCTCTGCTGTACTCCATCGCCGTTGCGGGCATGCCCTTTTCGGCGTACATAACGGCAGCCCGTTCATACAACTCTGTCAATCCGTTAATCTTTGGCTTTTTTTCTTCTTCGGCAAGCTGTCTTAAAAACTGCGCCCGCGTGACGGATCGGTACGCCTTTTGTTTTTTATTGTCGGTGTTATCTGTGATGTATCCCGTATTCACGGCATCCCGCAGGTCAATGTACATATCGTTTGCCGGCGCGTATATGTCATAGAGGGCTTTCGCGCGGCTTTTAAGCGGCTCCGCCGAGCGGTCGGCAACGGTGAGGACATATCTTAAAAGGAATTCATCTACGATTCCCGACGCGAATAGCCATTCCAGCCGCTTCAACGCGTCTTCGCAGCGGTTAAGCACAATAAGGCTCTCCGCGACATACCGGTTGCTCAAAAGATCCTCCGGCTCCGGCGGCTCCTCCTCAAGCGCTTCCTCGAAAAGTCCGTTTTCAACGCAGTATTTTGCCCGCACCTGATAACACAGCAGCGGCTGGGCCTCCGCGAACAGCGCGCGCAGCTTGTCGGCCCGCTCCATTCCCGCCGCGAGCGCGACCTTGCCGTAGTCGTCTGTGAGTATCCGCCCCGCCACGCCGGCGGTTTCCTTGGGTTTTTCGCCGGCGAAATAAGCCTCCAGCAGCTGTCCGTAGTGCATGAGATGCCCGGCGTTATCCCGCATGATGCTCTCATCGTCCGCGCACACGGCCGCGAGGAACAGTATCTCCGCTATCATCCCGGCGTTTTGCTCTGTTTTCATCTCGAGCGCCGACAAAACCGCCACACGGAAATTGCCGTACATAATAAAAAGGTACAAATAGTCAAATTTTGTGGCAAGCTCCGCCTTTATCAGCTTGTCGAGGTAATACATGTGTACGTCGCGAAACCCGTGCATCCGCGAACCTTTCATAAGAAACTCAAGCCTGCGGGCGTTTCCCACGTCGAACTGACTATTGAGAAACGCGATTATATCCGCCGCCGCAATGCCCCTCATGCACAAAAGCAGCACATGCAGTGAGATAGGGTTGTTGTACTCGGTTTCTTTAAACGACTCCACCGCGTAGTCCATGGCCTGCGTCAGGCGTCCGCGGCGGAAGCACGCCTCAGCGGCTTTTTGGTTTAATATCATCTCGCCCTCACGGTAGGAACCCAGAGGCGTGTAACCCATCTTCTTTCTGGCCTCGATCGCCGCGTTCAGGTTTTCGAGCAGATAATCCTCCTTAAAGTCGTACACAGCGCGATACAGCAGTTCTATCGTAGCGCTGCCGGGATATGTTGGGATGTTTTTTAAAAATGTCTCTACAAGCTTTCTGTATATTTCTTTCCTGCTGACCCTTTCCCGTACGGACGGATTTGCGCCCAACAGCAGCGCCTTGTAGATTAACTGGGAAAACCCGTGATGAAGCATCTGGAACTGCTTTTTGATAAGCTCGGGTTCTTTGATGATTATCTGAAAATTATTAAACGCGCTTTCGATATTGCTTGTGTTGCCATATTCCCGTATCAGATAAAACCTTTGCAGGTTCCGCTCCACCGGGTCGGCTGAGTTTTTCGCTGCGTCCTCCAGCAGCTCAACGTTTCGCTTCATTTTCTCCGGCATTATATCCTCAACGTACCCGCTGTGGTGAAGCTGCCAGTTAATCCGCGACACATGCTGCGGCATCGCGCCGTTTGGCTTGGCCAGTATTTCGTGTATCTTTTTAATGAACCGCAAATTACTGGAACGCCTGATGACGCGGTTGCCTGTGCCGGAATCCTTTATGGCGCCCTGGTCGTTCAAATTGTTAATCTGTATCTGAAGCGCATCCGCGCCCGCATTATCCTTAAAGATGCGGTATATCTGCTCGCCGTCCTCTTTTGTCAGCGCAGGAACAAACCATTCATCTGCGTCAAGAAAGAATATGATCTCGCCTTCGGTCTGGTCCAATGCGTAGTTCCTTGCGGCGGAAAAATCTCCGATCCACTCAAAATACTCCGTCCTCGCTCCGGCGGCCTTTGCTATCTCTACTGTATCATCCGTAGATCCTGTATCAACAACAACAATATCTTTAACCACTTCTTTTATGCTGTCTATTGAACGCTGTATGTTCTTAGACTCGTTTTTTGTGATATAACACGCAGAAAAACGCATATCGACCGTCCTTTCGGATTTTATTCTCACATTGACGATACTGTTACTTCTGATATACCAACTCTTTTAACACATTTATTACATAGTGACAATCTTCACGAGTTACGTCTTTATTCGTCACAAAGCGAAATTCCCCTAAAAACAGCGGCAGTATCTTGATCCCACGCTTCAGCAGTTTGTCCGGCAGGCTGTCTGTAAGCTCTCGGGGCCATGTGACTGTGAAGTAAACCATATTTATCTTAAGCCGGTCAAACAGCACCGTTACACCCGGCAACTCAGACAGCATCCGCCCCAGCTCAAGGGCATTTTCGTGGTCCTGGGCAAGACGTCCGGTCATGTTGGTCAGGGCGAGCTTTCCCGCCTCCGCAATAAATCCCGCCTGCCGCATCCCCCCGCCCAGCGCCTTGCGAAGCTTGCGGGCACGCGCCACAAATTCGCGGCTTCCCGCTACAACAGAACCTATCGGCGCGCAAAGTCCCTTGGAAATACAGCACATTACGGTGTCGCAATACTGTGTCAACTCCTTTACGTCTGCCTTAAGGGCGACGGCCGCGTTAAAGATCCGTGCGCCGTCAAGATGCACAGGCACCCCGCGGCTCTTGGCAAGCTCATATATATCCGCCATATTTTCAAGCGGGATGACGTTGCCGTTGGAGTGCGCGTTTTCCACGCAGACAAGCCCCGTGCGGGCCTCCTGAAGCTCGCTGTCGTCGCGGAGCAGGTTCTTGATGCTTTCGGGGTCCATCACGCCGTTTTCCTGCTCGGGAAAAGCCGCCGACACACCGGACAGCATGGCGTAGGAACCGGCCTCGTGCCCGGCGATATGGCAGTCACGCCCCATTATCACAGCGTCTCCCCTGCGGGTTTGCGACATAACGCACAAACAGTTCCCCTGCGTGCCCGAGGTCACCAGCAACGCGGATTCTTTCCCCAGAATATTGGCCGCAAGCGCCTCAAAGCTGTTTACGGAGGGGTCGTCTCCGTAGACGTCGTCGCCTACCTCGGCCTTAAACATGGCCTCGCGCATGGCCTGCGTGGGCATTGTGACAGTGTCGCTTCGCAAATCTATGTACCGCATTTTTTCATCCCTTTTCGTCATTAGTCAATAGAATTATTATGGCATAAAGCATGGCTGTGCGCAAGTGTTTTATATTTATCCGCAACGAAACAGATGCACAATATTAATCCGACAAAAGGCAATCCATTTTGTTGCAGATTAATACTCTGCCGGAATTAACTTTAACCGGCCGGTGAATACTGTGTAAGACAATAGTCTGTACGGCGCGCTTTTTTTGCTTCCACATTTTACCCGCCGCGCGCGGGAGAGAAAAATCTTGCATTTTGCCGTGCGCTGTGTCAAAATAAAGCTTAGATAATTTAGTTAACAAAATATACGGGGGAATAGCGATGACGATCAACAGAGACATGACCGCTTACGCGGAAAAGGCAATACGCGAAGCAAGGGAACAGATAGACGACGGAACGGTGCTGCTCGCTCTTTCGGGCGGGGTCGACAGCTCGGTGGTCGCGGCGCTGCTCGACAAGGCTGTCGGCAGCCAGCTTGTGTGCATTTTCGTTGACACCGGCCTCATGCGCAAAAACGAGGGCGACGAGGTCGTCGCGGCGTTTGCGGGCAAGGGCCTCAAGCTCATCCGCGTGGACGCCGAAACGCGCTTCCTCAAAAAGCTGGAAAGTGTTTCCGATCCCGAAAAAAAGCGGAAGATAATCGGCGAAGAGTTTATCCGCGTGTTTGAGGAGGAGGCCAAAAAAATCGGCAAGGTCGACTTCCTTGCGCAGGGGACGATTTATCCTGATATCGTGGAGTCTAACAAGGACGGCAAGGTGGTAAAGAGCCACCACAACGTGGGCGGCCTGCCCGACGCCGTGGATTTTAAGGAGCTTGTCGAGCCGCTAAAAGAGCTTTATAAGGGCGAAGTCCGCGAGCTTGGCCGTGTGCTGGGCCTGCCGGATTATCTGGTTGAGCGCCAGCCGTTCCCGGGTCCGGGGCTGGGCGTGCGCGTTATTGGCGAGCTTACCAAGGAAAAGCTTGATATTCTGCGCGAAGCCGACGCCATCCTCCGCGAGGAGATTGCGAACGCGGACCTTGCGAATGAACTTAGCCAGTACTTCGCCGTGCTCACCGGAATGCGCTCCGTGGGCGTGCGCGGCGGCGAGCGCACCTACGACTACACGCTGGCCCTGCGCGCTATAAAAACGCCCGATTTCATGTCGGCCGAGTGGGCGAGGCTGCCGTGGGAGGTGCTCGGACGCGTGTCCGAGCGCGTGACAGGCGAAGTCGCCGGGATCAACCGCGTGGTGTACGATATCACGGGTAAACCGCCGGCCACAGTGGAGTGGGAGTAAGCGCTGGAACGTCATAAACCCGCTCCACAAGCGGATTTGCAAGGCTGACAACAGCCCTGTGGCAACGTTTTGGCAACACTGATTGATTATTCATAAAGTAAAGAGCTAACTGATTTTGCGTGTCAGTTAGCTCTTTTTCTATTTCTCTATATCGCTCAGTAACAGGTCGCTTAGCTCTTGTGAGGGCACTTTTGCCCACTGCTGAGAGATATCAAGCTCAGGATATTTGTACCGCCACTGGTCGTAGTCCTCTTTGGTGATCTCCCCGGCCTCCAGCTTCTTCGCCTGTTCAAGCCACGCCGAGAGCATCGTGAACATTTCACTATAGGCTTTACTGTTGGATTTATCCAGCCGCAGACATATCTCACCGTCGATTTTCCCAATACACAGGCCCCGCAAATCCTCAAGGGTGAACAAAGTGTGCATCAGGCCGATATTGCTGTCAATGTCTGGAACATCCAGCGCATGGGATGACACGTTGAGTGTCTGCGCCAGCGTAGCGGTCAAGTCAGCCTTTGGCGTCCTTGTGCCGGATTCATACTGCGCCATGCGAACGTCGGCGGTCTTGGCGTCAAAGCCAATCGCCATGCCGAGATATTTCTGCGTCATGCCACGCAAATTGCGGATAAACCTGATTCTTTCCCCGATAGCCATACTCATTCCCCTGTCTCTGTTTTGAATTATGTTTAGGGATAGTCAATAGAAAGCTTAACAAATAGGTTAAATATTTTTTCGCAAGCCTCTTTACATAAGCATATATGCTTAGTATAATATCATTAAGCAAATATGCTTAGTGAAACTGAATGACCGCCCGTTTAGCTACCTTTCGGGGAAGTAGGCCATGACCTCCACGCGGAGCGAGCCTGCCAAGAAAGAGGAAACGGCACAGCGCCACGGAAGGTTGCGTGTCAGGAACTGGTATGGGGAGAACGGCGAATAAAGCGAGAGGAGGGCAAAGATGAGCAATACGTTCATGCGGGTAGATGATGTGGCTCAGGAACTTGGTGTCTCCAAGTCTTACGCCTATAAAATCGTCCGCAATCTTAATGCGGAACTCAAAGACATGGGATACTTGACCGTTGCGGGCAGAATCAGCAAACAGTATTTCTTGGAAAAAGTAAGCTACGGCACAAAGGAAAGGAAGGGGCAGTAATGGCGGTATACAAAGAATCCGACAGCAACACATGGCGCGTTATCTATCGCTACACAGATTGGATGGGCGAGCGCAAACAGACCAGCAAACGGGGGTTCCCAACAAAACGCGAGGCGCTGGCATGGGAACGGGAACAGCTCCAAAAGGTTACATCCAGCTTGGATATGACCTTTGAGAGCTTCGTTGAGACCTACACGGCTGATATGCGTAGCCGCATCAAAGAAAACACTTGGGAGACAAAAGAGCACATAATACGCACCAAACTGTTACCTTATTTCGGACAGAGGAAGATCAGCGACATCCAGCCCAAAGACATCATTGCATGGCAGAACACGATGATCGGTTATAAGGACTCAAGCGGCAACCCATATTCGCCGGTGTACTTGAAAACGCTTCACAATCAGCTCAGTTGCATTTTCAATCACGCGGTTAAGTATTACGGCCTCGCGTTGAACCCCGCCGCCAAGGTTGGAAATATGGGCAAGTCCAAGAACAAGGAAATGTTGTTCTGGACTAAGGACGAGTACCGCATATTTGCCGACGTCATGATGGACAAGCCCCTGTCTTTCTATGCCTTTGAGATGCTCTATTGGTGTGGCATCCGCGAAGGCGAGCTGCTGGCGCTGACGCCAGCAGACTTTGATTTTGAACGAAAGGCCCTCACTATAAATAAATCCTATCAGCGTATCAAGGGCCGAGATGTGATTACTACACCAAAAACGCCCAAAAGCAACCGCGTTATCAAAATGCCTCAGTTCCTCTGTGATGAAATGCAAGACTTTTTCAAAACGCTGTATGGCATCGGACCCACTGACCGCATTTTTACCGTCTCCAAGCACTACCTTCACCACGAAATGGATAGGGGCGCGAAAGCGGGTAAGATCAAGCGTATACGAATCCACGATATTCGCCATTCGCATATCTCGCTACTGATCGACATGGGCTTCACCGCAATTGCCATCGCTGACCGTGTCGGACATGAGAGCATTGACATTACATATAATTATGCTCACCTGTTCCCGACGCGGCAGACGGAAATGGCTGATAAACTGGATATGGAACGTGCAGAGGGAGGATTTTGATTATGTCGCTAAAAGTATACGACGGTCAAGGCCGCTGGCGGAGCAAGACCGTGGCGTTTCGTATCTCGCCCGAAGAGGACGAGCAGCTTGAAATTGCGGTTCGGCTATCCGGCCTGACCAAGCAGGATTACATCATCCGGCGGCTCCAATGCCAGGACGTGGTGGTACAGGGTAATCCCCGTGTACATAAAGCCCTGCGCAATGAACTCGCCGCTGTACTCGCGGAGTTGCGGCGCATCGCTTCCGGGGAAACTGTATCAGACGATTTGCTGGACATCATTCATCTCATTACCGAGACGATGGACGGCATGAAGGAGGACTGCCCATGACGACGGTTCAAGAAAAAGTGACCACCCCGGATATGTCTGCTGCAACAGACAAGGGGCAACCACAAATGCCAAAAGTCAATACCAGTATAGCGGATAGGCCGGATAAAATCAATTATGATTTTGAGATGGATTTTCTCCGGGAGTATTTCCAGAAAACAAACGAGCCTGATTATCTGCATACGGTGTCGCTCACGGAGCTTTATGACACGGTATACCAACCCAAAGCGCAGATCATCAGCAACTTCCTCTGCTCAGGCGTATATCTGTTTGTCGGAGCGCCCAAAGTTGGGAAATCGTTTTTCATGGCACAGCTTGGTTATCACGTCAGCGGCGGCGTACCCTTGTGGGATTA
>QMCE01003596.1_pt1 | contig 11881 bp, 9 predicted proteins | sample 1821851 | NCBI WGS metagenome assembly QMCE01 (sample SAMN09453174, study PRJNA476694) | Termite gut metagenome, whole genome shotgun sequencing project. | isolation source: worker | host: Odontotermes sp. | place: South Africa:Pretoria | collected 2016-01-28
AAGCGGAAATCCCGCAGACTTTGCGTGAGCAAAGTCGAGGAATTGGAGCGGATAGCCCGGTTTTGCCGCTTGGGTCAAGCGGCAAAATGCGCCAAAAATAATACAGAAATTAGTTTGAAAATTGATTTCTTTGACAGCAAGGCCGCGCAAAGATCACCGTGTCAATCAGCCGGAAGAATTTTAAAAGCCGCGTAAAACTTCTCTCGGCTTTGAACCTTGAGCGGGGCCGACGACTCCCTGTTGTTCCATTTCTTCGACGAGACGGGCTGCGCGGTTATAGCCGATTTTCAGGCGGCGTTGAATATAACTGGCGCTGGCTTTTCCCTGCTGCAAAACAATTTCCAGCGCTTTTTCGTACAGCGGATCGTCGCCATCGGAAAATAGAGAGGGTTCGGTTTCTTCTTCGTCATCGTAAAAAATTTCATCGTCGATATAATCCGGCTTGCCGAGAGTTTTAACGTATTCCACCACAGCTTCGACTTCTTCCTCGGAAACAAACGCGCCCTGCATACGCACGGGAAACGGATCAACCGCTCCGGCGTACAGCATGTCGCCCCTGCCCAGAAGTTTTTCCGCGCCCACCATGTCGATAATAATGCGGCTGTCCATTTTACTGGCTACCATAAACGCGATACGGCTGGGGATATTGGCTTTTATCAATCCGGTGATTACATCAATTGAAGGACGCTGCGTTGCCAGCACCAGATGTATGCCTACGGCGCGGCTCATGGCGGCAAGGCGGGCTACGGTAGATTCAAGCTCCTTGCCTGTTGTTGCCATTAAATCGGCAAACTCGTCGATGACTACCACGATATACGGCATGTTTTCCTGCGCGATATTTTTGTCGCGGATGCGTTTATTGTAACTGCGAATATCGCGCACGCCCACAGAATCCAAACATGCGTAACGCCGTTCCATTTCGTAAATGCAATATTGCAATGCTTGAAACGCCCGCTTGGGTTCGGTAATTACTGGTGTCAAAAGATGGGGAATATCGTTGTAAAGTTTGAGTTCTACAATTTTCGGATCAATGAGGAGAAGTCTGCATTCCGCCGGATGTCTTTGGTACAAAATCGAAAGTATCATTGAATTGACGCAGACCGACTTTCCCGATCCGGTTGCGCCGGCAATAAGCAGATGAGGCATTTGCACCAGATCGATGGTCTGCGCTTCGCCTGTTATGTCTTTGCCCATAATGACGGGGATTTCCGTCTTGCGGCCTTCTTTGATCAATTCGCCTTCGATAATTTCCCGGAACGAAACAATATTCCGTTTCGCGTTGGGGACTTCAATACCCACGGCCCCGGAATTGGCGCGACAATACGGACGCTGGCCGCCGCCAGCCGCAGCGCGATATTATCCTGCAAATTGACAATCCGGGAAAGCTTGACTCCCGGCGCGGGAAGAATCTCGAACATGGTAATTACCGGCCCTTTTCTGATACCAGTAACTTCCGCCTGTATTTTAAATTCTTCCAAAGTCTTTTTGAGGATCATTGCCGCGTCTTTGGTAGCGTCATCAATGATCCAGTATTCTCCATCGGGATATTGATTGAGAATTTCCACGGGGACTTTATACGAGCGATAATTTTTTACCGAACGATGCGCGGGCGCGTTTTTTTTGCGGGCTTGTTCGCTGTGAACCGCCGCGTCTGCTTCGGCTTCTTCAATAGCGCGCTCAACGCTGTCCGTAACATGATCAGAATCGCCGTTATCCGAAATGTCGATGTCAGGATCGCCGCCGCCGGAATATTCATCGTCAAGATTTTCTTCGCCGGAATTTTTTTCCGCGTCCTCGTTACCGGAAATGTTTTCGATAAAATTTTCGCCGTCCGCGTTATTGACATCATCAACATCATCAATAAGATCGGGAATCGCGGTTTTTATTTCTGGTAATTCGTAAACATTGTCAATCGCGTCATTTTTTTCAAAAGATTCGATTGCCGGCAATTCCTCGATTTCCTCAAACTCCGCTTCCGGCGCGTCAACGGGCGTATCCGAAGCAGGCGGAGGAGACGGCAGGAAAACGGGTCTTTGCCGGCGCGGCGGATTTTTTCCGCTTGCCGCGTTGGTGTCGAAAAGCAGATTCCGCAAAACCTGAAGCACAAGAACTTCCAGAATTGTTACCAGAACAATTACAAAACTGAAACCTGTTTTTCCGGCAAAATCAAGAAAAGCAAATTGCTGCGACCGGATTTCAAAATCCCGGATAAAAGCAATTCCCACGGCAAGAGTCAAAAAAGGAATAATACTCGCGCTAAGCAAAAAAATGCGATCAGGCCGCCAACGGGGATCAGCCAGCAAAAAAGCCGCGTATGCCAGATAAACCGGAATCAGCAACGCGAGAATCCCATAAGAGCGGGCAAAAAATTCCCCCGCTCCCGCCGGAAAAAAATCAAGCCCGAAAAGAGCCGCCGTCAGCGACAAAGCCAGCAGCGCCGCAAAAGCCGCCAGAATGACCGCCGCGATTACAGCTACAATTCTGAATTTCAATTGGGTATTTGCATTATCAATAAAACCCGCCGTTGATTTTTTCGGGCGGGGAAAAAAATCTCTCTGGTGCAAAACGCGCAGTCCTCCATTTTTATGTATCGGCTAAAACAGGCGGGATTCTAATCGAAACCGTAGTATAAAATTCTGTATACGACTTCGGCGGCGGAAACTCTTCTGCCGTATTCTCTGGTTTCCTGATATTCGATTGTTTCCAGAAAAAGGTCTTCGCTCAGATCAAAAACCACCTGTCCGTCTTCGGATTGAACGCCGGAAGTTCCTCGCCACCGCCGCACGCGGTTCATGCCGCCGTTATACGCAAGCAGAGACAACAGGGGGCTTTCCATACGATCCATGAGATAACGCAGATACACCGCGCCGATGTGTATATTTGTTTCGCTTTCTTGCAGCGCCGCCTCATCAATTGGCGTGTAGTCAGGCCCGCCCCGGCGGCGGATTCTGTCCGCCATTTCTTGCGCGGTTGCCGGCATAAGCTGGGTCAGCCCGACCGCCCCGGCGCGTGAAATAACGCCGCTTTGAAACGCGCTTTCGGTACGGATAAGGCCGAAAAGCAACTCCGGGGCAAGATTACATTCCGCCGCGTATTTTTCCGTTAATTCCCTGAATGGCCGGGGAAAGTAGGTTTCTAAATTCTCGCGGCTGGGCTGGCCGCCGTCATGTTCCAAAAAAGAAGAAATAAGGCGTATCGATTCCGCGTACAGTCCCGCCTCGCCCAGAGCTTCCGCCAGAATTTGCTTTTCGCCGGAATCAAGCTCCCTGTCCAGAGCTCTGATGTACCGGGGAGCAAACTCGGCCATTTGATGAGTGAAAAATCCCCGCAGGAATACCATCTCCGCCTGATCCCGCGTTCTTTGTCTTTTGGGCGGGCTGCCCGGCGGCTGAGGCGGCAATAACTCAAAAGGTTTCCCCAGAGCCGCCGCGCTTTTTGCCCGGTAATAATACGCGCCGCCGCTTGAATTGTAGGCCGTTTCCATAAACGCGCGAACCGGATCGGCGGCTGTTTCGCCGGATTCTTCAATAGAAAGAAGGCCGTCTTCCAGCGCGCGTCCGGTAATGTAGGCGTATTTGCGACAGAAGCGTTATCCGCGTAATCACGAATAAAAGGAAAAACCGAAGCAATGTCGTTCCACCGACGGCTTGCGGCAAGAACAGCGGTGAGTTTATCCAGAACATCGTAAAAATACGCTTTATCATGCCATTGTGTTATCAGGAGCGGCAACTTTTCCAGCATAATATCAGAGCCAAGACTCAGCGCGGAATCCAAAATATACCAGATACAAGCATCCGATTGGGTAGAATCCGGGGCAAAAGGCAGCGCCCGTTCAAAAAGCGATACTCCTTCGCGTAGACGGCCCCGCTGCCGGGCAATGCGTCCGGCGAAGAAAAGCAATTTGAAACGAATCTCCCCAGTGTTCTGCGTGATGTTCTCTCGTCCGGCGATTCTTTCCCATTCCAGAAATAAATCTATTCCCTCACCGTCCGATGAACCGTATTGAAAAGCGCGTCCCAGACTGTTCAATAAACCGGGATACCGGAAAAACAAATCCGCTCCGGCGGGAAGCTCCGCGAACGCGGCAGGATTATCGCTATTTCCGGGACGCGGCGGGGTTTCAAGTGTCACGCGAAAACGCGCAAGAGCTTCGCCAAAACGGGAACGCAGGGCGGCAAAATGTCCATCAATTGTGGCGGATTCCGCCGGACTGAAAATGCCGGGGTCAAACGCGAGACATTCCCGCAGAACATAAAAAGCGGCGGTATCGGGAAAAGCCCCGGTAAAACCCGGCGCGGCATTTTCCCCCGTGAAATTTTCCGCGTCCAGCAAAAAAGCGAGGGCTTTTTCCCGAACCCGCGCTAAATCCGCTTCCGAAGGGGATTTCCGGCGGCGGCCCTCCGGCAGCGTTTCCAGCACATCAAATGCCGCCGCCCATGAACCGCCGGGAGGCTCCCGTTGAATGCGGCGCAAAACCTGTCTTGAAACCGCGTGTCCATCGTAAAGCAGGTCGAGAATTTCCGTGGATGCCGCCCGGCGTATATACACGTTGCGGCTATTTAGAGCTTTTTCAAAAAACGCGCGGGCTTCATCGAGAAGTTTTGTCTTTTCGGATTGTTCTTGCGCGGCGCTTTCCGTTTTAAGCCGGAGTCCCCGGTAAAATGCGTCTCTGCTCCCCCACGCCGAACATGAGCAGAGACTAAGGAATAAAAGAATTACCGGCAGGGCTTTCGCCATCAAGACCCCGCGCTTTAATTTCGCGGCGGAATCCTGATAGTTCTTCCCGAAATAATCAAATCAGGATTACGGATATTGTTAAACCGCGCAATACGGGGATACAGCCACGGAGTCCGGTAAAAAGCTTCGGAAATATCCCAGAGCGTATCACCCCAGCGGATTTTGTAGGGCGCGCCTTCTTTGGGAATATTCGCCGGAACTTTATAGGACGAAACCGGCGCAGGCGGACGTGTGCGCGTTGTTTGCGGTCGCGGCGGCGGCTCCGATACGGGCGCTTGTATCACCGGCGGCGGAACTACGGGCGCGGGCTCTTCAATGACCGGCGGTTCAGGGACAACTTCCACTACGGGAGGAATTTCAACAGGCGGACGTTCTTGCGGAACGGGCTGTTCGACGGCAGTCTTTTTCCCAAAACCCAGCATATCTTTGCCGCCGAGCAGGAAGAACCACGAGGCAGCCAGAGCAAGAATCAAAATGATACCGATAATAATTACCACAAACCAGGGGAATTTCTTCTCATCTTCCTTTTCCTTGACGGCTTCGGCGCGGGCATACAAACCGGACGGCGGCTCTTCGTTATGTTCCAGCTCAAAATCGGGAAGATCGTAATCCCGGTTGTCATCGTCCAGAGATTTCAACGACACATTGAGCACTTGATGCTCTCCGCCCGTGTCCAAATCCATCGCGTCAGCGGTAATTTCCCCATTTTCGGTAGAAGATATTATCAGCTCTATGGAAGGCTCACCTTTTGGTTTCGGCTTGATATTTTCCACAACCAGACTGCCAATATACTGGGCATCTGCCATAGTGCGGACAAAACTTCTGTAAAGATCGATTTGTACACTGCGCTGGTCATTATGAACCGTGGTGAGAATTAACCGCTTTTTTACCGAAGAATTTTCCTCAACAATCGAGTAAAATTCTCCATTGGCAACTTTAATTCCAACTGTTGCTGCCATTGGTCCACTCCTTCATTACGAGCAATTAAGCCATTTTCAGGGCTTGGATAATTTTGAAAACAGCTTCGGAAAAACTGCCGCTTTTATCAGTCTAACAGGGAATAAGCTCTTGTCAAGATATAGTTTACAGCTGTTTCCTTTCATATCAGAATATTATCGGCAAATTTAGTGTTTTCAATCAGCCTTGAATAACCGATAATGGAAACTATGAGTATACTTCCCATACTGACCGCTGTTGTCGCGCTGGTCGTCATAATTTTTATCTTCATGATAATGATGGGGCGATCACGAGGTAAGTCAATATCCGGCGGAAAACGTGGTAGAAATCAGACCGTCATACTAAAAGACGCGCAAAAACGGCTTTCCCAGAACCCCCGCGATCCGCAGGCTCTGAATGCGCTCGCGGACATGCATTTTAGAGACGAAGCATGGGACAAAGCTATGCGGAACTATGAACTTCTTGCCGAAATTTGTTCCGGAGGAGCGCCTCATGGCATCGATGAATTTGAAGTGAATCTCCGTTACGCGCTGTCCGCGCAAAAGCTCAACTTTCTCGATCAGGCATACAAAGGCTTTTTGATCGCCAAAAACCTCCGTCAAGATAATTTTGAGGTCAACTACAACCTGGGCTATCTGGAATTTCAGCGGCAGAATTACGAAAAAGCCATTCAGCTCCTCAATCAGGCGCGTATGAAAGAGCCGGACAATCCCGCCGCGCTGCGGTATCTCGGACACGCTTTTTTCAGGGTGAAAAAGCCCAAAGAAGCGATGAACTATATCCGCAAAGCCATTGATATAGCCCCGGACGACAAAGAATCCCTGTATACTCTGGCGGAATGTTACTACGAGGCGAATCAAACCGATCAAGCGCTGCGTATTTTCAATCACCTGCGGGCGGACCCGGTAATGGGCCCCAACGCCTGCCTTATAGCCGGAATCATCACCGCGCAATCCCGCCATAACGAGGAAGCAATACGGGACTTCGAGATCGGCCTGAAACACCAGAACATTAAACCCGACATTCTTGTCGAACTTCGATACCGGCTGGCACAAGCGTACCTGCAGGAAAACAACATCGGCGGAGCGCTGTCTCTGCTCAGACTGATAAATCTAGAAAATCCATCCTACAAAGATGTCAGCGTGCTATTAAGCAAATATCAGGAACTCAACGCCAACAAAAACCTTCAAACCTTTCTCATGGCCCCATCAGCGGATTTTGTCGCCCTGTGCCGGAGAATCGTCATGGGATATTTTGCGCGGGCAAAAGTAAAAATCACCAATATATCAGTCAACAAAAGTGAATGGGCGGATATTCTCGCGGAAGTAAACACTCCCAAATGGTCTGATCTGATCATGTTCCGGTTTATCAGAACTCAAGGCTCCATCGGCGAACTGATTGTCCGCGACTTTCATTCACACCTAAAAGAAGTGAAAGCCGGAAAAGGCATCTGTATAACAGTGGGAAGTTTCACCGAAGAAGCCAAACGCTATACCGAAGCGAGACTCATCGATCTGATAGAAAAAGATAGACTTACAGCAATGCTGAATTCGGTAGACTCCAAGCCGCAGCCCGCCGTGAAAAAGTAATCTGACCGCTAAAACCGGGATAATTCACGAAATCACCCACGGTTCTAGCGATCAGGCGGGATTTACCAGCTGTTACCGCCGCCGAATCCCGATCCGCGATCCCGCCGGGGCTTGTCCATTGCTTCGTTCACGCGAAGCTGCCGCCCATCGTATTCGCGGCCGTTTGTGCCGGTGATGGCTGCGCTTGCTTCTTCATCGGTACTCATTTCGACAAACCCGAATCCTTTAGAATTACCGGATTCACGATCAAAGATGATCTTGACAGAGGCTACGTTGCCGAAACCTGAAAAAAGGTTACGCAGACCATCTTCGGTGGTGTTGTAAGAGAGATTGCCGACATACAGTTTCTTGGCCATTGAGAAAATTCCTTCACCCGGATTAATAAAACTTTACGTGTCCGGGCACGCTTTATTCACGCCCGCCAAGCGGACGACTCAAATTTCTCCCGTCAATAGACCCGGAGAAAGTAAGATGCGACATGTCAAGGAAGAATAGACAGGAGAGAGAAAAACAAAACATTCTTAAACCATTGAACACGGGCAGCTCCCTTAAAAAGCCGCCATACAGTAAATTACGCAACAAATGTCCTTATACCAAAGAAAGTATACCCCAGTTCCCGCATAAGATCAAGCACTTTTTTTCACAACAACCACGTTTCCCCGCGAATTTACCGTTTATCCCAAAAAAGGGGGCTGTTTCCCCACATTTCCCCGCACACAGCCACGGCATGGATGCCGCTGTTTTAATGTTTCTGTGTAGTTTTTTGCAAACGCAAAAAACTACACGGTTAAAAATCCGCATGGAAGCGGATTTTTAACCACCACCCTTACGCTCCAGCCGCTCCGCGTCTTCCGCTATCCCCCAAAAAGATGTACCCGGCACTCCTGCGTGAACCACCCACGTCATTCTGGCGAAAGCCAGAATCTCCTCATTAGTACGCCGGAGATTCCGGGTCAAGCCCGGAATGACAGAACTGAATTCCTCATCTTGGGGGATAGCCGGAGCCTGCGATAGCGGGCGGAGGCGTAAGGGGGGCGGGCGGGGATTGCGGCTATGCGCGGGTGGCCGTTTGGAAACAGCCCCCCTTTTTTATTCTGCATTTATTCGTAAATCAATTTGATGGCGGATTTGATGTCTTTGGCGGTATGATGATTGATTTTGTTTCCGGCGCTGGGTTTGGCGGCATTTTCGGGGGCGGGGCCGAGGAAGCGGGAAAAGCCTAGATTTTCGGCGTTTTGCTCGCGTCCGGCAAGGCGGCGAACGGGGCGGATTTCACCGGTTAGGGAAAGTTCTCCGGCGATAACTAGTCCTGCGGGAAGGGGCAGGCTGGTTCGGGCGGAATAAAGAGCGCAGGCAAGGGCAAGCTCCACGCCGACTTCGGTAATTCGTATGCCACCCGCTACGTTTACATACAAATCTTGATCGGAAAGCCTTAGTCCGAGATGTTTTTCCAGCGCGGCGGCTACCCGTGAAACTCTGGCGGAATCGATTTTGTCCGAAAAAACCCGGCTGATTGCGCCTTTGGCGGGGATGGTGAGCGCTTGAATTTCTATTAAAATGGTTCTTGTGCCTTCAATAACGGCGGCAACGGCGACTCCTGCGGGCGGCTCTCCTTCACGGCGTACCAGAAAAAGCCGTTCGGTATCTTCGACGGCTTGAAGTCCTTTTTCGTTCATTGTGAAAATGCCGATTTCGTCGACCGAGCCGAAACGGTTTTTGGCGGCGCGTAAAAAGCGGCATTCCAGAGTTCCGCTTAAACCGGAGTCGCGGTCATTTTGCTCGAAGTACAGAACTGTATCTACCATGTGTTCAAGGGTTTTCGGCCCGGAAATAAATCCTTCTTTGGTGACATGCGCTACGAGAAAAAGCGCCGCGTCATGTTCTTTGACCCACGCGATCAATTCGTAGGCGCAGTATTTCATGGCATTGACTGCGCCGGGTGTCATGTCGCCGGAGTACAATGTCTGGGCGGAATCTACCATGATGATCGACGGTTTAACCGCGTTCAGAATTGTTTCGATTTCTTCCAGATTTCCCGAACAGACAATCTCGATTCTGTCCGCGCCGTTATTGCCGGTTATTCCCAGCCGTTCCGCCCTCAGTCGAATTTGTCCGGCGGATTCTTCCCCGGAAACGTATAGCACGCGGCCTTTGGTTTGAGCGGCGGCGGCCGTCTGGAGTAAGAGCGTGGATTTGCCTATGCCCGGCTCGCCGCCTACCAGAATAGTGGAACGCTTCATAATGCCGCCGCCCAACACTCGATCCAGCTCGCCGATGCCGCTGGAAATGCGGCTTCCTTCATGCGGATCAACTGACAACAGGGGCAGCGATTGGGGCAGGCCGCGTTTTCCTCCACGCGCCGCCTTGTTCGAATCTCCCACGGCGGTTTCAATCAAGGTATTCCATTCGCCACATTCGGGACAGCGCCCCAGCCATTTGGGTTCTTCGTGCCCGCAGGACGAACATTTAAAAATGAATTTCCGGCTTTTCATTATCACCAATATACCGGTATTTCTGAAATTGTTCCACTTCAGAGATCACGGTCTTGTTTACCGCTGGGGTGCTCCAGTACGGACAATCCCCAAACGCTCGATTTCAAGCGGCTTCTTTACTCAGAAATAAAGCCAGACAGCCAGTGCCATACCGGGCATGAAAGTTCGCTGGAGAAAGGGTTTGTCCGGTTGAAATCGGGAAGCCAGTCGCTGCCGGTGACTAGTTCCTGACAAAAGCCCTCGTCAATTCCGAATTCTTCGAGCCAGCCTAAAACGGCTTCGTATTCGGCTTCGCTGATAAAGCCCTGGGGGGTATCTGCTTGCGCGGCGGCGGGCGGGGTGTATTGGGTCATAAGGGAAAGTTGGGCTTTTCCGAGCGCGTGCCGGGCAAACCATTCCAGAGTCTGTCGCGTGGATTCCAAATATCCGGGCAATATTAAATGGCGAATAATGACTCCGCCGCCTGTGAAATCGCCGGAGGACGCGCCGCTCAACTCAATCATTTTCAGAATTGCCGCTGTCGCCGCTTGGGGATAACCGGGCGCATGGAAAAAACGCGCCGCGACACCGGGATCAAGCGTTTTCAGATCGGGTAAAAAAGATTGAACGCGGTCCCGCAGCAATTCCAGCGCGGCGGTATTTTCGTATGACGAAGTATTCCAAAGCACGGGAATACGTAATCCGCCGCTTCGGGCAGCGTCAATTCCGGCGGCAATAGCGGGAATTGCGTGGCTGCCGGTTACAATGTTGATATTCTCCGCGCCCCTTTTTTCCAGCGCAAGACAAATGTCCGCAAATTCAGAGGCATCCACTACGCGGCCAATTGCGCGTTTTCCGTTCGCGGCGGGACGGGAAATCTGATGGTTTTGGCAGAACACACAGCCCAGATTGCAGCCGCTGATAAAAATTGTCCCGGAGCCACCGCTGCCCGTAATCGGAGGTTCTTCGCCCCGGTGTATGGACGCGCAGGCTACGCGCAGTTCGTTGCTTTCCCCGCAGAAGCCGTATTCGTTCAAACGGTTCACGCCGCAGTTGCGGGGGCAGAGCGTACAGTGTTTGTAAAAAGTTGATTGATCGATCATGTGTTAATAATAAATAAAACAGACAATATTCATTTTGACATATTATCCATTTTGAGCTGTAAATTGTGCTGAATATATTTGCGTATCTTTATTCTGACTTCAGGATTGATTCGCTGAGTAAAAAGAATTACATATATTTTCGCAGGGCCGTCAATGCGGGAGCCGAAGATAATTCCCTCAACCTTCAAAATCGAAGTTTGGAGTTTTATCTGAATGTCTTTGACCAAAGTGTTTATTGTCAGCTCCGGGTCATTGTCAAAAGCGCAAGAAACTCCGGCTACGCTAATATCTTTGATGGAGCCATTAATAAAAATACCGTTCATGGGCAGATTTATGGCAGCTGTGGTATCGTTTTCGGTTGTGGCGCGTATGTATTTGCGCCGGCCTTTGGCATTAATTGATATGAGAATATTATAAAGCTGTTTTATAGAACCGCTGAGGTCGGCTTTCAGTACCGTGTATCCGCAGCGGACTCCAACTGAATTGATGTACTTGCGTTCCAGCGTGTTGTCTCCGTTTACCGTAATAATCCCGATGGCGGCGTTTCTGGTCTCTGGGTCACTCATTACTTCCCGTATCCACGCTTCCCATTCCTTTTCGGGCATGCGCTCGTCAATATCCGCAAAGACAATAGAATCAGGATAACGCTTGAGTATCTTTTTCATAACAGCGTGATCTTTTATGATGTAGACCTCATATTCCTGCTGAATCAATTCTTCGGCTACTTCATTCTGTACCACTGTCGAGGGGTGTAGAAAAAATATTTTTTTCCCCAGAATATCCGAATTGCCTTCATTGTTCATGAGAATATTGTAATATATGCCGGAAAATAATACAAGCAAATTGCCGCCGCTGGCAAGACAAACGTATGAAAACAATTGTCAAAAAGTTAATTTCAATAAGACTTTCCCATACATTTCCTGCGTGGAGTTTGCGAAGCAAACTCCCAAGCTGTCCGCAAAGCGGACAGCCTTCCTCGACTTTGCTCACGCAAAGTCTGCGGGATTTCCGCTTCTATCCCTTG
>QMCE01006803.1_pt1 | contig 11881 bp, 10 predicted proteins | sample 1821851 | NCBI WGS metagenome assembly QMCE01 (sample SAMN09453174, study PRJNA476694) | Termite gut metagenome, whole genome shotgun sequencing project. | isolation source: worker | host: Odontotermes sp. | place: South Africa:Pretoria | collected 2016-01-28
GAATTAAGAAGACATACTTATTAAAAAATATTTTATGCTTAAATTTTTGAAAGTGAATATAAAAAAATAACGAGTTTTTTATTTGATGATGTAAAAAATATTTGTAGTAAAACTCATGGATAAGCATAAAAAATATCCTACTCAAAAATTGGCTATTATATCCCAGGGCAACCGCATCAAAAATTAATATTTGGCTGTAGTTTATAATAGTGTTGCTATTTTTCACATTTACTGGAAAGTTTCGTGTACCGATAGCCCGAGGGCTGAATATAAATAACCCCGTGCAAGCCGACAGGCGCAGCTCGGGGATGGAAAAATCTATCTTACTCCACAACCCGGGTTGAACAGCATATCGTTGTCTTTTGTTCAGCCCTCGGGCTGTGGGGATTGTGTATTGTTCTACCCCGAGCTGCGCCTATCGGCTTGCACGGGGTTATGCGTATTCAGCCCTCGGGCTATCGGTACACGAAACTTTCCAGTAAATACGAAAAATGACTACACTATTTTAAACTACAACTATTAAATTTTCTATCTTATTAATAATCAAAAAGATGTTTTTTGAAAATAATTTTGATGCGGTTGCCCTGATTATATCCGGCATATCTTGTATTTTAGAAATAATCATTGTATTTTTGTTAAATTAAATTGTTGTAAATCTGAAATTTATATTTTATCAAAAAAACAATCTAATTACCATTTAACAATGAAGACACCCAAAAGCTTAATTTTAGTATTTATGCTCTCTTTTTCTGTTTTTATTTCTTGTACGAAAGAAGATGATGAAGAGAAGGAAAAAAGAAAATTGACCGATATTTTTGCTGCCCATGCCGGCGGAAGCATTGAAGGATATGTTTATACAAACTGTTTGGAAGCATTGAATTCGTCGTATAGCAAAGGGTGTAAAATAGTTGAGATAGATTTAATCGAAACTTCCGATGGAAAGTTGGTTGCCGCAAACAGCTGGAAAAAATTTAGAGAAATAACCGGTTTTCCCAAACCTTTGGAAAACAGACCGATGACTGAAGATGAATTTTTTTCATACCAAATTCAAGGAAAATTCACCCCTATAAATCAGGATGACTTAATCGAATGGCTCACCATACATAAAGATATAACTTTGATAACGGATAAGATTGACAACCCTGAATGGTTTAAAGACTTTCCGTTTAAAAACAGGTTGATTATGGAGCTTTTCTCCTGGGAATCCGTAGAACAGGCGATAAAATTGGGAATAACACCAATGCCAAGCGATAACCTGATTTTCCAACTAAACGGCGATAGTACACATGTTCCCGATATTGAAAAAAAATTAGCCGGCTTGAATATCCGGTACATATCCTTTTCGAGGCGATTGATAGAAAACAACAAGGACTTCCTGAAAAAGCTAAAAGGAAAAAACATCAAGGCATACGCTTTCCACATTGGCTGGGACGAAGGGAAAGATGAAAGGTATGTTCTTGAAAATGAAATGGATTATATAAGCGGTATGTTTGCCGACAACCTGGATTTAATACAAAAATACAGATAGAGAACGAATGATTTCATTCCTGCAATTGGTCGCCGGGGATTTGTTTCAAAAATATGGAACGGAACTCTCGAATATTACCGTTGTTTTTCCAAACAACCGGGCACGCCTGTTTTTTAATGAACAGTTGGCAAATGTAGCAAAAGTACCTGTTTGGTCGCCCGGTTATGTTACTATTCAAGAACTGTTCCGGCAACATTCAACGCTGGAAATTCCCGATGCGCTGAAGTTAATAAGCGATCTGTTTTCGGTGTACAAAGAGGAGATTCCCAAGCAAGAAACATTTGATGAATTTTATTTTTGGGGAGAAATCCTGCTGAGTGATTTTGATGATGTTGATAAAAACAGAATAGAGGCAGACAAACTTTTCAGGAACATCAAGGATCAAGCCCAATTTATCGACACTTTTGAACATCTGTCCGACGAACAAAAAGAGACATTGAGAACCTTCTTCAAAAACTTCTCACCCGATATGCGTACCGAATTGAAGGAGCGCTTTATGCAGATTTGGGATAAGCTGATTTGGGTGTATCAGGGTTTCAAAGAAAAGCTCTTAAGTCAAGGATTAGCTTACGAAGGAATGTTGAACCGGCTTGTCATAGAAGAGATAAAAAATCAGGGAACAGATAAGTTTCAATCCAAAAAATACGTTTTCATTGGGTTTAATGTACTTAATAAGTGCGAAAAGGAGCTGTTTTTGTTGTTGCAAAAAGCGGGAAAAACGCATTTTTATTGGGATTATGATACGTTTTATTACGACAAAAGTTATCACGAAGCAGGAACATTCCTGCGTGAAAATCTGGTACTTTTTCCCAACGAGCTTTCAAAAACGCATTTCAGCCGGTTCGATACAGGTGAAAAGCGGCATATCACTTTTGTCAGCTCTTCTGCCGAAAATGCGCAGGCAAAATTTCTAAACCAATACCTCACAGAAACAAAAGAATCGGGCGAGCAGGACAAAGACATTGCAATTGTACTCTGTAACGAGGCATTGCTGTTACCGGTGCTGCACTCCATTCCCGGATCAATTGAAGACATCAACGTAACAATGGGGTTTCCGCTTATGCAGACACCGGCTTACAGTTTGGTCAAAAACCTGCTGGAAATGCACGGTTTGAGCGAAGGGAAAAAACAGGGTTCACGCTTCCGGTACGACCGCTTCATTCCGGTACTTAAACACCCTTATATTCGCATAACCATTCCCGAAACGGTTAGTTTAATAGAAGAATTAACAAATAAAAACCGGTTTTACCCCACTTCGCATGAATTACACCGGTCGGAAAATCTCCGCCTGCTGTTTAGTCCAGTAGAAACATCCCTGGAATTAACCGCATGGCTGTTGCAGATGATTCGCTTTGTTGCATCGCATCATAAAGAGAAAGCGGAAGACAACACCAATCCCGGTAAAAAGGAGCTTATTTACGATGATTTGTACAAGGAAGCCCTGTTTCGCATCTACACGCAAATCAACCGCCTGCATGTCTTGCTGGAAAACGACCATATCCAACTCAGCTTTGCCACTCTGATTAAATTGCTGAAAAACATGCTCGCTTCTATCACCATCCCGTTTAGCGGCGAACCAGTAAAAGGAATGCAAATTATGGGTTTTTTGGAAACACGCAATTTGGACTTTAAAAATATCGTATTGCTTTCGGTTAATGAAGGAATTTTACCCAATTCGGGAAAAGAAAGCTCGTTTATTCCTCATAACCTGCGAAAAGGCTACGGAATGACAACGATTGAGCATAAAAATTCGCTCTACGCCTACTATTTTTACCGCTTTCTGCAACGTGCCGAAAACATAACCCTGGTTTATAACACTGCCACCGAAGGAATGAACCGGGGTGAAATGAGCCGTTTTATGCTGCAACTACTTGCCGAAACCGGTTTTGAGATTAAAATGAAAGACATTCGTTCCAACATCCACGTAGTAGAACCGCAGCCAATAGAGGTAAAAAAGAACGATGAAATTATCTCCTTCCTCATTTCAAAATATGACACGCGACAAAATGAAGACGCTTATTTCTCGCCAAGCGCGTTGAATTGCTTGGTTAATTGCTCATTGCGTTTTTACTTTAAATATGTGTTGCGCCTTAAAGTGAAGGAAGAGTTAACCGAAGATGTAGAGGCATCTATGTTTGGAACCATTTTTCATGCCTCGGCAGAAATACTGTACCGCGATAAAATTGGGAAAAACATTCAGGCCGAAGAGTTGACTGCATGGTCAAAAAACCGGAAAAGGTTGGAAGAAATCGTTGATTCCGTTTTCAAGAAGGAATATTTTAAGCTGGATGAAAATGCCCCAATGCCCGAATACACCGGCGAACAGCTCATCAACCGGAAGGTTGTAGTAGATTTCCTGCAAAAGTTGCTGCAATTGGATGCCCAATATGCCCCATTTACCATGTTGAAATCCGAAGAAAAGGTATTTGAGGAGCTGGAGTTGGAAACTCCGGCTGGCAAAATAAGCTTGAAAATAGGCGGAATTGTGGATCGAATCGACCAAAAAGAGAATGTTCTCCGCATTGTAGACTACAAAACGGGCGGAACTCCTTACCGCCCTTCCGGGGTTGCCGCCCTATTTGAACAAAGAAAAGACCGCGCCGACTATATTTTCCAGGCATTCCTTTATGCTGTTATCCAACACCGCGAATTGGCAGGAAAGCAACTTGTAAAACCGGTACTGTTTTACATCCACAAGGCCGGAAAAGAATATTCGCCCGACATCTATTTCACAGAAGATAAAAAAGGGATAGTTATTGATACAATCGCCCCTTACGAGGAAGATTTCAGGACATTGTTAAACCAGCTTATCTTTGACTTATTTGACAAAAACGTTTCCTTTTCGCAAACGGGCGTTACAGAAAAATGCTTGTATTGCGATTACCGGGATATTTGCCGGCGAAGGGGATAAAAAAATTATTCAAAATAATATTCCAGCACAAATAATATTCCCGATAAAATAAAAAGCACTCCGAGCGTCCGCCGGAACCAAACCTCAATTTTCTGCAATTTATTATATAACTTATAAAGCCTGGTGTAACTGAACGCCATTATTCCCGTCATCAATAGAACCGGTATAGCAGCTCCTATGCCAAATACCCAAGGGAGTACAAATCCGTTAGAAACGGAAAATGAGAATGGAATCAACATGCCGAAATATATAGCTGCACAATAAGGACAAAAAGCAAACGCCAATAATACCCCTATTCCGAAAGCACTCCAATTGCGTCTCCGGATGTTTTTAAAATTCAACCGGTACATGCATCTGTCTGCCAATCCGTGTATATGGATAATGTCAAGCATCAGGAAGCCAATAATGATAAATAACGGACCGATTATTTTTCCGATAGAATACTGCAATAATTCGGTTATCTTTAATCCGCCGGCAAAATAAAAAATAACCGTTCCCAATGCCCCGTAAGCAAAAGTCCTTCCCAGTGTGTAGACGATTCCGTTGAAAAATGCTTTTTTCCTATTTCCCTCATCTCCGGCAAGAAAACCGATAATCGAGACGTTAGCTGCGATGGTACAAGGAGAAACAGCAACCATTATACCTAACAATAACGCAGATAAAAACGGGGCTTCCTTGCTTTCAAAAATGTGTAATAATTCTTCCATAATCAAATTTACCTAAAATCAGAATCCGAATATGCTTTTCATTTTAGCATCCATAATATACCTTCGCGGGTTGATAGCGATGATTGTACCGTCCGGACCAATTAATACTTCATAAGGAATCCTGTTTACCCGGTAGTATTTGGAGACAGGGCTTTCCCAATAAAGCAGGTCGGACGCCTGTCTCCAAGTCATAGAGTCTCTTTCAATGCCCGACAACCATTCATCCTTCTTTTTATCCAGCGAGATAGACAAAATTTCCAATCCCGCAGGTTGGTATTTTTCATATTGTTGCCTCAATACGCGGTTCCGCACCATACCGCTCCGGTTCCAGGAAGCCCAAAACCGGATTAAAAGATATTTACCCTTGTAATCGGAAAGCCTGACGGAGTCTCCGGTAGAAGAAGGAAGTGCAAAATCGGGAGCTGGAGAATCGATGTTGAGTTTCTGGCTTAATATCAGCTCTTCGTTCAAAAACCGCACATATTCCGAATCTTCAATCGAATGGTCAAACAAGTCGATTATCTCCTTCAATTTGCTAATATCAAACATTTGCGTTAATGTACAAACAAAATAAGCAACACTGGTGGATGACGTATTACTTGCAACAAATTTTTTTGTTACCAGCAAAAGAGTATCCGAATATAGATTATACCGGCTTTCCAATGCCTGTACCAGCTTCTTGTTATTTTGCTTCCGGGCATTTTCTAACTCTATCAGTGTCGTATTCTTTTTACTTTGAATTTTTCCTAATTCATTCCGGAGAAAATTCAGCTCATCGAGTGAATGTGAACCGGTTACTTTTATCTCATCGGGCAATAACACCGATCCTTTGTCGCTGTTTTCAACAAAAACATCAATAAGTCTGCCTTTTCCAACCTGAACATGATACATAGCCGGATATTCGACCTTTCCTCTGAATTGAAACTCGCCTCCATAAATTTCTGTACTGTCCAGCTTTATCATGTCGCCATACTCATTCATTTTCAGCAAGTAAGCAGTCGTGGCATTTACACAGCGTAAATTTCCCTCAATAAGAAAAGAATCCTTCTTATTGCATGAACTGAACAGCAATGGCAAGAGTAACAAAACAATGATATGTAAACGAATCTTTTGCACTATAATATCTTGAACTTTAATATCTTCGTTATTATTTTATAAAGGTTATCTACGGATGCCGAAGCTACCGCGATAATAAACATCCAGCAACTCTTTAGCAGCAATAAATGAACTTAGCTGATTATTAAGAACCTGTTCCTCCTTTTCTTTTAACACCTGTTGAATCAATTCATTTTGATAAAAATTATCTTTCAAATATTCGTTTATGCTTTCATACATCCAATATTTAGATTGACTGTTTCTTTTATAAGAAAAAAAACCGTTTTTTTGGGTAAAGGCAACATATCCGGTTACCATATTCCAAATTTTGTCGATGTCAATATTATTCAAAGCAGAGCAGGTTTTCACTTCCGGTTTCCAGCCCGAATCGGATGCTGGAAAAAGTCTCAGTGCATTTTGAAACTGAACCTTTGCTACTTGTGCTCTATCAACATTATTTCCGTCAGCTTTATTGATAGCGATACCATCTGCCATTTCCATAATTCCGCGCTTAATGCCTTGCAATTCATCGCCAGTTCCGGTAACTTGAATCAGCAGGAAAAAGTCGACCATTGAATGAACGGCAGTTTCGGATTGCCCCACCCCTACTGTCTCCACGAAAACAGCTTCAAACCCGGCCGCCTCACAAAGAATGATGCTCTCTCTCGTTTTCCGGGCAACACCTCCGAGCGATCCTGCCGAAGGGGAAGGGCGTATGAATGCGTTTACAGCCCCCGACAGCTCTTCCATTCTTGTTTTATCTCCCAAAATACTCCCTTTCGAACGTTCGCTGCTTGGGTCAATAGCAAGCACTGCCAGCTTTTTATTTTGACCAATCACATGCATGCCCAACGCTTCAATGAAAGTGCTTTTTCCTGCGCCCGGCACTCCGGTTATTCCCAGCCGGATAGAGTTGCCGGAGTATGGCAGGCATTTTTCGATTACCTCCTGCGCCATTTGCTAGTGTAACCGCCTGTCCCAGCATGGAGATGTCTCCCTTCAGTATCCCTTCGACATATTCGCCGGAGGTATACCGCTGTCTTTTTATCCGCTTTAAATACGGATTAACGGAAGGCGGCTGCTCAATACCTTTATTTACATTTAATCCGAGAAATGCACTGTCATTTTCAGGATGCTCCATACGCATTAAAATAATTAACGTAAAATAATTAAAGTTACAAAGTTATAAGAAAATAATAAGTAAACAAGGGATTATGCGTTTTGAATCAGGGCAACCGCACGAAATTTTTTCCTATTTTGTAATTACTTAAAAACTAAATATATAAAAAATAGCATAAAATATTTTATGTCATTTTTAAATGTTTTGAGAAATTTATCAACTTTTTATTTCCTGATTTTCAATATATTTCATTTTACCTAAATTTCGTACGGTTGCCCTGGTTTTGAATTGCCAAGTTTTGAAACCGGTTAAACTTATCCTGCATGACAAGCCGGCGTTTTTTATCCTTTAAGCAATATTCATACTCTTTTTTAAGAAGAATAATTGGACAATATGGATAAAAATGACTATTTTTGCGTACGTAATTTTAATCATCTCATAATGGCAAAAAGTAAAAGAAAAAGACTGGCAGTAAGCCTGTTAATCATATTTTGGATATTATTTATATTAGGAATCGCTACTTTGTTTGGTGTTTTTTCGATGATTGCAAACGGAAAAATCGGCTACCTGCCTCCTATTGAAGAACTTCAAAATCCTCAAAATAAATTCGCATCCGAGATATATTCCGGCGATATGACAGTACTGGGGCGCTATTTCCAAAGTAAGGAAAACCGGGTATATGCCTCTCCGAAAGAACTGTCGCCAAATCTTATCAATGCCCTTATTGCAACCGAAGATGTCCGTTTCATGCAACATTCGGGAATTGACGCAAAAGCCCTTGCCCGCGCCATCATTAAAACAGGAATACTACAACAGGAAAATGCAGGAGGAGGAAGTACCATTTCTCAACAATTAGCAAAACTTTACTATACTTGGGGCGATAGTTCCCGGGTAAATAATAATGGCATTATAGAACGGGTAATAATGCAAAAACCAATCGAGTGGGTAATTGCGGCAAAATTGGAAAAATACTATACAAAAGAAGAGATTATTTGTATGTATTTCAATAAGTTTGACTTTCTAAACAATGCTGTGGGAATCAAATCGGCATCACTGATTTATTTCAACACAACTCCCGATAAATTGACCATAGAGCAAGCAGCCATGCTGGTTGGGATGTGTAAAAACCCATCCTATTTTAATCCCGCAAGAAAAGATAAAGAGGGCAAGCTCGTTAATTACGAACGTTGTATCGGAAGGCGGAATGTAGTGCTGCAACAAATGGAAAAAGCCGGATACATCACCGCACATGAGCTTGATTCTTTGCAAAAGATAGAACTGAAACTGAATTATCAGCGCGTAGACCACAAGTTGGGACTTGCTCCTTATTTCAGAGAGTACCTCCGGCAGATAATGAGTGCCCGGAAACCCGACCGGAAGAAATACCCGGACTGGATGTATCAAAAATATTTTGAAGATTCGCTTGCATGGGAAAAAGATCCGCTATACGGATGGTGCAACAAAAACCAAAAGCCGGACGGCAGCTACTACAACCTCTATACCGATGGACTGAAAATTTATACCACGATAGATTCCCGTATGCAGCAATATGCCGAAGAATCGGTTAAGGAATACTTGGGCGATTACCTTCAGAATCTCTTCTTTAAGGAAAAGCGGGACAAAAGACACACCGATAAAGCCCCTTTCTCCCGGTTAACCTCCAAAGCCCAGATTGACTCTATCATGGTACGTTCGATGAGATTGTCAGACCGCTATTTGAGAATGAAAAAAACGGGTATCCATCCCGACTCGATAAGAAAAACGTTTGATACACCGACCGGAATGACCGTTTTTTCATGGACGGGAAGCCGGGATACAATTATGACTCCGATGGATTCTATCCGGTATTACAAATACTTCCTGCGCACGGGATTTATGTCAATGGATCCGTTTAACGGATACGTAAAGGCATACGTGGGCGGTGCCGACTTTAACTACTTCCAATATGACATGGCAAAAACCGGAAGACGGCAAGTCGGTTCGACAATCAAGCCTTTCCTCTACACGCTTGCCATGGAGCACGGCATGTCTCCTTGCGATGAAGTACCTAATATCCAACCACAAATACCGCTCCCTTCCGGACAAATATGGCAACCTCGAAACGTACCTTACGGAGAAGCCGGAAAAGCGGAGGTCGGAAAAATGATTACGTTTAAGCGCGCGCTGCAAACGTCCAACAACTGGATTTCGGCATACTTAATCAATCAATACAGTCCGGAAGGTCTGGTCAAGCTGATTCAGTCGTTTGGTGTAAAAAATAAGATGGACGCTGTTCCTGCCCTTTCGTTAGGTATTGCCGAAATTTCTGTCGGCGAAATGGTGTCTGCATACACCGCTTTTGCCAATAAAGGGATTCAGACAGAACCGCTTTTTGTGACTCGAATTGAAGATAACAAAGGAAACGTCATCGCAACATTTGTTCCCCGCATGAACGAGATATTTAGTGAGGATACTGCCGAAAAAATGATTTCCATGCTGCGGGGCGTGATGAGCGGTGGTACCGGTCTACGCTTGTATTCCCGGGAAAACGGGTACCACTCAAAACAACTCTGACGGATGGTTTGTCGGATTCGTTCCAAACTTGATTACCGGTGTTTGGGTTGGTGGTGAAGACCGTAGCATTCATTTTGATAATTTGGCAAATGGACAGGGTTCTGCCACTGCACTTCCGATTTTCGGAAAATATATGAATAAGGTATATAACGATCCGAAATTAGGCTATTCCAGAACAGAGCCGTTTAAGGTAAAAGATTCCTATGATTGCAAAAAACAGGAAACAGTAGATATGGATGCAATTGAGCAGGTTTGGTTTGATTAATGTAGTTTTGATAAAAAAATGTTATCTTCGCAGCATAAACTTTAAGAACACCATGGATATCTTCAAGAGAATATTAAATAATCCGGGAGCCTTAGGTCAATGGAGTAAACAAGGACAAGGCTATTTTATGTACCCAAAGTTAGAAGGTGAACCCGGACCGAGAATGAAATTCAGAGGAAGGGATGTGCTAAATTGGAGCATCAATAACTATCTGGGATTGGCAAGTAATCCGGAAGTAAAGAAAATTGATGCGGAAGCTGCTGCAAAATATGGTTTCTCTCTGCCCATGGGTTCGCGGCTAATGACCGGACAAACGGGACTGCACGAGGAGCTGGAAAGTACCATTGCCGATTTTGTTCAAAAAGAAGATGCCTTTGTTCTCAATTCTTTCTATCAGGGAATGGTCTCTATCATCGACTGCCTGTGTGGAAGAAACGATGTAATTGTTTACGATTCGGATGTTCATTCCAGTATTCATGACGGTATACGCCTGCACCTGAATAAACGGTACATCTATCAGCAAAACAAAATTGAAAATATCGAAATCCAACTTCAAAAAGCGTGTGAATATGCCAAAGAGCATGACGGCGGCGTATTACTAATTACGGAAGGAGTTATCGGATTAACCGGCGAGTTGGCTCCATTAGATAAAATTGTAGCACTGAAAGAAAAATATGATTTCCGCCTGGTCATTGAAGATGCTCATGGATTTGGAACAATGGGACCGAACGGAATCGGAGCTACCGACCATTTTGGAGTACAGGATAAGGTAGACTTGCACGTCGGCACATTCGGAAAAGTACTCGGACTAACCGGAGGATTTGTAGCCGGAAGCGAAGATGTGATCAACTTTCTGCGATACAATATGCGTTCGCAAACCTTTTCGGAATCGCTGCCGGTTGCCATTGTAGCCAGTGCCATAAAGCGGATGGAGATGATCAAGGAACATCCTGAATGGAGAAAGAAGCTTTGGGATGTGGTTACGCCATTACAAAACGGATTGCGAAAAGCCGGATTAGACATCGGCAATACCGAATCGCCGGTTACGCCGGTATATGTATCCATTAGCAGTATGCCGGAAGCCGTTCACATGCTGGTCGACTTACGCGAAAGCTACAACATTTTCTGTGTCTCTATCATCTTTCCTTACATACAGCAGGGAAAAGTAATGCTACGGCTAATTCCGACAATCACCCACACGCAGGAAGATGTGGATTATACAATTGCTGCCATAAAAAACATTGCCGAAAATATTAAGGCAGGAAAATATCACGACAGCAAGCCCATTCAGACAAAACCGGAATAAATAATTATCTTACAACTTCCGTATAGAGGTTCTGCTGCAAAATGAATTAAGTCATAGTAGACGGTAAAATGGAGAGACAGGTTGGAAAAATTTGTGCAAAACTTATTCTCACTTGAAACAAACGATAACGAGCATAATATAGAAAACGAGAAAAGGATGGTCTTTCGATCATCCTTTTCTCGTTTTCTTAGACTATAATAAGATTATTATGCTTGTGAGATAGCTCCTGTCGGACAAACGTCAGCACAAGTTCCACAATCAGTACATTTATCCGGATCAATTGAATAAATGTCGCCTTCAGAAATAGCTTCTACCGGACATTCGCTGATACAAGATCCGCAAGCAATACAATCTTCATTAATTACGTAAGCCATGATTTTTTACTTTTTAATTTTT
>QMCE01002087.1_pt1 | contig 11873 bp, 11 predicted proteins | sample 1821851 | NCBI WGS metagenome assembly QMCE01 (sample SAMN09453174, study PRJNA476694) | Termite gut metagenome, whole genome shotgun sequencing project. | isolation source: worker | host: Odontotermes sp. | place: South Africa:Pretoria | collected 2016-01-28
ATTTTATACGCTTATTTCTCCTTGAAGATACAGGCGCGCTTTCCCGGCGATCTTTACCCTTTCGCCGCAATCGCGGCAATAGATCGTGCCGCCGCGCTTGGAAAGCTGCTTGGCTGTCATCTCGGTTTTTCCGAGGCGGCTTGCCCAAAACGGGATGAGCTCCGAATGCGACGAGCCGGTTACCGGGTCTTCGAAGATACCCGCCTCGGGCGCGAAGAAGCGCGAAACGAAGTCGCAGTCTTCGCCCTTGGCCGTTATGCACAGGGCAAAGCAGTCCAAATCGCGCACGAGCGTCTGGTTCGGCCTGCACTGCGCGACGGCGATGTCGTTTTCCAGCACGAGGATTAAATCCCTGTCCATATGCGCTTCCAAAACGAATTCTCCGACGGACTTTTCCATATCGTGCGTGATGGCGACGCGCCTCATCGGCTTCGCGGGGAAATCCATCTCGAATAAATCGCCGCGCCTTAAGACTGTGAGTATGCCGCTGAGCGTTGAAAAGCGCACCACCGGCGCGTTTTGCTCGAAATAGCTGAACAATATGAAGGCGCTCGCGAGCGTGGCATGCCCGCAGAGGTCGATTTCGAACTCCGGCGTGAACCATCGAAGCTCGTAATGATCGCCTTTTTTGGTTAGGAAGGCCGTTTCTGAAAGATTGTTTTGCGTTGCGATCGATTGCAGCAACTCTTCAGGAAGCGGCGCGTCCAATACGCACACCCCGGCGGGATTGCCCGTAAATGGAGCGTCGACAAACGCGTCCGCGACGTAATATCTCATATTTCCCTCCCTGGTTCAATTAATATATCGGCTCAATAATTCCTAGTATTGCTTCCATTATTATATAATAATTATTCGACAAATCGCGTTTCTTTTGATTTTATTACAATTATTTTACATATTATAGCTTTTGCCGATATTCCAGTATTCCTACCACGGCCTCCGCCCGCAGACGAAATTGCGTTTCCAAAACGCCGTCGTACACGAGCGCTTGACGACCTTGCCGTTCGAGCTCGACGCGTCGATCATCTTGCCGTCGCCGATATACAGGCCCGTATGGCCGACGCGCCGCCCGTTCGTGGAAAAGAAGACGATATCGCCCGCGCGCAGATTCGACATCTTCGATATCTTGTCCCAATTGTCCTCCTTTGAAAAGCCCAGCGCGTTCAGCCGCCCGGTCTTAACGCCGTTATGCGTAAGCAGATAGTATACGAAGCCCGAGCAATCGAACGTATTCGGGCCCTTCGCGCCCCAAACGTAGCGCTTGCCCAACAGCTCCCCGGCCATCTTTATGGCGGCGCGCGCGCTCCTGGACGAGCCCTTCGTAGCCGTGACGCCGGAGAGTCCCTTCGCCTTTGACGAAAAGATCGTATTGAGGGTATGCTCGCCCGCCTTGCCGTCCTCGTGCAGCTTATTGTGCTTTTGGAATTCTTTTACGGCCTTGACGGTATCCGTGCCGTAATAACCCGTGGCGTGCTCCAAAAAACCCAGCTCGTGCAGGCGCTCCTGAAACGCCTCCACGTCGTGCCCGCGCGCGCCCTCGAAGAGCGTATAGGGGCGTCCGGCCTCTGAAAAGAGCACGCGCTTCGTCTCGCCGCCGAAGATGCCGTCGATTTGAAGGCCGTGCTGCCTCTGAAAGAGCTGCAGCGCGAAATCCGTCGCGGGGCCGAAGTGCGCCGTCGGCTCGTCGATATCGATATAGCCGAGCTCCATAAGGCGCTGCTGCAAGACGCGCACGTCCTCGGAGTCCATGCCCTCCCGGAGGTCGGGCTCCGGGGAGGGGTCGGGAGTCGGGGTTCCGGGGGCAGAAGGCGACGGATAGGGGGCGGGGGCCGGGATTCCGGGTTCAGGAGTGATTCCAGGGACGGGCGAGCGAAAAGGCGCGGTTACTTTGGGCAATTCGATGGGCGAGCGGTCGGGAATTACTGGCTTTGGACGGTTAAGCAGCAAAATCAGCGCCACAGCCAATGCCGTGCCGACCAGTAAAATCCATATCCGCTTCGCGCCTATGAAGGCCCAGGCCCTTGCCAGCGCCGTTTTAGGCCTTTTGCGCACGCGGTAACGAGAATCGTACGAACGCATATACAGGGTTAGTATGCGCAGATAAATTAAAGATAACAGTCAAAGCAAAAATAAATGCGGACAGCCCTTGGAGGGTTGTCCACATTTAATATAGAGCTTAGTTATCCTTCTTTTTCTTCCAATACCTTTCTGATCATAGCGGTTACCTCCTTTACTCTTCTATTGTATTCTATCGTAAAAAATACGTTACGGCAATAGTATGCCCCATTTATTCACTATTCTACAGGGAAGGATTGTCCAACAAGTCAAAGAACATGACAACTCCCGAACCAGGTAAAATACCTGGCCCCATAGTAATTTCAAGACCTTTACGGTCATGTGTAAGCTCTGCCTTGACCTTGCTGTCGAAATTATTACAAAACCCAGTTCCCGACATATTTATCGAGCGATTACCAGTATAGGTAAATGAGGCTTCAAGCTCGGCGCAAGGATATCTAATATATAATAAGTGTGTTTTGTCAGACTTCGGCACCCGCCGTACGGTTTCACAGATAACGGTAACTTTATCAGATATCTCAAATGTCTTATCACATTGAACGACGATATCATAAACGCCTTCCTCACCCTCAAGCGTATCTCTGATAAAAAAGTCGTCATTGGTTAACCGGACCCCCACATCAGAACCATTTTTCTCAACTGAAAACTTTGTCAATTTGAAATGATCCTCTCTTGGGATAGAACTTATTTTTTTCATTTTAACGGGGCGAAGACATTTCTCTTCACAACAACCATCTGTTCTTGTTTGGTAAGATGTTTCGGAACGCACTATCTTTTTAATATGATCGCTATCCTCTTCGATATAAACTACTATTTTCTGTTTAGAAATCCAACATCTCCTCATCAGAAGATCCAACTCATCATATAATGCATCTATAGGCGCATCGTCTCCTGCGTCTCCTGCAATTCTTCTCAAGGTAGAGTTGATTGTTCCGCGAAGGCTCTTTAACTCTTTAATACCAAGCTTGTCCAAATACTCGTTTTTTACTATAATGTCTCTTATCCGTTCTGAAAAGTATTCCTTCATGTCTTGTGAATCATGAATTACGGATACGAAAAATATTGTAACTAAAGTTGTGCCAACCGAGGACATAACATTCGTCAGCCAAACAGGCATTGAGTTTTTTTTGTTTGGATCGAGTTTTTTCCGCACGAAAAAAGGGCTGTCGTGATTGCGACAGCCCTCTTGTATGATATACATAATATGGCATCAGCTCTTCACGACTCCGGAGAATTGCGAGGGCCACCACCAAAATTTATTTGCACTGAAAATCATATTTGCGTTTCTCGATACAGGGGACAAAGGTAGAAAAGGAAATTTAAAAAACAAGGGCCGGCGGTGAGATTTTTTTGTTAATTTCGCAGCGTCTATCGAAAAATGATCTCACTTCTTGCCATCGCCGCACTGTTGCCGTCCGTTGCTCCCGTTTCGGATGCAGACACGGTCGCGATTGCCATTCAGCCCGTTACGGTGTCCGTGTCGTTGAAAGCGTCGGGCGATTATCTCAACGAACCGGTGATGGCAACCTCGCTCGTGATGGACGAAATGGCCGCCGGACGCATCGTCGAGTCGAAAAATCTTTCGCTCACAGTTCCCAATATGCTGCACGCCGACTACGGGTCGCGCATGACCAGCTCCATATATATGCGTGGCCTCGGGTCGCGCATGGACCATCCCGCCGTGGGGCTTTATCTCGACGGCGTGCCCATTCTCAACAAGAACAACTACGATTTCGACTACTTCGACGTGCGGCGCATCGACGTGTTGCGCGGGCCGCAGGGGACGCTCTACGGCAGGAACACCATAGGCGGCGTGATCGACGTGCAGACCCTCTCGCCCCTCGATTGGCAGGGTGTGCGTGCGTCGGTGGGATACGGCAACGGCAACAGTTGGGAGGCGCGCGGGGCGGTTTACAGGCGTTCGTCGGCGAAGTTCGGTTGGTCGCTCTCGGCCAGCCACCGTTCGACCGACGGCTTTTTCACCAACACCCATGACGGTTCGCGTGCCGACCGGGGACGCACGAGCGCACTGCGTTTCAAGGTGCAAGCGCGCCTGTCCGACAGTTGGACCCTCGAAAACACCCTCTCGGCCAACCTCGTGCGCCAGAATGGCTTCGCCTATGCCCCCTACGACGAACAGACGGGCATCGTGGGCGCGATAAACCACAACGACCCCTGCACCTACGACCGTTTCGGCTTCGTCGAGGGGCTGACCTTCCGCCACGAGGGCAGGGGTTTCAGCCTTTCGTCCACGACAGGATGGCAATATACCGACGACGACATGGGGCTCGACAACGATTTCAGCCCCAAGTCGCTATTCTCGCTGCGCCAAACGCAAAAAGAGCACACCTTCACGCAGGAGGTCGTCGCCCGTTCATCCACCCCGCGCCGCTGGCAGTGGATATCGGGCTTTTTCGGCTTCCACCGTGCGCTGAAGTCGGCGGCGCCCGTTACGTTCAAACGCGACGGCATAGACGAACTGATACTCGCAAACGCCAACAATGGAATACACAGCGTATTCCCCGAGGCCGACCTGCTGATACGCGAGGATAGCTTCCCCATCTTCAGCGATTTCGAGCTGCCGTCGAGCGGCCTTTCGCTCTACCATCAATCGACGTGGCGGGCGGGACGATGGAACTTCACGGCGGGGCTGCGCGCCGATTGGGAACACACCGCCATCCGCTATCGTAACTCGGCGGAGATACATTACCGCTTCACCCTCACGATGCCCGACTACAAACCCTTCGAGATCGAGATGTCGGACAGGCGCGGCCGCTCGTTCTTCGAGGTGATGCCCCGTGTGGCGGCGATGTTCGAGACGGGCATCGGCAACCTCTACGCATCGGTGGCGCGCGGCTACAAGTCGGGGGGCTACAACACCCAGATATTCTCCGACATTCTGCAAAACGGCATGATGAACGGCATGATGGCCGACCTGGGGGTCTACTTCGACGATCCCCAAACCTACGACGTCGAGGATGCCATAGCCTACGAGCCCGAGCGGAGTTGGAATTACGAGATAGGCGGCCACCTGCGCCTGGCCGAAGGACGGTTCCACATCGACGCCGCCCTCTTTTGGATCGACTGCCGCAACCAGCAACTGACCGTCTTCCCGCCGGGGAGAGGCACGGGACGCCTCATGTCGAACGCAGGCCGGTCGCGCTCGCTCGGGGCCGAGGTGTCGCTGGGCTGGCAGATAGGCGATCTGCACCTGTCGGGCAGCTACGGCCACACAGACGCACGCTTTCTGGACTACGACGACGGGCGCGAAGACTACTCGGGCAACCACGTCCCCTACGCCCCCCGCAACACCCTTTCGGTGCAGGGCGGCTATGGTGTCGATCTGAGGGGCGGACGAGCGGGACGGCTCACCCTCGGGGTGGGTGTGCAGGGCGTGGGGCGGATATGGTGGAACGAGACCAACACCCTGTCGCAACCCTTCTACGCCCTCGTGAACGCATCGGCGGGTTGGGCGAAAGAGCACGTCGAAGTGTCGCTGTGGACGCGCAATCTGTTGGGGGCGAACTACAACACATTCTATTTCAAGTCGGTGGGCCGTTCGTTCGTCCAGCGCGGCAAACCCCTTCAGGCAGGAATGACAATAAGTTTAACGCTATAAAAAAGTCTCTAAAAAACGATGAAACACATCTTCAGGAACCTGTCGATCGCCCTCGCGGCCTCTATGCTGTTTGCCTCCTGCGGCGATGAAAAGATCGAAGAACCGCCCCTGCCGAGCGATGGCGACTATATCGGAACTTTCTCCGTCGCTCAGGGAACGCCTATGGCATTTACCATCGAGGATATTGTGGTTGGCTTTGCGCCGGGCGAAAACGAGGACTCTGCCGATATAAAGATGCAGAAAGTCAAGTTCGCCCAACCGATGCCCGCGATGGACATCACGGTTCCCGGAGTGACATTGACCGGAGCGGATGGCGAATATGCGCTTTCGTGCGGCGAGGGCGGGATCGTCCCGTTGATAGCAGGCGGGGAGTTCCCCGACCGCCTCATCACCGGGATCGAAGGTAGCGCAAGTTCGGAAGAGTTGTCGTTCTCCTTCGTGTGCATGGGGCTTCCGGTCAGCTTCACCGGCTCCGCTATCGAAAAATAGGAGTTCCGGTCGAAAAATCGAAACAAGCCCTTATCTTTGTCGCCATGACCCACGGCCTTTTCTCCGAGAACACAAAGATGGCGGACGCCCTCCTCACCGAAGGACGGTTGCTATATGTGCTGCCATGTTTCGGCATCGAACCCGGTTTCGGAGAGAAGACCATCGGGCAGATATGCGCCGAACGGGCCATCTCGACGCCGCTCGTTACGCTGGTGTGCAACCTCTACACCTTCGACGACTACACTCCCGAGGCGGCCCTGTTGCGCGAGACACCCATCGAGGGCATAGTGGACTATCTGGCGAGCTCCCACCGCGACTATCTCGAAGTGCGTATGCCGCGCATCACCGGAGCGGTGCTCGAACTCCCCGGAGGCGATATGCTGACCGCCTTCTGTGAGAAATACCGCGCCGAAGTGGTGGCCCATTTCCGCTACGAGGAGGAGGAGGTTTTCCCATATATCCACCGCCTGCTGAAGGGCGAACGGCCACGGTACAGGATCAGCGAGTATGCCGGCAACCACAGCGACATCGACGGCGCGTTGGCCGACCTCAAGAACATCATCGTCAAATATCTGCCCCGCGAGTGTACTCTGGAGCGGAGCCGCCCCGTGTTGCAGGAGCTTTTCGCTTTCGAGCACGACCTCCGAAAACACACCCTGCTGGAGGACACAATCCTGATACCGCTCGTCGAACGGCTCGACAACCCGGGAGCGGCGAGCTTCGACGGGGTGGAGCTCACCCAAAGGGAACAGGAGGTGTTGGCGCTGCTCGCACGCGGCCTCGCCAACAAACAGATCGCCGACAGGCTCTACATATCGACCCACACCGTGATATCGCACCGCAAGAACATTGTGCGCAAAACGGGCTTCAAAACGGCCCAGGGCCTCACATTCTTCGCTCTGCACAGCGGCCTCGTCTCGCGCGACGACTTCCGCTGACGCTCGGATTCGGGCGTTGCGTTTCGCGGTTTTTGCCCGATCCGTCCTCGTTCGGCTCCCCTGAAAAAGGGATATATCACACCCCCGATTCCCCCGATTCGGGGGATTTTTTTGCGCTCCACCGTACCATACATTTGCGGCGTGAAAAATCTCAATACAATGCTTAAACAACTTATCTCGATGTCTGCGCTGTGCGCCATTCCGGCGCTCTGCGATGCACAGTCGCAATCGCAATCCGAAAACCACTCTCCGTTCACTTTCGAGGCCTCATACGTCGGCGACGCATATCATAACGCGGCGGGAGGCCTCGCACGCGGCGGCGGGTTCATGGGCATGGGCAACATAACCGTGGGCTTCGACACCGAGGCCGCGCGCCTGTGGAAAGGGGGCACATTCTTCATTAACGGCGCGAGCATCCACGGACATTCGCTCACCGAAAACTATCTGGGCGACCTGCAAGTGGCGTCCAATATCGACGCCGGAGAGCACGCATATCTCCATGAGTTGTGGTTCCGCCAGAAGTTTGGCCCCGTGAGCCTAACCATTGGATTACAAGACCTTAACGCCGAATTTATGGTGTCGGAAGGGGGCGGCGCATTCGTCAATTCTTCGTTCGGCACGCCGTCGGTGGTCGCTCTCGGGATACCCGTGCCCATCTTTCCGCTCACCGGTCCGGGTGTGACGGCGCGGTGGGACATATCGGAACGCTGGGCGGTACAGGGGGCGCTGTTCGACGGCGTTCAGACCGATTTCGACCACAATCCACACAACACAAATTGGTCGTTGGGGCGCGGCGACGGGACGCTGACGATGGGCGAATTGCACCTCGACGGACGCTATAAATTGGGGGCTTACTACCACTCGCAGGAGGATAATTGGGGTGTGTATATGTCGGCAAACCAGCCTGTTAGCGACAGGGTTGGGGTGTTCATGCAGGCGGTGGTCTCGCCGCGCGCCAAGAACGACAACAGCCACTATTTTGGTTTGGGGGCGAACGTTGCGGGGGTGTTCAGCCGCCGACATCGCGACGCGGCAGGCCTCGCAATCGCTCATGCCGGACTGCATCGCGCATCGCACAAACACGAGACGGCGGTCGAGCTGTATTACAAGTACCAACTCACGGAAAATATCGCCCTTCAGCCTGATATTCAGTGGGTTATCAACCCATCTGGCTGCGATGTGCGCCTCGAAAATGCGCTGGTCGGGATATTGAGACTGCACCTCTGTTTTTGATTTTTTGAGCTTTTTGAGGGGCGTTTTATCCGCGTAGCTTCATTATCCATTATCAATTGAATTTATGGAACGGGGTCGTAGCCGGAGCCGCCCCAAGGATGGCGGCGGGAAATGCGTCTGAGCGCCAGCCACAAACCTTTTATGGCGCCATGTTTCTTGAGCGCCTCGATCGCGTACTCAGAGCAGGTAGGAGTGTAGCGGCATGAGTGGGGCAAAAAAGGCGATATGCAAAGTTGATAGAACTTCACCAGCGCAATGAACGGGCTCACAGCCACCCATTTAGCCCCGTGAAGGAACTTTTGCCAAAATTTTTTGGAGAACCTTTGCGATGGCATCGTCGATGGTCTTGAAATCGGGTATGGTGGGAACGCCCACGGCGGTATGAACGCCCACTGCGGTGGGAACGCCCACGACGGTTTTTTTTGCGCTGTTGGGGCTGTTGGGGCTGTTGGGGTTGTTCGGGCTGTTGGGGTTGTTGGGGTTTTTGGGGCTCGCGGGTTTGATCCCGTTTTTTCCCGTCCCGGGCACGCATATCAGCGCCATGTCGATGTGAATCCCGGCGGCAGCGGCGGCAGCGGCGAGTTCGTGTTTGCGCGTGCGGTAACTCTCACGCATTCTGCGTTTTATCAGGTTGCGCTTCCATGCCCGTTTGAACACCTTTTTCGGCACCGAGAAAAGCACCGACACCGAGGCATCCGCTTTCGAGGCATCGGATTTCGAGGCATCCGACACCGAGGCATTCGATTTCGAGGCTTCCGAAACGGGGCCTGCTGCGGGCAAACCGGTCGAAGATGGATTGGCCGTAGCCCTCGCGACCTCCGGCGTGACTTCGGAAGGGCCGGCATCACCCGGTTCAACTATCGAAGCATCAGCCACTTGTGTCTCTGCCCAGCAAAACCTCAAAGGGCCCACACTCCCCCTGCGCCCCCCGCTGAAAAGGGCGCCGATGCGGCTCTCGGAGCTGAGCCGTTCGGGTTTGGAAAGGCTGTTTTTTAGATCCATGACTCATGTTATTCATGGTTCCTGTCGCGTGGGGTCACGATTTCTTAGCGGCAGCCGAGGCGGGTTTCTTTTTCGCCTTGTTCTTGCGTATCTCCTTGATCTGATGTGCCTTGATGAACTCCTCGGCCTGTTTGGCCTGACGGTCGTTCTTGCCCACCTCGATTGGGGCGATCTCGCGCCCGGCGTTGGTCTCGTTGATGAATATCTCGATGGCGCGCACCATCGACGGGGCCTCGGGCGTTGGGGCCATTGCGCTAACCTTCAGGCCGCTTTCGAGCGCCAAACGGGTCGTGCCTTCGCCGAAAGTGGCAATGAGAGGCATGCTCTCGGCGGCGATGCCGCGACCCTCGACGAACTGCTCGACGAGCGATTTAACCTCCGACGGGCTGTACATCACGATCATCTGGTACTCCTCGGGCACGATCTCGGAAAGGTCGGACGAAACGGTGCGTGCCAAAATGGCGCGGTCGAACTTCACCTTCAGCTTTTCGAGCGTCGCAGGGATCTCGGGCTTGTGGGGCTCCGACAAAGTGAGCAGGAACCGCTCGTCCTTGTGCTTGAGTATCAACTCCATAAGCCCCGTAAACGAGCCGTCGGCGAACGAAATTTTGCGCTTGCGGTAGACAATATACTTTTGCAGATAGAGCGCGATCGCCTCCGTCTGGCAGATATATTTCATAGTTTCGGGCACCTCGATGCGCGTCTCCTCGCAGATGCGGAAGAAGTGGTCGATCGTGATGCGGTTGGTGAATATGATGGCCGTGTGGTCGAGAATTTCGACCCTTTGCCCACGGAACTCCTTGGCCCCAACCCCCTCGATGCGGATGAAAGGAGTGTAGCGGACGGTGAGGTTGAATTTTTGTATCAGCTCGAAAAACGGCGATTTTTCGACGACGCTCGGTGCAGGTTGCGACACCAACAGACTTTTTATCTTCGACATGCTCGGTTCTCTCTATCTTATAAATTTTTCGCCACCGCGACCACTATGGCGCAGACGGGAAAAATTTCGACGGTGCAAAGGTACAAAAACCAAACCAAAACAGAAACTTTTTGAACAATAAAGCCTCGAAGGGTGTGGGCCACGAACATCAATACCATCGCAACCACCACACCCGCAAGCACATAAGCAATGCACGCATCGCGCACCGGATTTACACCCGTCCATAGCGCAACGAGCGGTGTGACGGCCAAAGAGGCAGCTGCCATCCAATTTCGTTTGGTCTGGATCACCGCCCCCGTGAATTTCCCCGACAGCGTCACCGACCCTGCCATCCGAAGCATCGACGTCTCGATGAGCGCAACGAAAACCGCTACCAAAGAGACTGCTACTACGGCGGCAACGGGTATCCATATCGGAATTTCGGCCAAGGGAGGGAGCGAAGGAAGTCCGAAGAGGGCCGTCACCGAGTCGATCCCCGACCTGAGCGCCGTGCTTATCGCCGGGCCGGCTTCCGCCGCAAGCAGCGCCGTCGGGCCGTGCCCCGGAACCGTCCCTGCCGAGAGCATCGCCGACACCACCTTCACCGCGCCCAAACCGAGCGACAGTGCGCCGAGGGTTATCGCGATAGCAGGAAAACGGTTGTACATGCGCTTGTTGCCCGGCCCGGTCTCCTCGCGCAACGAAAAGGTGAATATGCTCTTGAGGCACTCGACAATCTGGGAACGATGGTAGTGGAGCATCACGCAAAACGCCCCCAGCACGCCGAGCGAGAGGGCCTGAAATGCGATATTTCCCAAAGTGAGTGAGAGTCAAAACTAATTGATAATGGATAATTGATAATGGATAATTAGGCTAATGCGGAAAAAGAATTTGGAAATTTGGAAATTTGGAACCGACGAACGAAGCAGGAGCAGAGGCCGCTCGCGGACTATGCCCTGTAAGGAGGAGGAACCGAGCAGCGAAGTTAAATGGGGGCTAACGCGAAAGTGTCGCTGCGTAGCCTGATTCGTAATTACATTATCCATTGTCCATTATCCATTATTTTAAGGTATAAGTTTGAGGGCCACACGCATGGTCGTGCCGCGACCAACCTCGCTGTCGGCAACGAATATCTTGCCCTTGTGGTACTCCTCGACCACGCGCCGCGAAGCCCAAGGCCCCAACCCCGCGTTTTGGTGGTGAAGCCCGGTTCGAATATCTTGTCGCGGTTGGCGCGCGCTATCCCGCGCCCCGTGTCGGTGACATCTATGTAGATGTTGCGCTCGTCGCGCGAAAGGTGGACGTCGATCTGGCCGTGGCCCTGGATGGCGTCGAGCGCGTTCTTGAGCAGGTTCTCGATCACCCACTCGAACAGCGCCGGGTTGATGCGCGCCCTCACCGGGGCCATCGCCAAACCGTTGTAGTCGAGCTCCACGTTGCGCGGAATGCGTTTGCGGAAGTACATAACCGCCTCGCCCACAAGCTCGTTCACCGAAGTTATCTCCAACGGGGTGTCGCTGCCGATCTTCGAAAAACGGTCGGTGATCTTCATCAGGTGGGCAAGGTCTTTCTCCATCTCCACCACCGTCTCCTGATC